>Ga0307376_10004928_pt1 | contig 12129 bp, 35 predicted proteins | sample TR2MG_FD_202536 | JGI IMG/M metagenome (GOLD analysis project Ga0307376, IMG submission 202536) | Soil microbial communities from Risofladan, Vaasa, Finland - TR-2 | ecosystem: Environmental > Terrestrial > Soil > Coastal area > Acid sulfate soil | place: Finland: Risofladan, Vaasa | collected... | reverse complement strand
TTGAAGTGGCAAGACTTTTAGCAACCTCTTGAGTTGTTAACTTCGAGGCACTGGTTATCAAAGCAGCATCGCCAAAATATTTTTTAAAGTAAAGATAGTAAGTACCGTTATCCACTAAGAAAAAATAGCTCTCGGTCATATGTTTTTTGTTTTCAGCTTCAAGGAGTTCTGGATGATTTGCGGTATGAACTTTCCCATCAAACGAAACGTATCCAAGATAGGTAATTTCCTCACCATATTTAAAGGCGTGAAATTTTTTACCGTCTTTTACCGCAAAAATTGTGTTTGTTTCGTGTTTATACGCTTCTTGCGCTCCTTTTTCCTCAAGGGTTTGACCAAGCAAAGTAACTGAAAATAAGATCAGTAGTGATATTAATATATATTTTTTCATTATCCTAATTTTTCAAGTATTTGAATTTTCCAATCTTTTTGTACCCAGTGTGTAAACAATCCCTCACGAATTTGATATGCTTTCTCCGTCACTTTAAGACACTCAACCTCAAGCATACCATTGGAGTAACTATGACTCGATGTTTGAACCATAGTGCATAGATATCTTCCACCCTCTTCCATCTTGTTCCCATCTGGTGAGGTGTTGGCTATTTTATGAACCGCATCGGTCACATCAGATATCCATACCTGACGATCATTATCATCGGTGGGTGGACGACCTTCGGACGGTGGGAGCATCTTCTCTAATAAGTCTCTTATTCCTTCTTTATCCATGATATATTTCATTTACATATTTTCCCGTGTCCACCCATTTTCGGGTCTCCATGTCAAATATAGTGTTAAATTCATTAATAACGGCAAGAGAATGGGTAGAAATTATTAATTGATTGCCGAATTGCTCTGCCGATTGCCGAATTTGATTTGCTAATCGTATTTGATTCCTCAACGAGAGTGCCGTTTCTGGTTCATCCATAAAGATAATATAGCCACCTTTAGCTTCGGTAAGAATATAATCAATAGCTGGTAGCATTGACTCTCCATGTGACTCTTCTTGTGCAAACATGAGTTGTGCTGAAAGTGAAATAAAATCATCTCTCATTGGGTTAGCCATTTTAGGGATGGCAGTAACAGGATTATCTTCTTCTCCATTGAAAAAAATCGTGTTCTTGTAGGTTGCACGTCTTTTATCAACATCTACTTTAAGCGGACCCTTGTAATCGTCCTGATAGTGTTTATAATAATATTCCTCATCGTCCCATTTGTCATCGAAACTGAAGTTCTTTCCAAATGGTTTACCCACAAAACTTTTAATTAAAGATATAAGGGTAGTCTTCCCACTCCCATTATCCCCAACAATGATATTAACACCCGGTTTGAACTCAATGCACAATCCTTTGGAGAAGAGATCAAACACTTCATATGGTTCTTTTTCCCTTGCATATCGATCTCCACGTGGGTCAATAGTTCGATGAGGAAATCTTCTTTGTGTTTCCTTCTCCAACAGGAGATCATATCTCTCAGGAAATGTGATTGATTTAATCATTCTTCCATTAATTCTTTACGCACGTTCATTAATGCCTTACCCAACAGGTTCATTCCATCCCAATTCTTTTCATCTAAAATGAGATCATCGTTTTCACCTAATCCCACACCCCAAATTTTATCGTAAGGACTTGCCTCCACTAATATCTTTGGGTAAGTACTGAGTATTGCATCTTTCATGAAGTGTGATGAACTGAATTTGGCATAATTAACTGCAATCATTGCAGGGTATGATGCTGCCATCCACATCTCAGCATTGAAGTTCCTAACCTTACGTCCAAGTGCTTTAGCATAACTTGGGTTTGTTTCTGCCAGAAGTTGTTCAGCAATTTCATCGTCATCGAAGAATCTTGCTTTCTCCCACATGAATGCTTGCTCGGAATTATAGAACGTATGATCCTCGTACCTAAAAATACAAGGATACCAGTTACTATATTCTGATCCCCAAAAATAAATGTGAGTATCTGTTTCTCTATATGCTTTTTCCATTTTTATAGGTTTGTAATTGCGTCTCTGAATTTCGCAAAAAATTCTTCAACTGGCAATTCGGTATAACAAATTACCTTTGGATTTCTACTCGACCATCTTTCACCAGCATGGGTGACCTTATTAGTAAGGTGTACACCAACATAGGCTTGACCCTTATTTCCGTCAGGATATTCAACATCTTGAAGACCATCTTTAGTGATTATACCAAGAGTTCCAAGACTGCAAACTGCTATTGCTCCTTTTTTAGCCTCCATCGTTTAACCATTTTTCTGCGTTAGTAAAACCGATTTTATATTCATCAGTTGACTCGGTTGATTCATTTCCTTCAAGGAAAGCAATCCAGCCACGCATGTAAGCACGTGTCTTTTCATACTGACCCGCTAAGTCTTGTGTCATTACACCACCACGAGCAAACATGTTCTGATTGTCGAGGTTTTCTTGCAGTTTCGCTTTAGACCCTGCAATATTTTCTTTAATTTCTGATTCAGTTCTCATATATTTATTTTCGATTTAAAAGTGCATTAGCAATTTCCTCATTCGTCATATGTTTAAAAATCCGAACATTTGTTAAATCTAAAAACTCTGGTGGATCAACAAGATATTTTTGCACCATAGTTCTAATGTCGCTCAGTACTTTTTGTTTCTCTTCCTCGCTTAATGTGCCTCTTGCTGTTAAGCGGATTTCTATGTTTAGATTATCCATAACGTATCCATATATATCCAATTATTTTTTCACTTCTTTGATAGTATAAGTGCCCTCAAGCAGACCCCAAGAAGACTCTTCCTGAAACGTATAGGTCTCAGCAATATCATCAGCAGTCATTGGCTTGGTAAGATACCAAAGATCGTTGTCTTTCCACGTTACCACAACCAGTTTCTGGTTTGCGGGAAGTTCCAGAGATGCATTACCACCCCATTGCTTTGCTCTCATGTTTTCAGTACATGAACTCACAGTCAGTGCCATAATAAACACTGCACAAATCATCAATAAAATACCGATTACTTTTTTCATTCTGTTTTATTTAAAGATTAACATTAATATCAAAATCATTTCAAGTATCACTACCATTGCGTTTAATTGCATCCAACTCTTCGAGTGTCTAAAGCGATACACGAATGGAACTATCCAAATCGCCAACGGTGTCCATGCAAATATACTAAGAAATATCTTACGATGCGTATATTTTTTTAAAAAAATGAGATCGGAGATGTGTTCAAGGAATTTTTCACGATAATATATCATGGTATTTTTCATGATTTCCTCATGCGATAGACCACTCCATCTCTTTCTATGATAAATTTGACGATCTCTGGCTCTACGGTTATATTCACTTGTGTTCATTCTTTATCACTTAATTTCACAAAATCTTTTCGGAGATTAAAATTTCTTAACTCAGAAGACTTTTTATACCATAAGTTCTTTTCATTTAACACGGTGTCGATATAAACATCAATGGCTTGATCCAATTCTTCAAGTGGAAAGGTTGTGAGTCCAGATGGAAGGTCTATAAAAACTTTAGGAAGTCCGTAATTTGCGGAAGCAAGATGAAGGCGAGTTTCATACGCCCAATCTTTCTTGCTTTCCTTATACGGAAAACCGATGTAACCACCCTCTAATAGAAACTCTTTTAATTCCATCACCCAAATGTTACCGGTTCATTTTTTTTAATCGCTTTTAAACATCCATCTCTGAATTGAATTGCTCTACCCCTCAATCCGTAATGCTTCTCATGAACATCATTAGGATACACAGGGTCAGGTAGCTTATCAATTATTTGTGTCAACCCTTCGGCAACTCGTTTACACTCTTCAACAGTGAGTACACCATCGCAATCAGAATGAAATAGAAGTGGCACAATCCCATGATCCACCTCACTCCAAGGTTTTCCGTTTGAAGTAAAACCTTCCATCTCATAAAGTTCAATTCCAATTTCTTTGGCTAATTTTATTCGAAAAGAATTGAAGCTACTGTATGCTCCGTGCCAACAATTATGTGAAGTATCAAGTCCCATGTTCTTAAATTTTACAATTTTTTATTAATATTATCCGAATACAATTTCATCAAACAGAGCGTATTGAACTATCACATCTGCCGTCTCAGCATCATGAGAATCCATTAAGTCCTCAACGGTGGCAAAGTTACCCCATTCCATTCCTTTTGCAAATCCTTTCAGGAGTTTCTGTTGATCGAGAAACCACTTCTCATCGGGGTCTTCGGCATCAGTAAGTTCAAGAACACCACCATATGCTACAACCTCAGAGGCGTAGTCTTTGTCAGCAGGATTTCTCAGAATTTTACATTTACCACACCAATAATTAATTCCACCCTCAAGGGCAGTTACCATGATGTCTTCCATATCCTGTTCAGAAACTTCTATCTCAAATGCTACTTTTACTTTTGGCATGATTTCTTTTTTTAGTTACATAAACTATAACGAAAGTTCTTCAAATTTATTACAATTCTTTTACGAGAAGTCCAATGTTTTTTCCAATTCCCGCCATATTGCGAAACATCTCTATACCTCGAACCACATATTTTTTACCGTCCTTCTCGGTCACCACATGTGATCCCACAACAATTCCCTCAACATCGTTTTCATCACGATGAACTGTGAATACAGTTCCTCTTCCAGTTATTTCAAACCGTCCGTAGATTTTTAGATTAAAAACTTTTTCGCTCATGATCTACCGTTTTGATTGAAAACTTCAACACCGTCCCTTTTTATGATTAGATTTGCCCATCCTTCTGCATCTCCATAAACGTGTCCATGATCTTTCCAGCCACATTTAAAGCATTCAAAATCAATCATGGGTGTTCCATTTTCATCCACATAGGTGCGTGAACGATAATCCGTATCATGTTGACATGGCTTACGTCTGAATATATTACTGAACCAACTCATGATATTTTATTTTAATAATCTGATGCTACCATCATTCCCCAAATGGCAGCTACCAATAGAAATCCACCAAACACCACACACCCAAAAACCAGAAAGGTCACAGAGAGTGTCGGGTTTTGAAATACTGCCGATAGCAGCACAAGGAGACAACCTAATACAATTCCAATGCCAACTAATCCTAATCTCAGGATTATGCCGTTGTCTTCTTCATTCAGGAATTCCTGAATTTTTTCGAGTTTTGATAATTCTTCGTTCATATTTTTAATTTAAATTAATGGTAAACAACATTTTTTATATTTCTTTCCACTTCCACAGGGACAGGGATCGTTTCTTCCAACACTGAATGGTGCGGGATCGGGAATAAGATTACTTACTACCTGTTCTGGCACACCATTGAGATGGTTGATCTCATGTTGCCATATCTGACCCTCAAATCCTTTGTGAATTTCGGATGTAATCCACATGCCATCCATGTTGAAATAATTCGCTTCAACAGCACGATATCTTTCAGCAAGTATTTTTTGACCTTTCCACGTGAGACAACCTTCAGATTTAATTTCTTTAATTCCAATATATTCTTGAATGATAGGATCAACAATAAGAGACCATTGATGCGAAAAAATATTTCTAAGAGCAAACACTCTAATCATAAATCTCTCACCATTCAATGAACACTGATTAGCTGCAAGTCCAACAGCAGTTGTTTGCTCTGATGCAAACTCAAGGAATGCCTCAAGTTTTGCACGGTGTTCTGTGATATACCCAACAGCTTCTTCTTCACTGAAGAGTTCCAATGGTGGAATCATTGGAGTCTGTTCGTCTGGTATAATTTCAAATTTATATTCCATGTTCAACAAGTTTAATATCTTTGTGTAGTGTAATGGTTGCTATTTTCAAATTCTTCCTGTCCTTTTCGATAGGGTAGATTTGTCTCTTAAAAACTTGTTTATACGATCCCTCTTCCTCGAAATTAAAACCTCTTTCAGTGGTAGGAACAAATCTAACCTGTCTACTCTTCTTCCCCATCGTCATTTCATAAGGCACATCAACCTTCACCTTCACAACTCGGAAGTTGCGACCTAAAACAAATATGGGTGTGCCGAAATTCATTTATATTTTAGATTTTTCCAGATCAATTCCATATCTTTTTCCTTCATAAACGAAATGTTTTCGATCTTTTTCAACTTTGATGTATGCAGGTGAAAGATATGGCTTGTTTGTAGCATCTAATTTTCCACAAACATAAATTAAAGTATTTGGTTTTTCCACAGAGATTATTGAATAACCTTGCGTCTTCACAATCTGTGTGATTTTACCAACACATTCGTCTTGATTAATCTTCGGAACATAATGATACGATACAGCAGATTTAGTTCCCACACAAGACATCATTACTAAAAATCCAAGTACTACTAAAAACTTTTTCATTTTTTCTATATTTAGATTATTTAATATTAAATTGCTGTTTATACTCTTCCTCGGTCCCAATGAAAGACCACCACGAAGCCATATCCTTCGTGGTCATTTCGGATACATCAAACTCTTGCCATCCCATTTTCTTAATTAGGATATCAACGGCTTTCTTTTCTTCCAAATTTTTTATCTGTGCCGATGCCAAATCTCTTGCCCTCTTAGCAGATAAAATCGCCCAATCAAGTGTGTCCATCGTATTTAGTGACGGCATTTCCTTTGGTGTCGGGGCAGTCATCCATGTATTTTCTAACTGTTGTGCGAGAAAATCTCTAACTTCGCTATGGTCTAACCCTTCGTGTATTTCAGAATTTTTCATAATTGATTTAAATAATTGATTAATTCGAACTCATCAATATCATCGTATGATGCAATTTCACCATCAATTTGAAATGTAACATCATATGAATTAGGGTTGATCGCAAGTTCAATTGTATCACCCCTTCCACCATATTTTGTAGAAAATTCTACGTAGATAGAAGCATCGCTTTTATTGGTGTTTCCCACAAAGTAATGGAAATTTTTTTCTCTTAACTTCTCAAATAGTCCGTGTAGTGTCATCGCTTGTTTTCTTTTCGAGTGATATTTTCTTTATAAGTTCATCCTCAGTGACCCACCCGGTTGAATAGGTATGCTTCTTGTTGTAGACGAAGTATCTCCAACCGCCATTAGTTGTAGGACGTATCTCTTGGATTTCACAATGCGTCATAACAGGAACTATCCCCATTTGGAATAATGGTTCAATCTTGCTGTGTACGATTACTTCTTCATTTGGCATTCTCGCTCCACCCTCAATTAATAACATAAGTGCATCCACTGCCTCTGGAATATCAATTTCATTACTATGCACTCTGCAAAATAATTCAGTGATCATTGATCTGAGCGTATATGTTGTTTTGTCTTTCATGTCATATGTAACGAAAAAGTCGTAGACTTATTACACTATTTAATTTAAAAGTTTATCAAATTCTTCTCGGAGTCTTTTTTCAAACTCTTCTTCATCATAATCCACTCCATACTGTTGTGCCAAGGCATCTTTAATAACTTGTGTCATTTCATCATTCATTGTGTCATTCACAATCTGTACTTCGATTTCTTCAAATTCTTTTAAAACTTCAGCACGTTTCTCCTTTGATAATGGGAGCAACATTAAATTTGACATAGCTTTGTAAAATTTACTCAGCATTTTGGGTCGCCAAATGCGCCACACCTGAAACCAAACTTTCCAATAGAACCATTTACCTAATTTAGTTTTCGGTGCTTTGCGTTCGCTAATCGTTATTTGTAATACTTCTTTAGCCATTTTTTAATATGTCTTTTACTTGTTGAAAATATAAAAGTGGGTCTACCACATCTAAAGGTCTGTTGGGTGAATACTTCATAATTTCATTCACAACCCCCACTGCTTTGTTACCGAACTTTTTCCTTAATGCCTCGGCTTTTTCTGCTGGTGTTAAAATTAGATTGCTCATACCTTCTCTTTTTTCTTCTTTGCAAAATCATGCACCGCTCGTTTTGCTGATAATCTATCATGCATTGGTCTGCGCCAAACACGACCATAATATCGTTCAATTATAATCTCCAACGCTGCAAGAGTATCTGGATGTTGTGGAACCAGACCTGTTTCTTGACACGCTTCCTTTATCAAACGTTGCCAGAATACCTCAACAGGATGACGTTTGGGTTTCTCGCCCCTTTTCTGCGCCTCTGAGAGCATTACTCGGTACTTCTTGATAGAACGTATCTCTTCCTCTGAAAGTCCCGTATCGCTCTTTATTTTACGCAACACAGCAGCCTCATCCTTATTTGGGTAATGCTTGGAAGGATCGTTAGCGATCTTTCCTGCTTTCCTTGCACTCATATAATTTTGTGGTCTATCAAACCAATAATCGTCATCGTCATCAAAAAAACCCATAACTTTAAATTTAAAATTTAAACATTCCATCGAATGGGTCATAATTTGCTATCGCCCAATCGAGAAGTAATTCTTTTCTTACACGCTTCTTCATCTTACGTGGCATCTTCTTCGACTCTTCCCACTGTTTGCGGATTCGGTCTTTCCACTCTTCCATGTTAGATTCCATCTGGTGGTATGATTGAAGACCAAATGTTAAATATGCCCCAAATACTTCATTCATGTCATTAATTATTGGTTACACATTACATAACGAAAGAAATAATATTTTATTACAACTTCTCCCCAGTAAATGATTCGAACCGTACTCTCAAATCCTCGTATGTTTTCAATTCAACCCCCACAGTATCCGCTTCAGTACCTGTTTGATAAACCATATTTGTCTCAGGAAAGATAATTATGTGAAAATAATCCTCTTCCTTGTGCATTAGCCATCTTGCTTTCTCTGGTTCAGATAAAAACTCAAGATATTCCATGTCGGAATACTGTTCAAACCTCTCCAAAACTTTATCAATATCTTCTTTTGTCATAATTACATTTCATAACGTACTTTCAAATATAGGTCTTTCTTCAATGGAATCCAAATGTCTCCTGCAAAATCGTCACCAGACATTCCACCATTTCTCCATTGATCAACATAAATGTGATCAAATTCATCCCAATCTTCCATTTGTTTGTGACCACCCGGTGTTTTGGTAAGTTCATATATTCCATACCCTTCACACTCCATAATGCAATCGAAGACTGCCTGATGATATTTTTCACCAAGTTGATTCTTAATTGCGTTGAGTGTGCGAGTATTCTTCCGACCAACTTCAGCGTAAAACGCTTTTTGTTCTAACATTGCATTCTCAAATTCTTTATCCCAATCTTTTTCCATTATTTCCTGTATTTTATGTCACCAACTTCTGTTTTTACTTTGCCATTAACGTTTTCACAAGTTACGTTTCCTACCTCACTCCTGACGTTTCCACCCACATCACCACATTTCACGTTACCAACTTCAGTAGTTACATTACCTTCAACATGTCCGTTGATGTCAACGTTGGCAGTATCAGTATTCACATTTCCTACGTTCCCTTGAACTGCAATCTTCTCGGCACACCCAACGTCCAGACGTTCGATATCGCCTTCGACCATGATGTTAATTACTTTATCATCACACTTTTGTTCCTTACCGTCAATGATAACTTTACCGTTTCTTATGGTTACGTTTCTACCTGAGTAGCTTTTTCCATTTAGATTAATTGTTGCCATGATTTTTAAATATAATTGGTTTCACTTCATATCCAAATCCCTGTTCAGCCACCCAATCATGACACTCTTCCTCTGTCCCTTGGAATGCTATGTTGCCTTCATCCTCGTGGTAAACGAGATCGACAACCTCATGAGTTGGTCTTTTCTCTTCCATCTTTAATATAGTTTCGTTCATATGATCGGAATGTTAACCAACCCCAAAGGAGCGTGAATAACAATTCAACTATCATGTTCTCGGAAATTGAGGTATAGTATGCTTGAGCGCATAATGCCAGCACAAACGCACCCACTTCCAAAAGACGATATTTCTTATCCATGTTAATGAATATCATTAGACACGATGCTAACATTAACAACATTACAAGACTATTTAATTTTGTGGGTTCCATAATTTAGTCCTCTTTTTTTTCCTCGTTCACACTCTCTTTAATTATCTTAACCGCCAGTTCTTCCTCTTCACTCAATGGTTGTTCAGACACTTCATCAATAACAATTTGTTTGAAGTTTGATTTGTTGCCTCTCTTATCAACAAACTTTACTGCCTTTGGATTAACATCGTAACCCGATTGAGCAGCATTTTCAAGTATCATACCAACGATTGCTTCTTTGGTATAAACTATTCTTACATTTTTTTCTACTTCCATGATGTTTATTTTAATTTATTTAGTTCCTCCTGCATTTTAGCAATTCTCTCAGCCTCTTGTTGCATAATATTCTCATTCTTCTTATATTGCTCTTCGGCTATTTGTATTTCATTTTTTAATTTATACTTTCGAAGTTCAGTAGCTTCTTCTTCATCAGTAACTACCTCTAAAGTAGTGCCCATAAGATAATATCCGTGATGATCTCCGTGTTGACAGATTTGAACGTGGGTGCAACCCAGTGCTTGCAAATCATCGATTGCTTTCTGAAGAGTATCAAGATTTAAATTATCTCCACCTTGATAATATCTTTTCTCACCACCACCTGTGGTTGTAATCCAATCATATTCGTCCCATTCACCCAATAGGTCAGCCAGATTATCCAAATCAAGTTCGGTAAGATCAATCTGATCAAATATGGTTTCTTTAATTAATGGTATCATGATCAAAATCTTGAATTATTATAGAATTTTTCTTAGCAAGTTCCAAATCCAACTCTGTACTAAAATAGATGGTGACTTTTTCCAAAGATGGTCGTACCCAAATATCTTCAAAATCTTCGGCTTTCACCTGTCCATAGTCAATGCTCTTCCCATATAGGTACATGATTTTATTATCCATATCAAAGAACCATAAACCTCCACCAAGTGGTTTAGAACCATCCTTGGTTGCAAGTTCTTCGTGCATCACCACACGACCCATGCGAAGTTCTCCGTCTTGTATTATCCATTTAGGTTGTCCAAACATTACACATATAATTTAATTTGATAAAAGAGTGCCCATAAAAAAGCAACCACAACCGCCAACCAAGGGTTCATGAGTCGAGATTTGCTTAAAAGATATCCTCCTGTAACACCTTCTTTAATTCCACAATAAAATGCCAATAAATTCTTCACGAAATTTTGTAAAAGTATTATTGAAAATATTATTGCCAAGAAAAGAGTAAGCGTGTTTATTTCAACAAGTGTTATCATATTATTAAATTTTTAGAACATATTGGACATCTTTCACTTAAATCAGCATACGAGACCGATAAATCAACCCTTGCATTTCTTTCCACTTCAGGAAGATATGAAAGATCAGGTTGCTCAAAAGGAGATTGGTGATTAAACCCTCTTCGCAACAATTCTGCTGCCAATTCATCATGACGCTGCCCCATGCTTGATGGTTCGATTTGAACCACAGGAGAAACACGTTTAGAAATACTATGCTGTTTCACAAAATTGTGACGGTGCTTGTGTATCTCACCATGTTCTCCAAGCAAATGCTTGCGACATAACAATCGAGGGTTTATCATCCACATTCTCATATCATCAGAGTTTTATTTCAAAACGATCACGCATGGCTTGAACTGCTTCTTCTGGTACACCATGTTCGTTCACACCACCGTGACGATTTTCCACGATGATTGAATAAACACGATAACCATACTTTTCAGCTAAGTCATAGTATGCCTTCATTTCCCACTCACGTGTGAATGTGTTAGCCACAATAACCTTACGGTCACTACGTGCCATACGTGCTTCTGCTCTTGCTTGACAGTCAGCATGTGCGTCCTTTAGCTTTGAACCATCGAACTTATACTCACCATCTACCATGAAATAGTCATCGGCAGCGAGAACATCGAAGTTCATCCCTGCGATCAATGCCCCAAAAGTGTTCTTACCACTTCCAGAAACACCACGTATTAATATTAAATCTCTTATTTCCATTTCAATTCTTTTGGTAAATATAACGAAAATGATTTGAAAATATTACAATTCCCTTAATTTTCTTCGAAGTTCTTTTCTCACGGTCTTATTCTTCACCGTCCATATTTGGAACAATAGCTTGATTCTGTATGGTAGAAAACGGAGAATAATATATGTTTCACCGAACACTATTGGGATTGCTATAATTGGCGCACCAATTAATGTCACTACGTATAGTAATATTTTATAGAAATTATAGTCGAAATAAT
>Ga0307376_10004926_pt1 | contig 12134 bp, 6 predicted proteins | sample TR2MG_FD_202536 | JGI IMG/M metagenome (GOLD analysis project Ga0307376, IMG submission 202536) | Soil microbial communities from Risofladan, Vaasa, Finland - TR-2 | ecosystem: Environmental > Terrestrial > Soil > Coastal area > Acid sulfate soil | place: Finland: Risofladan, Vaasa | collected... | reverse complement strand
CCCGATGTTTGCCCTATCCAGAAGGAGCACATATGCCTATGAGCCTGACCAAGACTCGAATGGTGCAGGCAGGTCTTTAGCTGATTATACCAATGGGTATGCCTCAGACAGACCAGATAATCTTTATAGTGATTGGGTTGTGTCCGATGACATTCTTGATTTACGGCATAAGGTGGCTCCTGTTGAGAATTATAAGGAAATAGCTCAGGAAGGCTTCAGAAGGCTCAGCAGAGGTGAAATAAAGGGCATAATGGCTAAGAGTACCCTTGGAGAAGACCATTATGGTACTGTTCTTACGCATGCCGATGCAGTCAGTAATGTGGATAAAAATGGATCCGTAAAAATAGCAGAGGGTGATGGTGTTCGCAGGGTATTCTCTAATGCACAGGTTGACCAATCAGAATCCTTGAAAACATTTACAATAACCGATAAATATTCCGGGGTTTCCGGTTCTCCATGGTTATTGGGCGAGCAAGTCCTCGTTGTTACGACCAATTATCCTTCAGGCTCCTATATAACCATTGATAAAGTCTATTATTCCACAACTTCTGGGGCATCAGTTTTCACTCAATACACTACAGCTTCAATAGGTAATGATATTGCCATTACCTTAACTTCTGGAGCAGCTCCTATTGGTGGGAGTGGAAATATTACGGTTGATTATACCATTAGTTTTGCACAAGGCCCTAACGGACTCAGTTATCTGCCTATTACCATGCTCGAGTCACGTCAGGAAGATTCCACACAGAGCGTGGCTTTTGACAGTATCAGGCTTAGACCTTCAGCTCCCGTTGTAGCAACAGATGGTACCCATTTTAACATGCTTTATAATAAAGGTGCCTGTGTTACGGAGCCTTATGATTTCGGGCATCAAATGGAATATCATGTGTTGGGTAATGGTACAGAGAATTTCACAATACCCAGAACTATCTGGGGATATGACGTCTTAGGTATTGTGAGTGTTAAAGTAAATGGCACGTATCGTCAGCCTGTATCCATATCCAGGAGCGCTTCTTTATATTATGTCAGCATGGGTAGTCCATCGATTTCAGTTGGTCTGGACATTCAATGCATGCTTTATACAGGCGTGAAATTTTTTGAGGCCAATAGACAGGGACGGGCCATCATAGATACGTATGAGATGTTGGAGCTTACTACTCTGGAAAGTCCTGATGGTCTTTTGACGGAATTTCATATTGATTCTTCCAGTAAGCCTATTATTGCTTTTGGTAGTACTTATGAATATAATGGACAGGCTTTTGCTTATGTGAATAATGATGCTACTTCATTGGTTACTCTAAATACATCAGTTCCTACGGACGCCACTCGTTCAAGGGCAACCATAAAGTTCTCTACAGCTCCTACAACGGGTCCTATTGAGGTTCCTGTATTGGTGAAAAGTGCCATAGAATCCACTGAAGGATATAGTTTCTTTTATAGTACACTTCCCTATCAGGGTAAACTGGATGGAACGGCTTATGGCTCTATAGAGGCTGAAGGGCCATCTATTGTCACCACGGCTGGTTCGGGGAATATTACTAATTATACCCAGACGGGGACAGCCATTTTTACAGGGACGACTACTGTATATGGTCTTAATACCAATTGGTTGAATACTGTGTCAGAGGGATATCGAATAAGTGCTGATTCTGATGGGACGCCGTATACGATATCTCAGGTTACATCTAATACGTTATTATCAGTCTCAGCTGCCACAGATGCCAGCAGTACTCTTTCTGGCGAGGCTTATACTATTACGGCATTAGACAAGCCATCATTTTCTCCCTCTAATATCATAGACAGATTTCCGGCATTGATAGCTGATAAGGATGCCAGTGCTAATAGTGAGTCTATTTCCACAGTCATCACCGATGAGTATCCGACTTTGGAGAGTTCTATAAAGATTCGGATACAGGACATTATGGATCAGGCTCCCGGAACAACTGTTTTTGGGGTAAATGCAGCTGATAGAGGTCGTTCGGCTGTAACCATAGCTGATGCTGAATTCGGAATAGGTAGTCCTGGTCTTAAATTTGAGAAGCTTGATTCAAGTGGAGCTTATCAGAAGACCTATCAGAGTTATATCTTTAATGACGATAATAGTGGAAGATTGTATTTGATGGTTATGGCCAGTGAGACTGATAATACTTCTTTGAGCAGGTTTATGAATCAGGATAGTCAGGATGATGTTGTAGATATTTTTGAGCTGCCGGGGAGACCTCTGACTTCAAGAAAGAAATCATAATGGACTGGGTTGGGTTTTTTAAGGGTCAACCGGAGAGTGGTATGGGCTATCATATTGCCGATATAGAATTCATTGATGGTATAGTGAAAAAGGGAATTAAAATTTATAATTCTTCTATCTCAGAAGATAAGCCCATAAAATCTATAAAAATAGTCAAGAAGGGTGCTACTTCTGATTACAATATAGAGGGGATAAAGATTTTTTTCAGTGCTCCTGATCCTGATAAAGGCACAGACGAGACCCTGACAATTGCTCCTGATAAGTTTGCTGAGGCCAATTTTCAATGGATAGCTTTTCAGGTTTTATTCTCGAAAGAAGGGGAAGAGCCTCAATATTATATCTATAGCAGTCCTTTAAATCCGAATGGCTCCTTAAGGGCTCCTGATAAGGTATTTGAGAGTGACTCTGATTGGTCACCTGCTAATAAAAATAAGCCTTCGAAGGATGTCACTCCTGGTGAAGCTAAAAGGCTATTCCCTCATGTATTAAAAGGGCCCGATCTTTTCTCCAAATATCAGACAGTATATATAAATACTTCTTCTGATGATAAGGGTGGGACATATTCATCGAAGGAATTCGATGCCAAATTTAATAATGATTTTTACATTGTTTTAAATTCCAAGACCAAGGAATTAAGAAATCCTTTCGGAAAACTTGTTGGGAAAAAAGGCGAGGAGAAGAAAGCTATGGATTTTAGTTCAATAGCTCCACTTCTGGGGCCCGGGAAAAAGCTGACTCCAGAAGAAATAGCCAGGGCATGTCGTTTAAGCATATCTGCTGAGCATGATGCTGTACATCTGTATGAGCTGATAGCAGACGCTGTGGATGAAAAAGTTGCCAAGGTATTCAGAGATATTGCCAGAGAGGAAAAGGTCCATGTAGGGGAGTTCTCGAGGCTCTTAAAGGAGTATGACCCTGAGGATAAAGAAGCTTTGGAAAAAGGCACCAAAGAAGTTGAAGAGATGTATGAAAAAGCGGTTAAAAATGCCATGATAGGTAAAGATTATCGGGTCTTAAAAAAAGATATGAAGAAGCATCTTGAGAATTCTTTCAAAGGACTTCTCGACCCGCATGAAAAGGCATCAAATGAGATGGATATGGAAGCTGCCATTTACTGGTATGCTAATAATTACCACGAAGGACAGGATTCCGCCTTATATAGTATACTTTCAGATTCCAATTTTAAACCAGGGCCTACCCATAAATCCGTTAAAGATGAAGGGGATATGGCAGAGATGATGTATGAGGCTTTAGAGAAAAAGTACGGGAAATCTAAAAAGGCGGCGGAATCTGGTGGTATGGATATCATGAAAAAGATGATTCCTCATCGTAATCAGAATACTAAATATTACACGAATGGTTGGGGTATTGTCCGTAAATGGGTTATGGACCAGCAGAATAGGCCGGTAGAACCTGTTGATGCCCCGGATGGATATGATACTATCCAGCAAATTGATAAAAACCCAGTTCCAGTGAAGAAAAGTTAGTCTATAAGTACTACGTTTCCTTGAAGATAACAATTTTACAGTTATAACTGTATTTCAAAAAGGTACTATTCTATGAGGAGTAGTGCCTTTTTATTATTGGAGACCGGATGAAATTTGCCGAGATACCTTCTATATATCCTCAGCTTTTAGAGTTGAGGAAATCCAAGGACGCTAAATTTAAGCAGAATAGTTATTGGAATCCATCGATGACTTTACGTTATTATCAGGTCATTGGTGCTCTTCATATGTTATTGTTAAATAGGATGGTATTGGGAGATTCAACGGGACTTGGAAAAACTATTCAAGCAATAGCTACATATACATTTCTTCTGGAAAGTATTCCTAATCTGAAGTTATTAATTGTATGTCCTAAGTCTGCTACGACACAATGGCAGGAGGAGTTTGCTAAATTCAGCATTGGTATTACCACAAGAGTTCTCAGCAATGAGTATAACAAGCTTACCGGCTATAAGGCCAGATTGGCTCAGTATCAGGAATTTAAAGAGAATGTATTGATAATGGGATATGCTATCATTCTTGATGAATATGAAAAGATTAAAGAGATATTAGGGCCTCGTTTCATGGTAGTATTTGATGAATGTGTGGCTTTTAAAAGCAGAACTACTAAGACCCATATTGCTTCCAAAGAGATTGCTGAGGCTGCGGAAAGAGCCTATGGGATGTCTGCCACCATTATAAAAAACGGGCTTGAAGAAGTCTGGGGCATATATGATGTAATCGTTCCAGGATTGTTCGGTAAAATCACCCCCTTTAAAAAAATGTATTGTCAGGAAAAAATGCTGAAAATACGGGTAGGTGGTAAAACACGAATGATTCCTAAAGTTATCGGGTATAAGAATTTAGATAAGTTCAAACAAGCCATAGACCCTTATTTTTTAATTCGTAAGAAGGAAGAAGTAGCGGAGGAGTTGCCCAAGCTCATATCGAAAAAAATTATACTTGAGATGACTCCTGAGCAGAAGGATGCTTACAGGCAGGCTCTTTTAGGGATCGTCTATGAGGAAAAGGTTAAGCGTCAGTATTATGAAGTTGCTGATAAAGTTCGAACTCTTGCTGTACCAGACAAAAAAACTATAGAGTTGTATGAGAGTTTAAAAGAGAAATACGACAAATTTACTACTACTGAGGGTAAGCAGCGGGGTAAATTAGCTGCCCTTACATATTGTCAGATGATAAGTAATGGTCCTCAATTGGTTAATATGCAGGGAGAATCGAGTAAAGAGGAAGAGTTTGTCAGGTTAATGACGGAAGAGCTTTTAACGGAAAAAGTATTGCTTTTCACCAGATTTAAAAGTGGAATACCTTATCTTGAAGTAATATGCGAAAAAAAGGGTATTTCTTATGCAAAGATAACTGGAGACTGCTCAGATAAGGAGAGGACAGATGCCCGACATAAATTTATGACGGATCCGAATTGTCGATTATTATTTATTACTACTGCAGGAGCAGCTTCTTTAAACCTACAGGCAGCGAGTGTAATAATCTTTTACGATACTCCATGGTCATTTGGTGATTTAGCTCAGGTTATTGGTCGTGCCCAGCGTATTGGAAGTTTGCAGGAGCATGTTTTATTGATACATTTAATAAATAAAAGCTCCATAGATATGCGGGTCATGAACAGGGTATCCTCAAAAAAGGGTCTCAGTGATAAGATAATAGGTGATACAGCCGTTGGTGCCCTTGATTTCACTCAGAATGAAAATTCTGCTGTTAATGATTTGTTTGAAGACCTTCTTAAAGATGCAGGAGATCTATGAGTGTATGTCCATTATGCAACGGGGAAGGGCAAAGAATAGTCCTTACAAAACATAAGCATACAGGCCAGTTAAAGACCGTTGTGCAGTGGTGTTTATGTAAAAAGTCTGCTTCTATTTCTACTTCACCTTTAAATAGGATTTTATCCTGGACGGGGGAGTATTATTTACCTTTGAAGGAGATCGATGAGAATCTTAAGTTCTATCCTGATAATCTTGCGGGATCTCCCAATATCATAATAAAAGGTTGTGCTTTTGAGACATTCTGTGTGAATGTTAAAAGCATTATAATCAAATATCGATTCCTGGAACCTCCCTCCCTTATTTATTGCTGCAGGGCAATAGAAATCTTAAAAAAATTCTATGTTCAGCAGGAGGATGATTCATCTCCCGGGTTGAATGATACAGAGAAGTTCGACCTTTTGATTATAGCTTTAGGGACCCGGGAAAAAAATGTTGCCCTGAATACCTGTCTTTCTCAGGTAATTGATTTAAGGCTGTCATGTAAAAAACCCACATGGCTATATCTTCCCGAGCCGACCTTGAGTGGTTGTCCTCAGGATTATTCGCAGGAATTAGAGGAATTGATTAAGACATTTAAGGTAGTTCAATTGACCAATAAAAATTCGATACGGGCTGAAATTCTTACAGAGGCAAAAAAGAAAGCTGCCAATATAACGCTATGAAACGATTATTCAGATCTATTATAAATGTTTGCTCGGAAGGAAAGGCCACCATTCCTCCTGAGGAGCTTGTCCGCAATTATAAAGCTTTTCTTCAGAGTAAGGTCAATCCGGAAGACCCTTCTTATGTCAAACTATATACCTGGATAGAGGCTCATTATCGACAATATAAAGAATTACCATCATTAGAATATTTGTTTGAGAAGGCCAAATATGATGGTGATGAAGCTGTTATGGCCGGATTAAGGGACATAGCAGCACAAACAGCTTTTACAAAATCTGATTACAGGGCCATACTCCATGAAAAATTTGAAACACAGAATATTGAAGAATTCCGTGCATTGGTGGAGAAGTCATGGAAAGTAGCTTCCACAGGGCTCAAAATAGGAAAGAAAAAAGAAATTCGGGGACTCTCTTCAGCGTTGGAATACTTCATGGCAGAGTCTCGAAAATTCAGGATGAATACGTTTGGAATAAAGGTTGACAGTCAAATACGCAGTAAAGAAGACTATGATGAAGTTATGACCGACTATAAAAAAAGGAAAAAAGACCCTTTAACAAATTTAGGGTTGTTTACCTTTTTGGATAAAATGGATGATGCTTTTCGGGGTATTAAATTAGGAGAACTCTTCATTGTCGCTGCCTATGTAGCTCAAGGTAAAACGACTTTTGTTATTAATATGGCATATAACGGCATCATACAAGGATTAAACGGTCTATATATGACACTTGAGATGCCGTTTAAGGAGATAAGGGACCTTTTTTATACCATGCATACGACCTATCCTGAATGGTATGACCATGCTAAGTTTTCAAAACTTACAGGAAAAGTTTCTTTTGAGAGGGTTTGTTACGGAGAACTCTCTGATCTGGAGCAGGAATTCTTTGAAGCAGCATCGGAAGATTTTGTAACAAGACCTGATTTTGGAGAGCTGCTTTTAAAGCAACCTACAGGTCCTCTAACACCTTCAATTCTTGATATGGAACTTTATGATGCAGAAGCTTATTTTGCCGAGAAAGGTAAAAAACTTGATTTCATCATTGTGGATTATGTTGGTCTCATGATCCAGGATAAGAACGAACGGTATGGAGACTTTAACATAGATCTCAATAATATGATAAAAAAATTGAAAAATACTGCCATAAACTTTTCAAACGGAAGAGGTTTACGGGTTATAACTCCATTTCAAGTCAACAGGAATGGTTATAAAGAAGCGATTAAGAATGACGGCATTTATACATTGACGGCATTATCGAATGCGAATGAAGCAGACAGGTCTTCTGACGGAGTTATAAGTTTATTTATGACGGATGAAATGAAAAAAAGTGGCAGGATGAAAGTATGCTGTTTAAAGCACAGGGATGGCCCTGACTTTTCGCCCCATGAGATTAATATTGATTTTACTTCCAGAAAAATACGGGATTTCATACAGAAGAAGCAGGACAGTGCTCCTGACGATGACATGTTTATTAATGAGATACCTTTAGATATATGAAAAACCTAACGAAAATGAGAGATATGATTGTAGGCTCCATTGATTATGCAAAAGTCATGGTTGAGTATGGAGTCTCTTTTTTATTTAATCCTATGCATTCTGATGAAGTGCAATTCCGATGCCCTTTTCATGGTGAGGATAATAAACCTTCCGCACGATATTACAGAGCCACACAGACTTCATATTGCTGGGTATGCCAGAAAAAGTGGGACGTTATCAGTTTTATAATGGATAAAGAAGTGATTAATTATCGTCAGGCTCTTTTATACCTGGCTGACCGGTATAAGTTGGATACTAATTCCATACCGGATGACCCTGAAATAAATTTAGAGAAGCCGACTATAAGTCTTGAACGTGTGAAGATGATTTCCTTGGAAAACAGGATAAAGGATCTTAAAGGAAAAGTGGGTTTTGAAGTTTATAGAAATATATGCGAAATTTTCTTTATGATAAAATACAACTGGATAAAAGATAAGCCTGTTCTGGAACATTTAAAAAAATTGGAATCGAAATGTCACATATAGAAAATCCCGGTTTTATAGAATTTTTACAAGAGAGCGTACAAGATATTCTGGAAAAAATGCCCTGGGTACGTGAGAGAGAATTCATCCTTGCAAAAGAGATTGATGCAGTAAGTACTTTCATAACAGAAGCAATAAATACGGGGCTATGTGCGGTTGACCTGGAGACTACGAGTCTTAATTCCCGTATGAGAAGGATTAAAGCTAAAGATGATTCCATACAATGGGTACCAGCATCTGCTATAGTAGGAATCAGCCTTTGCTACGAGTCTAAAAAAGGCATGTATATTCCTGTTAATCATATGGAGGATGAAGAGCTTAATCTGTCCTTTTCTGCAGTAATGGAACAAATAGCCAGACTTACTAGTAATTGTGTAACTATCTATCACAACTCCAAATTTGACACTTCCCATCTTAAAAATTTCGGGGTATTGATTGACCAGCACGATAAATTTGAAGACACGCAGCTTCTGGCCCGTCTCTATGATGCAGGACAAAAAGATTTAAAATTGAAAAGTTTGTCTGAAAATCTTCTTAATCAAAAGATGCTGAAATTCGAAGAAGTCGCAAAAGGTAATCCTTTCTCTTTGGTATCCCCAAAGGTCGGATATATCTATGCTACTTCGGATGCATTATGCACATTTGATTTATATAAGTTTTTTATGGCTTCTCCTGTAATACAGGCACAAAAATCCATATATAATCTTGAGAAGAGGGTGATGCTTTGCGTCAGAGAGATGGAAGAGAACCTCATCATGATAGACGTGCCTTATCTAAAAAGAGCTTATGAGGATACCACGGAGAAGATACAACGGATAGAGCAGGAAATCTATAAACTGGTAGGTAAGACTTTTAATTTAGGAAGTCCAATACAACTGGGAAAGATTCTCTTTGAGGAGCTAAAATATAAATATCCGGAAAGCATAAGGACAGCATCGGGTCAATATAAGACAGATAATGCCGTGCTGGAAAAAATAGCTGATTTGTATCCAATTGTTAAAAAAATCATTGACTATAGAAGCATGATAAAGGTACGGGATACATATATAGTCAATCTTTTAAAAAATCATGATAATGATGGCTGTGTAAAGCTCTCCTTTTACCAGTCTGGTACTGATACAGGGCGTTTTTCTTCTCCAGGCGGTAAGGGTATAAATATAGATGGACAGAGTGGGGTTAATGTTCAGTCCATTCCTAAAAAAGCAGACGAAAATATACCCGATATAAGAAAGGCATTCATTGCCCGACCAGGATATAAAATGGTGGCCATTGATTATGAGAATGAGGAATTAAGAGTAGCCACTAACTTAAGTAATGAAACAGCCTGGATAGAAGGTATAGAAAAAGGTATCGACTTTCATACCGCAACAGGGGCTTTAGTATCTGGTAAAAAGCCGGAAGACCTTGATCCTAAAGGACCTGAGAGGAAGCTTGGAAAATGTGTCGCAAAGGGTACTTTAATAGCTTCAGACCATGGCTGGATACCCATTGAAGAAATAAAAGAAGGATATAGAGTTATAACTCATACAGGTGAATTGAAAAAAGTTGAAAAAGTTTGGGATATGGGTATTAAGAATGGAATAACTATCAGGACCAGGACAGGACATGAAATAACTTGTGGATTAAATCATAGATTTATGACACCTGAAAATAAATGGGTAAAAGCAAAAGACTTATTTAAAGGCATTGTTATCAAAACCATTTCTTGTGATAAGATTGATATAAAATCCAAGCAAAGAGTGCATTTTAATGTCTGGAATAAAGGAAACAATAATTTAACATCTAAAGAACTTCCTTATATTGAAATTTCCCCTTTATGGGGAAGATTAATAGGATATTTACTTGGTGATGGGTGTCTATCTAATGAAAATGTCAGAATAGTATGTTCTTCAGATTATAAAGACATAAAAAACGATATAATGGACACGGCAAAAAAATTGGGATTATTACCAAAGGTATCTGTGAGAACAAGGCCCAGACCTGACGGTTCAAGAACAAAACCTTTATATGATATAACATTAGGATCAAGGATCCTATCTCGATTTTTTAAATTGATAGGATTTAGAGGAAGAAGAGTCACTAAAAAAAGCCACGCAGATAAAGTGTTCAGGGTTCCAAAAATAATCTTCAAATCTTCTAAAAAAGTAAAAAGGGAATTTTTACGTGGCCTTTTTGAAGCAGATGGTACTGCTGATACAGAAACCTCTATCACCACAAAAGACCGGGAATTGGCTCAAGACCTTATACTGCTCCTTGCTGAATTTAATATAAGAGCCTGTAGTCATACGACTCATTCAAAATGGTATAATAGAGATTATTATAGAGTATCTTTTGGTGCCCATGGCTCTCGAATTTTTGAAAAGAAAATAGGGTTTATAAGTAAAAGAAAGAAAAAGAAATTAAAATTAATAACAGGTAAAAATCAAATATACAATTCAGCTGGGTCTTATAAACATAAATGGCAATCGGAAATAGTACAATTAAAAAAAGTCAAAAAGGTTCATCTTATGGACCTTACTGTTGAAGGTTCAAGAAGTTACGTTGCTCAGGGTTTGGTTTCTCATAATACCGTGAACTTTCTAAGTCTTTATCTTGGGGGAGCGAGGACACTTGCTGCAAAAGCAAAAATATCTGAGGCACGGGCGAAGGATGTTTTGACTACTTTTTTTGCTGGTGTTCCACGTTTAAAGCGATGGATAAATCAGGAAATTAAGCGCTCTCGTAAATCAAAAGAAGTGCGGACCATTTTTGGTAGGGTACGGCCTTTGGCTAAATTTTATGACTCTGGGGATTATGGTTTAGAATCGCATGGTGATCGTTGTGTTATTAATACACAGATCCAAGGGTGTTGTGCTGATATAATAAAGACTGTTATGGCCCGAATGTACAATTGGATACACTCAAACAATCTCATGGATGAAGTCCGGATATTAATAACAATGCATGATGAGCTGGTATTTGAGATAAAAGAAGATAAGATGTCTGAGCATGTGCCAAAAATAATAAAAATCATGATGTTTGAGGATGTTCTACAGGGCATGCTGAAGTGGCCTGTTCCTTTAACAGTAGATGTCACATTCAGCAATTCCTGGAGGGCCACAGAAAAGTTTTTTAAGACTTATCCGGAGGCCGAAGGTAAGGTAAATGAGTCCGTTGATTTCCATTTTACCGGGCAAATTAAATCTGACCGTTATGCCATAGCCCAGAATAAAGAGCCTGATCCTGTTGGAGACTGTGTACAAGCGGAAACTCAGTCCGTTGAAACTGTAACCCCGACAGAAACCCCTGCTAAACCATTGGAAAATGAATCGGTTATTCAGGAGGACTTGATTTATACTATCCGGGATCGAAGAAAGAGTACCCGGCGTATCTTGAATGAGATTTTGAGCTTTTTGATAGAGGACGATAGTGGCATTTATACAAGTCCTAAGAAACGGCTGATTATACGGGACAGGGATGGAAATTCGTTATTAGTATCGGAATACATGGTTCCTGCGGACTCTTTTTTATCCTTAGCACGTTATTATGGAATATGATTGACAAAAAAGTACATTTTCTCCCATGAAAAAAAATTTTGACAATTCCCTCATTGCCTAAATATTTTAATAATGACATAAATCCTGATAAGTGGCTCCCTAAGGCAGTTATTATAGTGGCCAAAAAATTCATACCTGCCTGATGCCAGTCGCTTTCAAAAATACATTAGCCATAAACACAGGAGCCTGCAAATGTATCCCACCAACGATCTACGCACGTTTCTGCACAAAAATGATTCCGAATTCCGCACTCTGGTTTATAACATCTGCAGAGCATATAATTGTACTGACCTGTATGAAGATATTCGCCAGGACCTTTATATGAAGTTCCTTAAATTTAATGTCATCGAAAAATACGATCAGAAGTGGGCTACAAAGATATCTTCTTATA
>Ga0307376_10004925_pt1 | contig 12134 bp, 5 predicted proteins | sample TR2MG_FD_202536 | JGI IMG/M metagenome (GOLD analysis project Ga0307376, IMG submission 202536) | Soil microbial communities from Risofladan, Vaasa, Finland - TR-2 | ecosystem: Environmental > Terrestrial > Soil > Coastal area > Acid sulfate soil | place: Finland: Risofladan, Vaasa | collected... | reverse complement strand
TTCCTGAATACCTTTTGTTAAATAAGGAACTAATTCATTATAACGAACATGTTTATATTTTGTTTCATCTATTTCTCCAGATCCATCATCTAAATTAGGGCTTTCACTAATTAATTCTGGGAATATAGTTTCTACCTCTTGAGCAATTAAACCTGCAACTCTTTCACCTCCTCTTTTGGATTCATCCTTCCATTCAAATGTAACTGGACGAAGCTTCATTAATTTATCTAATGTACTTTCCTCTAGATTCTCAATATTTTTCTTTAGTCTTTCATCTGAGGTAATTACAGTGGAATATGCAACAACATCTGCTCTTACATAAAGATTTCCGAGTCTGTGTAATCTCATAGTTTCCCATTGAGCGGATCCAGAATATCCAGTCCAGAAGAAGTAATTATATAATGTTGAAGTACTGGTAGTTCCCCAACCATACCACCCAAATCTACCTGCACTATAGGTCGTTGGATATTCTGTATCTACAACAAAATCAATACTTGCATGTGCAGTAGATGTATAGTCATTGTAAATAAGCATACCATCATTAGAGGCTTGTGCTCCAACACTAGTTAATTTAGCTGAAGAATTCGCCTCATAAAATCTAAGGTTAAGCATTTTATATGTTGCTTCCGTTTCATTACTCATTTCTCCCATTCCTACCTTACCATCTGAACCTCTCATGTATAAACCATATTGATATGTGGCATTTTCTACTCTAAAATCTACATCATTAGAATCTTCATTAACCACAACATCACCACCGGTAATGTTTACCATACTTACCATAGAACCAGTACCAGAGTATCCACGAAGGTTTAGTGATGCACCACTAACCAATAAATTATTATAATTAGCAGCATCTCTATCATAAGAATGTAAATATCCCTGACCACCTGTATATAACATTTCCAATCCTGCTCCCGTTGTTGGTGCAATTTGAACAGTTGATCTAATAGTTCCAGCTGCGTCATGAGATGCTGTGTAAAGTTTACCGGTATATCTTCCAGTACCAGTCACATCAAATGTATATGCTGGTGTCGAGGTAGCAATACCTACTCTATCTTCACCGGAATCTACAAATAACATATGAGTTTCACCATCAGCTTCGACTCTAAAATCACCACTATCACCACCTTCATTAATAACAGCCCCATGTGTTACTGTTAAAGTATTAGTGAGGACATCCCTTACTATTTGTAAATCACCATATATTTTCGTTGACGTTAATTCTGCCATTATCTATATTTTATTTTATATATCTAAGATTCTTTTAGTTCACCCTTTAAATATATGGTGTCCTTAGTTAATTTTGCAGTATTAGTTGATTCTGGATCAGTTGTCTTATATAAAACTTCAATTTCTGCTGCAGCTAAAACTTTACTATAAACTCTCACATCTGAAATCTTTCCATTAAATGGGTACCAAGGAGAAGACATTCGACCACCACCAATCCCAAATACTTCGGCTGCGTTAACCTGCAAAACTCCTGGCCAGTTAGCTGATCCGTCTAATACCGCATCTACATAAATCACCATATCTTCGCCATCATATGTTCCTACAATATGCCTCCACACCCCATCTACATTCGCTGTACTACTGTCTGAATAAACGGCTCTTTGAGTTCCACTAATACGTGCAGAGAAAAGATATGCCCCATAAGAACGATGTGAAAAATATGGAAGCTGTTGACCCATAAACATATTATAGTCATTAATAGAACTAGTTCTATTTACCCAAGCCGAAAAAGAGATTGCAGTAATTGAATTAGAATTAAATAAATTAGAATCAGATAAATCATATGAATCTACAAATTCTACTCCATCAACAAAATCATATCCTCTTGACGTAATAGAAGGATCTCCCGTAAATGTACCATCTAATCCCTTAACCATTTCATAAGCTTTTCCGGCTGGAGTATATGTACCTTGTAATGGGTACCATAGTAATAAATCCTCCGAAATAGAAATTTCACTAAGATGCCCTACCTTAGTTTCAGAAAAACCAACATCTAAATTAATATAAGATGTGCCTCCTTTAGATTTAATATAATCAGAATATACTGCATCAAATCCTCCTAATAAATCTTCTATTGAAGGTTCTGTTCCATCTATTACATCTACTCTTGGATATAAAAACTGTTGACGCATAGAAACGTCTATATCAGAATAGTATAAATATGATCGCTGATTGGCAGTAGTAGTTTCTGATCTCCATACATAGTCTCTATTAAAACCGGTAGTACTAAACAATCCATCTTCTACAGTATATCTTCCGCTTTCAGGGTGATTACTTCCGGTGGAAGAGCCAGCAGGCCATACATGACCTACAAATAATTCCCACTGTCCAGGGCTTGGTATAGTATAGCTGCTCATAAAATATGGATTTGTATTATTTGATCCAGAATCTCTTTCATAAACACCATCAGTACTTCCATATCCGTTAAGTCCTAAATACGAAGCTCCATGAGTAGTTCCAATAACTGCATTTCGCTGTACCCAATGAGAGTAACGATACATTTTAGTGTTATCTATATCAAACTGAGATGTATTCCATCCTCCGGCAGCCGAAGGACTGGCGTCTGGTCTACATTCCCAAACAATTGCATCATCATTTCCCCAAGGATCCGTTGCTAAAATTCTTTCATTTTCTGCTGTACCTCCATTTTGAACAAAATTTGTTGTTCCTCCAGAGCCAACTGTCCATTCGGTATAATCAATTATTAACGGAACATGGCCAGTTTCTTGAATATCTCCAGTATAGAAATTTCCTTCTTTATCTATACTTCCCCTTTGTTGCATAACTTCTATAATAGCAGAAGCATCAAGTGTAGTGGAATAAACTCTGGCGTCATCTATGTAACCATTAAATGGAAAATAATTGATCGTACTAGTATTAGAATAGGACATTTTTCCCACAGCAAAAGAATCACTTGCTTGTGCATAATCAAGAGGACCTACAGCTATATCCGAATCTTTTAATAAACCATCAACATATAGCTTTCCTCCAACACTGATATCATATGTAACTGCTAAATGACGCCACCCTCCAGTTAAAAAACCTCCAGAACCTAATCCCACAGTACCCCCAGGCCCACTATATGACGAATAAATTTGCCCGGTATTTGTATATAATGAAATTCCCCGAGATCCTGTATCTCTACCTTGTGACATTATGTATTGTAGGTAAATACTTCCAGATGCTCCATATTGTGTACTAACATCTAATTGAAATGCCCAGCAGCTAAATGTTACATTATCTGTTCTAGCAGATGTATCAATGGGAGTAACTATTTTTTTCCTGGACAGTCCAGGAAAAAGATAACATTTTCTTCCATCCGAAGCATCCCCCACCCAATATGGACTATTTTCATAAGTTAATGTAACATCATTTCCATTTCCAGAATCATCATTTACAACTCCAGTTATCCCTGTTGTATATGGTGATACGTTAAGATTAGTATTTAAGTAATATGAAAGTTCATTATTTGGATATTTAACTCTTTGTTCTATTTGTGGACAACACCATTCAAAAACAGCTGTACCGGCTTGACCCACATCGATAAAATGGTAAGTCGAGGTAGTATCGTGTTTAGCCGTAACCCAAAATCTTTTCCATACATAAGACATATTAGATCCTAGCGTACCACTATAACTTCTAAGATCTGCTTGATCACAAATATCAAAATCTGCTGACGATACATTTTCCTCATCATAAACATGTCTTAAATAAATAGAAAATGTATAAGTTTCCCCGGAATAAAGAGTGCCAACATCCGTTCCGTCAAGTTCCCCAAATCTTAATCTATTACCAGATTTTCTATATACAGAAGAATCAGTCGAACCAAAAGGATCAACTGCTCCAACTTGTAGAGTTCCAGGACCCCCATAAGAAGCAAGTTGGGCACTATCAGTAACCAATGCAGTCCAATTATCTAAAAATTCATTCTCTACAGTTTGTTCGTATGTATTAAACTTATAGTGTATTTCTTTTCCTTTTGCTAAATCCGTAAATTCTTTTTGTGTAAATGGACCATCATAAATTCTTAATTCATCAACACTACCTCCCCAGCCATCAAAGTCCCAATCATATCCACTTACTATTAACTTATCCTCAAATGGGTAAGTATTAGAATCCCAAGATATAGATCTAGAATAAGCTCTAAGACCTTCTACAGGGTCCCAAATCATTCTTCCGAAATCGGTTCCATCACACCATATTCCATATAAAAACCAATTTTGAACTGTCCAATCATCAAAATTTACAGAATTTAATCCGGATTTTCCTACTTGATTTTCATATACACTTCCACAATTGAAATTTCTTTGGCCCAGAGTAGATGTATGAAATCCTGCATAAATATCAGTTTCACCCACATTATAATAAGTACCAATATTCATTAAATCATGTCGTTCCGCAACAGTATCTAAACTTGTTTTATTAGGTTTGGCCCAGGTTATAAATCCCCATCTATTAGAATTCAAATCAATTCCAAAATCAGATGGAGTATAACTTAATTCTCCTCCAGTTCTAAAACTCCTGTAACCTTGCCCTATTTTACCCGCCTCATAGGTTCCATTTAATGTCCCTACCGTAGGAGATATTCCTCCTTGAGAAATAAAGCTATTTTCAAATTTTATTACGTCTTTAAATGCCATTATCCTATATAATTAAAATCTAATGAATCAGATGTTGTGTTGTGTACTATTTCAAAGTTGCCAGTTATAAATCCTTCAGTTGCCCTAATGGATCCATCTACATCTAATCTATATGAGGGAGTTGTATTTATACCAACATTGCCATCCGGATCAACTATAAGCTGTTCATTCCCATCTGTCATTATTCCAAATGGGCCTCCGGTTCTATTATCAATATATGAAGTTATAGTATCGAAACCGGTTATACAAGGATCAACTCCGAAATAAATAGATTTATTAATTGCACTTATCTTAATGTCTGATCTGCTAGTATTTTCTGTGTTTATATTATTAAACTCGCTTCTAATTAGAGCATTCAGCGAACCATTTATTACTAATTCCCCAGCAGTAAACGTAATTTCACTCTCCGCGACAATGGATCCATCACCTGCGGCTGTAATTAATTGATTATTTGAACCAACAGCACCAGATGCCCAGGCGACATCTCCACCTCCTCCACCTCCGGCAGTTGCATTCAACTCTAATTTGCTCCAATTAATTGTTTCAATTAATTCACCAGCAGCATTACCAGAATTTCTAAACTTTATTGTAGCTAAAACACATGAAGTAGCAGGAACATCCGAGCTAGGTTGTCCAGCTCCTGTAGTAGTACCATCACTTGATGGATAGTTAGCAAGTATATTATATACTGTGTATCTACTAGCATCGTCAGTTTGATAAAGTGTCGAATAATTAATTATATTACTTGATATAGTTCTTGTTCTATAACCGTCTGTAGCAGTATATCCATAAAAAATAGTATATGATGTATCATCGGGAGTTATTTGTACTCTAACACGTGTAGAAGTATCAGCAGTGGTTAACGAAACATCCACTGTAAATTCTCCATCAATAAATGGAAAATTCACAGGATCCAACATACTCATATTACGAAAACTTGTATTTGCTGGTGCAGTCGTTTGTGTCCAATAATCTCCAGCACTATTATATTCAAGTATATATCCATCACCAATATATCCAGCTATAGAAACATCTGTAAGAGCTCCTAAAGATACATCTGTTGAACCTCCTGGTGTGAATAATTCATTAAATTGATATATTGATCCGTCAACATTTAAGGATCCATCTATCTGTATGTGATTCGTTACAAAAGCCATTTTTATTCATTTATTTTATATATCCTCAAAAGGGGGTTCGGTCCTAAGATCCTCAGATTCTATTTTATCCAAAATATCTTGATAAGTATCAGATTCAAAAAAAGCTGTGCTGGAAATTGTCACCAATATAGTAGTTGATCCTGAACAATCTTTTTCATAATCATTTTGGATGATATTAAATGTCCTATCCCAAATTATTCTATATTTCTTAGTTAAATAATTTATCATTATGGATAATTTATATTTATAGTTAATACTTGAACTTCTGCAGCAAATATATCTACTAAATTCAAAATATTTGCATTGGAACTTCCATCGGTCGGGGGTGAATTTGTACCTCCATTAATAGTTAATTCTAATGAAGATGTCGGCGCATTTGATGAATAATAAGTATTCATTATACTAAAAAGATTATCTACAGTTGTTTGATTTAAAGAACAATCATCCATTCTGACATATTGCCATTCTGTAGAAATTGTTGGCCAAGATATACTTTGCAACTCAACATTTTCTCCACCATCCATGCTAGTAGTTATCGTCAATCCGGACAAATCTAAAGAAGGTTTGATATCACTTCTAGTAAAATTGAAAGATGATATAGATCCAGAAGTATTTGGCAATGTTACTGTATTTAAGCTAGGACAATCTGTAAATTGTATAGCTCCTCCCAAATTACTTAAAGTAGATAAATCAACAGCTTGTAATTGATCGCAACTACTTAAAGAAAGGGAGGAAATTGCAACACTTGATACAGGAAATATAACTTCAGTCATTTTAGGATTATTATAAAGCAAAACGGATCCTCCTAAACCTGTTAATCCAGAAAGATCTAAAGTTCCTGTTATATCACAATTATACATAATAAATTGAGAGAATGTACGAGGACTTGTTGGGAATATTACCCGTGTTAAAAAATCATTTCCATCACATCTAAATTGTCCACCTAAATTGGTCAATCCCGAAACATCTAAAGTTCCAGTTAAACCAGAATTCATTACATAAAACTGGGTAACATTGTTATCAGATACTGGCAAGATAATTTCTGTTAAAAGAGGATTCTCGTCAGCCCTAAATGATCCTCCAAAATTAGAAAATCCAGATAAATCTAATGTGCCAGCTAAACTAGGACAAGAATAAATCTGATAACTTGTTATATTTTCTGATGAAGTAGGATTAATTACCTGTGTTAAATTTGGATTAGTATTAAAATAAATAGCTCCTCCTAAATTTGGATATCCAGTAAGATCTATAACACCTATTAAATTACAATAACCAAATCTGAAGTTGTTTATAATTCCTGAAGTATCAGGAACTAAATCTAAAGAAGTAATGTTAGTATGTTGTGCAGATATAGTACCTCTTAAATTTGTATAATTAGATAAATCTAAATATGAAATGTCAGTAGAATCAGCATTAAAAAAATAAAAATCAATTGATGAATCAGATGACATTATAATTTCTGTAATATCTGGATTAGAAGATAAATTTAGATATCGCAAACCTGAAAAATCGCTAAAATCGAATGCACCTTTTATTTCATCTAAAGCCATATCTATATAAAAAATAGCTTCTTTACCTTCACTGGTTCCAGAATATATTTTTACAGTTTTATTTCCTACCTGAGAATAAGTATGATTTACAAAATTTCCAGACCAAGTTGATCCATCACCTAAATCCCATTCTACAATTCCAGAAACTGGCTGAACAGCTGGAGTAAATGATCCAGAAGAAGCCTCTGTAACAAATGTAAAAAATGGCTGCTCTACATAAGTTCCTTGCAACAATAATTTTCTGTGAAGATCAAATATATTTCCTGCAGTCGACTGTATATTCCTAGTAGCTGGATTAGCAGATCCGTCCATTGTACCATAAAAATTTCCGACTGTATCAATCCAAGCAGCATCAGTATTTCCTGCAGGATAACCCTTCCAAGAATGTGTAAGAGTTTCTACACTATCGGTATCATATAAATTTATATCCCATATTGTTGCATTTCCAATTAATCTTTTTGGACTCCCAGACATTCCAAATTCCCATATAGAACTAAAATTACTAGCTGCTCCATCTGTATCATATTTTAAAGCTGTTTGTTTAACTCCATTAATTATAAAGGATGAAACATCTTTATCTAGCTTATTAACTTCACATTCCAGTATTTGGTTATGATAATTACCTATAGCATAATAATATTGCCAATATCCTGATCGATATCCTCCAATGCGAAACATACTACCATCGAGCATGATATCAAAAATATCATTTGCAGGAAGAGTTTGATAAGTGTGAATAAGCGGACTAGCTGTTACATATCCAGTAGTAGCATCTAACCATAATTTAAAGGTGAACTTTTTACTCCCTGCCATATCAGAAGAAGCTCCAGCTGACACATCCACATAATGTCCAAAATCAAAATCTAAAACATCAATATTAGATGTTGGTAAGTTAAGTTTTAATCGTTTAGACATTGAATCAACAGATCCTCCAGTCCCTCCTATATTTCTTGAATTATAGGGTCCTCCTCCAGTTAATGCTAAATCAATTAAATCCCCATCTCCTACATCTGCCCATGATATAGAGGTGTCCCCCGCAGGATAGCCTTTCCAATAATGATCCATTACATCTGAATCTGTATTAGTTATTTTAACATCCCAGACAGTTCCATCTGATAATTCTCCACTTGCCCATGATCCAATATTAGCAACATTACTGCCAGCTCCAAATCCCGAAATAACAGGAATCATGGTTTGTTCTTCCCCATTTATCTTAATATAATTAATAGATCCATCTCCAGAACCATCAATAGTTTTGTCTATTTCAAATTGCAAAATATTATCAACATGAGAGCTATTAAATTCGATTATTCCGCTTCCCTTTCCGGAGAAATGATTATTGACATACATTATCATACTGCTATCCTCTAATCCAAGAATTAAAAAATCAGTAGCACCAGTTTTATGGAATGTCAATACTCCTTGGCCAAATGATCCTGCAGGAGCAAAAACACTTGTGTCCAACCACATTTTGAATTCTATTTTTTGACTTCCTTGCATTACTTCATAAATAGAAGCATCTCCTGCTCCAGCTCCTGTAACATATGCATTCCCATCAAAATCTAGAACGTTATAAGTAGAAGTCTGTGGTTTTATATAAAGTTTAGTTGCCATTTTATTTCATTAATTTATTGAATACACAAAAGTTTGCCCAGCATCACTAAATATTGTTATTAAATTTAGAAGATCCGCATTAGAACTTCCATCTGTAGGGGGCATATTCGTTCCTCCTTGAACTCTCACATAAAGACTAGAAGTAGGCTCAATGATCCCTGAATAATATGTATTTAATTTAACAAAAATATCATCTACTGTTGATTGATTTAAAGAACAATCCTGTACATAAAATTGGCTAAAGGGATAATTAAAATCAGGCAAAAGAATTTCAGATAATTGTGGATTATTCTGAAAATCAAAAGAACTTCTAAAAGTTAATCCTGATACATCAATTGATCCTATTAAATTACAATTATAAGCGTAAAGCTGAGTAATAGGAGTTATTGACGATGTTGGTGGAAATAATATTTTTGTTATCCCAGCATTATTTGCAAAGCTCATATTGCCTTTCAAATTTGTAAACGCAGATATATCTATAGTCCCGGATAAACTACAATCTCCAACATCAAATACCATTTCTTGATTAGAAGCAGGTAATAAAATATTTGTTAAGTTAATGTTACCCGAAATAAGTAGACCATCTATGGTATTAGTATAATTAGATATATCTAATGTCCCAGTCAAATTACAATCAGAAGCAACTATAAGTACTACCCCCGAGACTGTTTCTGGTAATAATATTTTCGTTAAATTAGAATTACCAGAAACATTAAATGAATTGTTTAAACCTGTTAATGCTGATACATCTAACGTTCCTATTATATTGCAGTTATCTGCGGCAAAGGTGGAGATTAGATTAGAAGTATCTGGTAAAAGAACAGCAGTTAAATTTGGATTAAAACCCATATCAATAATTCCTCCGATATTTGTTAATCCTCTTAGATCCCATGTTCCTGTAATATCACAATGGTCAACATTCACTTCTGTAAATACTTGAGAGGAATCTGGGAGCAATACACTAGTTAATTCATCGTTCCATCCAACGTTAAAAGATCCCTGAAGATTAGAAAGAGCACTTATATCAAGTACACCTACAAGATTGTCATAATACATGTTTATTGTCAGTATTGATTCTGGTCCAGAAGCTGTTCCTTGACTTACATCAACAGTTTTATTTCCAGCAGATGTATATGTGTGGGCAAACGAATTAGAACTTACTATACTACCATCGCCAAGATCCCAAGTTAATGTGCCACTGCTTGTTGTAAATACAGGATCAAATGTCAGGGTTGAAGCATTCGTAGTAAATGAAATTATATAAGCTCCTGGAACCGGTGGGGTTGCAGTATCTCCTATTAATAAAACACTCGTTTTTCCTGTAGTACCACCACCTTGTATATCTCTTGTTGCAGTAGGACCCACAAGTGTAGCATCTAGAGTTCCTATTGTGTCTACCCATGCTCCTAATGTATCTCCAGCAGGATATCCAGCCCAAGCATGAGTTGGAACTCCTAAAGATGTTTCTGTTTGAATATCCCAAACTGTACCATTATCTAAACTATCTAGGTTCTGCCCCCAAACTAACAAAGAGCCTGTTCCTATATAAATACCTCCTGTAGCTGTGACGCTAGGGATCGTATTAGTGCCAGCTTGGACCTCATTATTAATTTTCAGTTCTTGTGGATATGTACCAAATCCTCCTGTTAATTCACAATCTAATATTTGATTGTCTAAACCCGATATGTCATACGCATTGAATGCTATTCCAACTACAGAAATATATAAAGATGAATCAATCATCCATGACTTTAAATGACCAGTAGGGTTTCCAGTACTACTATCTAAGTTAAATAAATCATTGGCATACCCGCTATCATTATCTAACCACATTTTCCATTTAAAAATGGCCCCTCTTCTAAAATCATCGCTTCCTCCCTGACCAGTGCTGATTACTGTAACAAAATTGTTATTAAAATCTGCAACCCCGCCTAAATCTGATGTAGTACGTACAATTTTTAAATTATTTGGAGTAATATGAATAGATGGATCACCTACACTAGTAGAAATATCTAATGTGAAATTTTCTGCATAATTAGAGAATGCAATGGAAAATTCTAAACTCGTGTCCTTTATAAAAGTTTTCCCATACTGAGTATTCCATTTACCAGAAGGAGTAGAAACATCAATAATAAATTCCCCTGAAGAAACATCATACACATTTAATCCTGCATATTGCCCAAGCCATGGCTCTGCAGCAAACCTTTCGGTTATCGCATAAGGAGAGTTATTACTTATCGCGATAAATTCTCCGGTCGGATCACCGGCACTAACATCTATTCTATTACCTAATATTCCTGTATCGTCAATATCATAAATATAAACAGTGTACCCATAATTTCCATTAGAGACCCACATTTTTGTGGAAGTACAATAAGGGTAACCGTATATAGCTGCGGAAATATATTCGTTAAATATATAGCCAGTATCTACTAAAGTCATAGATCCCGTGGACACTTCAAAACTTCTAATATATGCTCCTTCTGATGAAGCATCCCTGGTACAAGTATAGACTATGCCATTTCCATTAGAGAAAATTCCATCAGATTCAGCATACAACGAACCTGTAAGATCAATACTCGTGTCGACATTTAAGTTTCCACTTGCATCTGAAGAAAAAGAATACATCCATCCATTACCAGTTGTCGTATTTACTATTAATCGATCAGAGGTCGCAGTCATAAAATGACCGGTATTTCCTATTATACCTGAAACATCGTTCGACGACCAGAGAGATATATGACCAGTAGTTGGATCAATATAATAAGAATTAATAGCCTCACTTCCTGAATCATTAACAAATAAAACATCATTAAGTACTGCTGTACGACGAGTAAGGGAGTCAGATAAAGTATCTTTGATAGAAGAATCTGTTCCCGAATATCCTATAGTAGTTAAACCACTAGTATTGGCGACAACTGTATGATTATTGTGCCAAGTTAATGAACTAGCTGCAGCAACCCCATTAACTGAGGAATCTTCAGTAATCCCAACAATTATAGGTTCTCCTGCAGAACCATCTATTGTATAACTTGGTACTATTCTAAGTTTTAATCCCATTATTCTTTTTAATTTTTAGAAGTTTATAAAACATCCGCTTCCTGTACTTCCATCATACTGATGTGTCCATGTTGCCATATAATCTTTGCTATGCCATATTC
>Ga0307376_10004924_pt1 | contig 12135 bp, 8 predicted proteins | sample TR2MG_FD_202536 | JGI IMG/M metagenome (GOLD analysis project Ga0307376, IMG submission 202536) | Soil microbial communities from Risofladan, Vaasa, Finland - TR-2 | ecosystem: Environmental > Terrestrial > Soil > Coastal area > Acid sulfate soil | place: Finland: Risofladan, Vaasa | collected... | reverse complement strand
CTCTATTTCCCGGTGGTCAGACAAGAACTCCCCGGCGACGAACCCGCATTCTCCATTCAAGATATTATGAGCAAGGGAGAAACCATTTTAGTGGTGGATGATGTGGAATCGCAGAGAGAAATCGCCTCTCAAATATTAACAAAACTGGGATATTCTGTTGTATCTGTTTCAAGCGGCGAAGAAGCTGTCGATTACATGAAGAATCATGCCGCAGACCTGCTGGTGTTGGATATGATTATGGAGCCCGGTATGGACGGACTCGACACATACAAAAAAATACTCGAAATACATCCCCATCAGAAAACCATCATCACCAGCGGGTATTCTGAAACACAACGGGTTAAAGAGGCCCAAAGGTTGGGTGCAACATCGTACGTAAAAAAACCATACCTGTTAGAAAAAATCGGGAAAGTCATACGGACAGAACTCGACAAATAATAATTTGGTCATCCTTCTCATACGATGGTTTTCCAATCATCGGCAACGTTTGTTTCATATCATTTTATTTGTAAAGCAGGACTATGAAAATTTTATTGATCCATCCTAAACGACGAGACAAGCATAATTATGCGGGCAAGATCAAGGCGTATATTCCTCCGCTGACCCTGCCGGTCCTCGCAGGTCTCACACCGAAAGGTATTGATGTAGAACTCTGCGATGAAAGTGTGGATACGGTGAATTTCAATACAGATGCCGACCTCATCGGAATCACGGGAATTACCAGCCAGATCAATCGGGGCTATGAAATCTCAGATACCTTCCGAAGAAGAGGGAAAAAGGTGGTCATGGGGGGCATTCATGTTTCGGCAATGCCGGATGAGGCAAAAGATCACGCAGACAGTATTCTGATCGGTGAAGCAGAAGATCTGTGGGAATCAATTGTCGAGGATTTTCGAAACAATCGCCTGAAAAAAGAATATACAGCCGAGGCATATACAGACTTCAAAAAGCTCGTAATCCCCAGACATGACCTGCTGAAACTCGACAGATATCGAAGCTCTACCGGAACAAATATCCCCCGGCTGCCAATACAGGCAACGCGAGGGTGCCCGTTCAACTGCAAATTTTGCAGCGTCACAAAATTCTGGGGTCCAAAAATCCGGACAAAACCGTTAGAAAATGTTGAAAAAGAGCTTTTACAGATCAGGTCGCTCGGAACAAATAGAATATTGTTTACGGATGACAATTTTATTGCCAACATAAGTTATACCAAAAATCTCCTTAAGTTATTGAAAAAACTTGATTTTTCCTGGATTTGCCAAGTGAGCACAAATATTTACCGGCATGAAGATTTGATCGTTGAGATGAGCAAAGCAGGTTGCTCCGGAGTATATATGGGCATCGAAACTTTTTCAGAGGAGAATCTGGAAGATATTAATAAAAATTTCAACAAAATGGCAGATTACGAAACCTTATTCGCGCTATTCAACAAATCCAATATTCGCGTAACGGCAAGCATGATGATCGGCTTAGACGGCGACACCAGAGAAACCTTGGAGGATATGGTTCGACAGCTAATCCGACTAAAAGTCAGTTACGCCCAATTCTATTTACTCATGCTGCTTCCAGGGACTCAACTGAGGGAACAATTCCTCAAGGAAAATCGGATAATTGATCATAATTGGGATCATCAAAACGGAACACTGGTGACCTTCCAGCCAAAATCCTTTCAAGTTGAAGAACTACAGGATTATTATTGGGAACTGTATCTAAAATTCTATTCTTTTCAAAGTATATTCTGGCGCCTTTTTACATCGGACAATTTAAAAAGTGCGTCGAATAGAATAATTGTTCCTTTAAAAACAAATTTATATTTTTGGAAAAGATTAAAGAACGGGTTGCATCCCATAGAGAATTAGTCTTTTATAAATCGCCGGGACCTTTTATTCATTGCGGTTGCGGCAGATTTTTTTCGCTGTATCTAAGGTTAAGCGCCATCATGAAATATCCATTTTATCGGGTTATACGAACTCCTTTTTACCGGTTAACTACCCTATTGAATAGATAATAATTTTATGGTAGACATCGTTTTCTCATTTAACTTCTTTTAACCCATACTGTGACAAGAGGACTCAGGTATGCCTCGTAACGAATATTTAATGGAAAACGATGGAGAAACCCTTCGCCTGGACTTGAAAACAGACGGCAAGAAAGTTGAAAATCAGGCCCTGTGGGCCGGTATAAAACCGGGCATGCGTGTCGCCGATTTAGGGTTTGGTTCCGGGAAAACCACCATTTATCTGCACAACCTCGTTCAACCGAAGGGTGAAGTCGTCGGTGTCGACATTGCTGAACACAGAATCGAATACGCTAAAAAGCACTACCATAGAGACGGAATCGAATACATATGCAGAGATATATACGAACCTCTAGAAGATCTGGGACTGTTTGATTTTATTTGGGTCCGCTTTGTTCTTGAATACCACAAATCTAAAAGTTTCGACATCGTCAAAAACATATCCCGCATTCTGAAACCCGGAGGAATTCTCTGCCTTATCGATCTGGATTACAACTGCCTGAACCACTTCGGGCTCTCTAAAAGACTTGAAAGAACAATTTACGCATTAACCAAGGCCTTGGAAAAAAATACCGACTTCGACCCCTATGTGGGAATAAAACTATATTCTTTTATTTATGACCTTGGCTACCAGGATATCGATGTGAGCATGGCCCCACATCACCTGATTTTTGGAGAATTGAATGAAATCGACAACTATAACTGGACAAAAAAGTTGGAAGTTGCCGGGAAAAAATTAGGATATGAGTTTAAAGAATACAAAGGGGGGTATGAAGAGTTTTTTGAAGAATTTAAAATTTTTTTTTCCGATCCCAGGCGGTTCACCTATACCCCGATAATATGCTGCAGGGGGAATAAGCCCGCAACCTGACTTACCAATGGGGTTAAAAGCCACTCGCCGTTGAAGTTCAGGAGCTGATATCTCTAAACAAGTTTTTTAGACACCTGAAATAATGATCTCCGTACTGCGTATTTAACACCCACATTTGATACAGTTTTTCATACGGTATGGATCGGGTTTCCGCAAAGCTTGGCGGATAAATAAGTACGGGTATCTCACACTGCTCGAATTTTGCGGAAAGATGAGAAAGCGTCAAGTAAAGAATATCCTTTGACAGGCCGGTGGCGTCCAGGACAAAAACATTGATACAGTTGGTAAGATCAGACATGTTCAAACCCACATCTGAGATATTTACCATGAAAACGGCCTTGAGATTGACGTCATTTTTAAGTGAAAATAGATACTTTTCCCTTTTAAAGCCAAACTTTTGAAACTCTTTGGACAGGTCCCCAGCGTCAATCGTGCCGGGCTTTATGTCCAGGGCATCCAGCATGAGGCCTCCAGACTCATGCTCGTAAAATTTCTCAAACTCAACTAAATCTTCGGGTTCGGTTTTAACGAGTCTCCACGGTTCAGGAAAACGCAATTCACTATTGGATACTTTCTGATAATGAGAATAGGTAAACGTATCCAGAGAGGAAACTTTTGGATCCTTGATTTCTCTTGCAACCCCGCCAAAGACATGGTTGGGAAATTTGTTTTCGGGCCTGAAATAGCAGAAAAGATAATCCATATGTAGAGAATAGAGACCATGGGACGCGTTGGAAAAACGACCGATCTGGTCCAGCACAGCAATGCCGCTTCTTTTTATGGCCGGTCTGCGTGCGGCATGATGATGAATCAACCATGCATTTTCATAAAAACGAAGCATGGCCACATGGCCCTGAATTTGTCCCTTGTCCTGATAAATGAAATGCCGGGCAATATTCGGATTCCGGGTATACAGTTTTTCGTAAGTTTCCTTGATTTTTTCCTTGTTGGCCTCAATAAAAGCATATTTTTTCGGATAGATAAAACCGGTTTCAAAAAAGAAATTCCAGAGGTCGTCCATATTGACCCTGTTGCAGATATAAGAATGACCGTCTTTGGCCTGATGAAGTAATGCCAATAGTCTGCCGTGGTCTTTAATATCCATATCCAGGATGGCCAGGCCGCATTTCACCCAACCGCCGTTTTCTTCTTCCATAATTTTTCGATAAATAGCCTGGGCTTTACATTTAATATTGAAAATGTTTGCAAAACTCAGTTCCAGCTCAGGGATGATCATGCCGGGTAACAGCACGGCATTGTTTATGTCTTCTTCCACCGAAAAACCGGATCCGGACAAATCAATAACCTTCAGATTATTCATCTGTTCTGTAAATCGATGTCTGAAGATGATGTTTGGAGATGGAACCAGTTTAAGGCGATGGCTTCTGAATTCTTTGGGTTTAAACCTTCGAATTTGATAGTTCAACGGTTCGAGAACATAGCTTCTCGTTTTATTGTCATCGGACTGCTTGATCACTCTGCATTCTCCTGAATAGAGCATCTCATTTTCATCGGAAAAATTCAGGGTTACCGGGGATTCAGGATCGATCCATTGAAATGTCTGGGGGGGTTTTGCAATGACTTCAACACGGAAGGCGGCCGTACTGAAATCCATGAGAACACCATCAAAAAGAGCGCTGTTCTGTATAAGCTGGACCTTGACGCCTTTGCAGGCATACCGTTTCAGTTTCCGGGGTCTGACCTCCCGACACGTCTCAGGAAGAATAAGGCGGATCCCCTCATGGTCAATGCTGATCTCGTTGGATTTTAATAACAATACGTTTGGGCCGTCGCAAATGAGAATGTCTTGGAATTTATAGGACCTTAGCTGTCGATCGATTTTATCGGTTTCGGACCAAAGACACCTTAACTCGTCTCCTAAACAAGGCAGCGGTTTGGCTCGGTGAGAACACGTATACCCGTATTTGGCATGTCTTAAATTTACAAGGATGGTACCGTCTTGGAAATTAATGTAATTCAGTTTGTTGATTATATGTTTTTTATGGACCTCTTTTCCTTTTATGAAGCGGTCGCCTTCTGTACTTTTAGAATTTAATTTAATAATTTTGCTTTCGTGATCCATAATCCTGATATAGTCGGGTGTTCGCTGGGTTAGATTTATACTTCCTTTTAATAAACCTGCGCACTCACGAGTTGTTCCGAAATACCCAATTCGGGTTGTCCAGGGTGCAGTGATGACGCCGATTATTGTACTTTTTGATGATTGAGCCTAACATACCAAATGTTGTGTGTCAAGAATTAGCAAACAACAATATATAGTAATACAGCTCGGTCAATCCATGGAAAATATCCATCTGTGAATGCAAGATTCATGGCGATCCGGAGGTGCCCGCCAATGCCCCCATCGTTTCTTTATAAGCAAAAGCCATGCCGAAGCATCAACGCTTGATAATATATAAATTACAAATACTTAAAAATTTATCCCAAGGATGTTTTCGGGGAATGGGTAAAAAAGTTCACAAAAACTGTGTGATTTATTTCACACCTATTTCAAGATCCGACAACCAACCTGTTTTTTTATAATTGACTAAATTCCAGATTCCGGTAAGAATAGTAGATCCCTACGGGCTTACCCCCGTAGTCATCTGCTAATTTTGGATAGAATCGGTTAAGTTCACGCTATGAACGAAAGAGACGAGCAGGAATTTATCAATATCGCTATTTTGGAGAATGTCATAGAGGCGCAACTGATTGCTTCCATCCTGAACGAACACAACATTCCCCATCGGATACGATCTTTTCATGATACGGCTTATGATGGGTTGTTTCAATTCCAAATGGGCTGGGGCGCACTCTGTGCACCCCTTTCGAACAAAGGGGAAATCCTTGAAATTTTAAACGACGTCAGATCAAAAATTTTCGACAATCAAGAATAACCGATTATACTCGCCGTGAACGATTATCAAAAGGAGGTTAAGCCATGTCTGGAAACCAAACTGTTCCTTCAAAGGATTTTGAAGAAGCATTAAAAATCGGCCGCCCACCTAACGTGGCAAAACTTTTTCCCAATTCAAAGGCCCTGATCGTCAGCGGAAAGTTTATTGACCGTGCAATGCTCCAAAAGGGTAAGGCCATCGCCATGGCTGCCAACGGTCGAAACAATTTTGTTATTCGAGGCGCGCTACAGGCCGCCCAGCGAGCAAATGCCGCCATTATCATAGAAATCGCCAGATCCGAAGGCGGCGCCGATGCATATTGTGCGGTCAATTACTGGAACATTGCCCGGCAGGTGGATGCCGTCTGCAACGAACTGGGCATCACAGTCCCGGTGGCCATTCACGCAGACCATTATGGAATCAAGAACGAACAGGATGTCGCTGATGCCAAAATTGAGATTCCAACGCTGTTTGAAGCAGGAATGACCTCCATTGCCATTGATGCATCCCATCTGCCCGATGATCAGAATCTGATGGCCAACCTGAAACTGAACCCCTTTGTTCCTGTTTGGGCCGGTCTTGAAACCGAAGTCGGTGAAATTAAGGGAAAAGAGGGGCTCTCAACCGTGAAGGAAGCTTTGTTTCTGATACAGGGCCTGAACGCACACGATATTTTTCCGGATTGGATCGCTTTAAACAACGGAACAACCCACGGTATCGAGGCCAGCGGTCAGGGGATACAGGTCGATTTAACGGCAGAAATTCACCAGGCTCTGACAAAATATCAGGTTTCCGGCGCCCAGCACGGCACATCCGGAAACAGCTCCGACAGGTTGCTGGAAATAGCGGCTAAAACCCGGACAACCAAAGCAAATGTGGCCACCGCTCTGCAAATGATCTCCTGGGGCCTCGAAGTCAACGACTACGGCAATGCCATACTCGACGAAGACGGCAAATTCATCAAGATTAAGGATCAGGGGGTCACCGAAGAAATGTGGAAAGAGATGACCGCCTATGCTGAATCCAAAGGACTTAAAGGAGGGAATTACAAGAAACTCAACCTGCCGTTCGAAAATAAGTTGATGGGACAGCCGAAAACAGTCAGAGAACGAATGATTAAACGGGTTGAGGCGTTTATTTATAACATGCTTGTAAACGTCTTCAATGCAAAAGACACGACACCCCTTGCCATCAACGCCATCCTCGAGGTTGGAACATTTGATCCGGGCCCCAAAGCACACCGCATAGAAGACCCCGATGAATGGACTCCGGAAAAAATCGCCCAAAGGGCGGCTTTGATCACTTCCGATAAAGGCCCGGAGGGGGATTTCGACGATTAACCATGCGGAAAAAAAATTTTTGTTATTATTGCGGCGCAGGACTCACAAAAAAAATATTTGAAGGGTGCCTGCGCCTTTTCTGTGACCACTGCAATGAACCCCTTTATGAAAATCCCATACCGGCCACCTGCCTTGTTGTCGTGGACAATAGTGAGAGAGTACTTCTTGTAAAACGGAGTGTAGCGCCCAAAAAAGGTTTCTGGTGCCTCCCAGGCGGGTTTATGGAACTTGGTGAAACACCGGAAAAAGCGGCTTTAAGAGAGCTAAAAGAAGAGACCGGGCTGTCGGGACAGATCGATATGCTCCTTGGCGTCTCCAGCAACCCCAGCGCCCAATACCACACCGTATTAATGGTGGGCTATCTGGTCAAAAACTATACCGGCACCCTTATGCCCGGCGATGATGCAGATGATGCTGCCCGCTTTAATTATGATGAATTGCCGGAAATCGCCTTCGAGAGCCATGCCAGTTTCATCAGAATGTATTACGCAGCCTATTCCGTGTGATATGCCGGCCGCGGGGCGGCATCGACGCACTTTATCCCTGCCAGGCCCGTTTAATGGAAAATATACATGACTAAAACAGGACTCGTATACGACGAAATATATCTAAAGCACGACACCGGTTCCCACCACCCTGAAAAAGCCCAAACACATCACCGCTTTTTCCATCCTTCAAACGTTCTCAACTTCCAAACTTCTTTTTTGCTTAATACTGCACAAATACATAACCGCCTTTTCCATTGGTGTCCTCATATAACGGCTCAGGCAGGTTTTCCTTCCATCGTTCATACTTCCTCGATTTTGCGATAAGCACCACGTGCCCTTTTTCGGCGTTTTTAGGGATGAAATCTCTAAATTGCGTTAGGTTCAGTGAGCGATATTTTGCGTCTTCATAGCCAAGCCCGTACGACACTTCACCGCCCCCTTCAAGGAGATAAACATTATTTCTCTTGTAAAACCAGCACACCGCGCTCATGGGATCTTCATCTGCCACCAGCAGGGTATCCGGCTGGATTCTGTGAGCGTGACGCATCAGGAATGCTCCCGGGGCCTTGTGCTCAATGGTGAGATCCGGCATCATAAAGTTGGAACCCAACAATATGAGTACAGGGGCACAGGCGACCCGCATGAGCTTTTTTTTAGGGTCCGAAGCCTTGACTGCAGAAATTAAGATAAAAGCAAACGCCATAAATCCAAAAACCCCGATGCCCCACTTCCATGTTTGAGAATAGGGTTTAAACCCCTTAAAACCGATGATCTGAACCATTATCAGAGCAATCGCCAGGATCACGGCCAGCAAAGCAAAAGATTTGGCACTCATAGAGAAACTTCTTCGGCCACCGGTTTCAAGATATTTATTGAGCCCGGTGGACATAAGCATGGCAAACGGAGGAAAACACGGCAGGATGTAAGTGAGAATTTTGCCCTTTGAAATGGAAAAAAACAAAAAAGGCAGGAGAAACCAGCATACTGCATAACGGTTTATGGAGGTCTTAACACCTGTTTTTCTCAACCCTAAAATCGCCGAAGGGAAGAGAAATGTCCATGGCAAGGCCGCTGCCGGGAATAAAAAAATATAATACCAGAACGACGCATGATGCTGTGCTCCGGAAGATAAAAACCGTTTGATATGTTCGTTCCATATAAAGAAATGCCAGAAATCAGGCGCCTTTAAGTGGATCATTACGGCCCAAGGTATTACAACCAGGACCGCAGCGGCAATCGGCAGCCAGGCAATGACAAATAGTTCCTTGAAGCGACCTTCCCAGATCATAAACGGAACGATGGCCACCACCGGAATTGCAAATGCAAGAAACCCTTTTGTAAGGAATGCCAGCCCGCCAAAAACACCGAACAGCAATAGAAACCCTTGCTTTTTTTTTGTGGAAGGATCGGCGTGATGGGCGAAAAAAAATGACGTCATGGAAACGGTGACAAACATGGCCAGCATACTGTCGAGGACACTGAAGGTTCCAACACCGTAAACTTCAAAAGACGTCAGTAATATCAATGCAGCGAGCGTTGCAGAGAAAATTTCACCTGTAAATCGGCGAACCAGTAAAAATATCATAAACGCCGAAATCCCTGTTGCCGCTGCCGAGGGGAAACGAACGGCAAAGGCATTTTCTCCAAACAGTTTGATGGACACGGCATTCATCCAGTAGCCCAGAACGGGTTTTTCAAAATATTTGAGCCCGTTCAGCGTCGGAACGATCCAATCGCCTGAGGCGACCATCTCACGAGGGATTTCGGCATAGCGCGATTCATCGGGAATGATCATCGGCCGAATCCCGAGCGGCAGGATGTAAAGCAATAAAAAAATGCCGATTACGGCGACGTAAGATTTTTTCATAAATTTATTCGTAGAAAATGATCCGGTTGATGGTTGTACGCATCAGCAGACGGGTCTATTTTGATCCTGAATGGAAATCCATCCGTCACGGCCGGGAACTTTACCCGATACCATCGAAGCGCCGTCGATGGCTGTTTTCTTCTGGAGAAAAGCGCCCAGAGGGGTAAAGGAGATTCCTTTTGACCGGGCCTTCTTTAAAAATTGATCGAACATCGATGCGCATGAGATTCCTTCGACTTCAGCGTGAATGGTTAAAACATTCAATTTTTCCGGCTTTATCAGCGACAGAATGTATTGGTTGTAATTGGCATCTGAAATCCCTTTATTTCCAACGACCTCGTCATAGGTCGGAAGTGTTACGGGAATCTGGGGCTGGGGCAACTTCTTCCCATGGACGATGGGATGGAAAATACTCCTGCCTCTGCAGTCGCTGTTGTAGATAAATGGGATTCTATTTTTTTCCATTAGAACGAGATCGGTACATTTCCATGCCGGCACCGCCGAACAGACCGGCGGCTTACCCAGGATGCTCGTAAGCTGATCAAACCCCTTACGCAAAGATTGCCGTATTGCATCCCGGTCCATGGTGTCGATATGTACCTGCCATGCATGATGATCCCAGGCATGCAAGCCGATCTCATGCCCTTCTTGTGCCGCTGAGATTATGATAGGGGCCAGCCTTTCACCGATGATCGGTCCCGGCCGGAACGTCCCTTTAAACAGGATATCCCAGCCATACAGGTTGGCCGCTTTTGTGCGCAGCATCTTAATAAAAAAGCCCGGACGGAGAAGACGCCATAGATGACGCCCCATATTATCCGGCCCTACGGAAAAAAAGAAGGAGGCATTCACGTTGTGCTTCGCAAGTATTTCGCAAAGATTCGGCACCCCGATTTTGGTGCCTCTGAAGGTATCAACATCAATACGCAAGCCGATTTTCATGGATTTTTTGTCTCAGGCTACAAATCATGCGACCGGCCAATTCCGCATTCTCCGGTTCTGACCGCTTCTTTTAGAAAGAAGTCGAGGGTTTCTTCAACCGATTGCTCGATATCGATCTTCGGCTCCCAGTTCAAAAGACGCCGGGCATTATCGATGCTCGGTTTTCTGTGCTGGACATCCTCATATCCGGACCCGTAAAAGGTTTTGCTTTCCACCTCGCGAATTCCGGCAAAAGGGGGAAATTTTTGGTGCAGCGGATGCTGATGAAATTTTTTTACTAAAACTTCAGCCAGTTCTTTGATGCTAGCCTCGTTATCGGGGCTACCGATATTGATGATCTTGCCGTCACAGCAGCCGTTTTGATTTTCAATAATTCTGTAAAGGCATTCAACACCGTCTTTGACATCGGTAAAGCAGCGTTTTTGGTTTCCACCGTCCACAAGCTGTATGGGCGTCCCTTCGGCCAGGTTTAATATCAACTGGGTGATGGCGCGGGAGCTGCCGATACGCGCGGATTCCAGGCTGTCAAGCCGTGGGCCGATCCAGTTAAAAGGCCGGAACAAAGTGAACTGTAAACCTTCTTGTTCGCCATAAGCCCAGATGACCCGGTCGAGCATCTGCTTGCAGCAGGAATAAATCCACCGTTGTTTTCGAATGGGTCCTAAAATTAACCGGGAGTCGTCCTCATTGAATTTCTGATCATCACACATGCCGTAGACTTCAGAGGTCGATGGGAATATGATGCGCTTGCCGTATTTGACACAGTATCGAACAACGCGAAGATTTTCTTCAAAATCGAGTTCAAAAACCTTTATCGGATTGCGGGTGTATTCAATCGGTGTTGCAATGGCAACTAGCGGGATCACCATATCACACTTTCTGACATGATATTCTATCCATTCGCGATGGATGGAAATATCACCTTCGGAAAAATGGAACCCGGACTGGTCCCGCAGCCTTTGAATCGAAGTTGATCCAAGATCCATTCCATGGACTTCATACTTTCCACTGTTCAGTAGCCTTTCACTGAGGTGGTTGCCGATAAATCCGTCAACCCCCAGTATCAAGACCTGTTTTTTTCTCACCATTTCAAGGCGACAGATTGAAGGTTCGCCAAATTTCATTCCGGGAACAAAATTCATTTCTTCGGCAAGCTGTCTTCCGCTCATAAATATGCCGTCTCCGGATTGACCGAAATCAACCTGTAAGGCTTTTTTACCGCAGGCAATCACAAAAGGATCCGCCGACAAAATCGTTCCCGGACGATCACCGATGTCATCCACCACGCTGACGGCCCAGAATATACATTTTCGATGGCCCATATAGCTGAACGCTCCGGGATAGGGACGGGATACGGATCTGACAAGATTTCTTATTTTATTTGCATCCTGACTCCAGTCAATTTTACCATCTTCCGGTCCCCGGGCACCAAAATATGTGGCCCGGGAATGATCTTGAGGGATTCGCGGAGCAGTCCCGTCAGGCAGCTGCGGCAGTATTCCATTCAACATATCGGCTGCAGCATTTGCGGCTTTATCGTGAAGCGTCCGGGCGGTATCCGTATCCGATATTGGAATTTTTTTCTGACAGACAATGTCCCCGTCATCGGCTCGAGGGGTCATGTAATGAAGAGTCACTCCGGTTTCGGTTTCGCCGTTGACCAGAACCCAGTTGATGGGACATCGTCCCCGGGATTTCGGCAGTAAGGAACCG
>Ga0307376_10004923_pt1 | contig 12137 bp, 12 predicted proteins | sample TR2MG_FD_202536 | JGI IMG/M metagenome (GOLD analysis project Ga0307376, IMG submission 202536) | Soil microbial communities from Risofladan, Vaasa, Finland - TR-2 | ecosystem: Environmental > Terrestrial > Soil > Coastal area > Acid sulfate soil | place: Finland: Risofladan, Vaasa | collected... | reverse complement strand
TCTGGTTTAACAAGTTTTTTAATAGCAATAGGCTCTTCATATTCTTTTTTTTCTGAGTCATTTTTCATATGTTTTTCCTTTAACTAAAGGGGAGTTTTACCTCCCCCAATTGAGTTAGTAAAATATTAAGGAGCACTTACGGTTAAAATACAGCTTGCTTCAACAGTAGATGATGCAGTAATAAGTACTTTCAGCAAAGTAGTACCAGCACCAACCATTGTAACAACTCCTAAGTTTGCACTAACTGTTGCCGTTGCCCCTGTCTCAGATGAGAAGGTAAGTTCAGTTCCAGTTGTAGGTGCTAAGAATGCCGCACCACTAGAAGGAATAGCCCAAACAACAAGAGTAACCGGGTCAGCGGTTGTTAATGCCGCAAAGTCTCCGCCCTGAATAGCTAAGGCAACAACATTGTCGTACCAATTAGCATCGTCAATGATTTCAATTAGTTTAGCATAGTAAGGGCCGTCCACACAAGCATCTACCCCGGTTCCCTGATAAGCCAAAGCGGTTGCAGTCAAAGGAGTATTTGAAACTCCGTCGCTCTTCATTGAAATGCTGAAAGCACCAGAGAGAGCAACTGTTGGGGCAATAATCTGTACAACACCAATTTTATTGGTTGTAACATCTGCTGAGTTTAGTTGTGTTTCCATAACCAACTTGACAACTTTAGGAATCATGTTTGCGTTAATTTTAACAGAAACGGACGCACTATCTGCTGCCCAATAGCGTATACAACCAAGTTCACCAGTAACCAAAGTTTCAGTTGCGGCTTTGGTTGCAGTAAAGTTAGAACCTGAGAAAGTACCGTTTAAGATTGTACCACTTGGAAGGGTTACCCAACCATAAAGAGTTGCACTAGATGTAGCCGCTAAAGGAGTCCCCGCAACAGTGCCTGTAACTGTTTGTCCAGCAACTGTCAAAGACACACTTTCCTCTTGGTAAGTGCTGTTTGAAGTAACGGTACTAACACCAACGGTTGCGGCAAGCATGCCCAAGTTCCATTGGGTATCTGTTAGATTAAATTTCATTTCCCCTGTGTGGTAGTAAATATATTGCAACTGATTACCACGTCCGCCCCTAACTGGTGCAGAACCTAGAGAAACTTCGATTGAAGAATCTAATAGTGTTTTTCCAGCAAAAATAAGTTGTTCGCTAGTGTCGTATGCGTAAACGTCGGCCACCGACGTAAGAAACTTTCTAATACTCATTTAAAACCTCCTGTTTAATATAAACTTTTATAATATCCCTTAATTCTTTAAGGGTTTCAACCTTATTGCCAAGCAATAAAGCAACATACATTTCTCTTTGTAAAGCACTAAGTTTTAGCGCTTTCCATAGAAACCTTTCTCTGGATTGTATCTAAATCCACAGAAACATCTTTGTATTTACCACCATCGGCACTCCCTAATAACCAGTGCTTGACAAACGAAGTATCTTTGAATGTGACCATTCCAGACATGGACGCTGATAAATAAATCTTATAGTGTATTAAACTATCAAGTCTCCTTATACTTTTTATAAATTTTCTAATTGGCATAGAGTATACATACTCTAGCGTCCATCCGGTTGCTATAGTAAGAGAAACAATATAGTCTTCAAGAGACCCCGGGACTTCTCCAGACAGTCTCTCTTTATATTTTCTAGCCTCTTCTAATGAATCTCTAACCTCTTTTGAAATTGTTTCATCGGGTAACTCTATAAGATTTTGATTGCATATTATTGCCTTCATTTTATCAAAATCCACAAATGTGTATTTTTCGTCCCCTATTATAAAAAACGGTTTTCCCTTTTCGTCGTATTTATATCTTTCCACACTTTTTTCAAGAGATTCAAATGATTTCTCATCCTTTAAACAAAGATGTAACAATCTGTCGAACCAGAGAAGGTAGGGATGATTTTCTTCTTTGTCTTCTTGTACTGAATAAAACACATATTCTAAATTTGTCATTGATATAATCTTTACATCTGGAATTAGGTTTTTCTCAAAGGTAAGAGAACCAGAAAAAGCATTAAAAAGAAGATACTCTTTAACTGTAACAGGGTAAATATTTATGTTTCTATAAGGAATTGGTAAATCGTAGTTTATATAATAATTAATGTCCATGTGTTCCTTATGCTGAATATGTAGAAAATATTATTTTCTTTCCCCCGAATGGTATTTGACCAGCCTCGAACAATCTCGAACTCTGGTCAGCCATTTTATCAAAAGAAAGTAATCCTAAGCCTCCAACATCTTTACCGTTGAAGGTGGCTAATAATTCTTCTGTTATTGTGTCAATCCTAGTTTTATAATTTGACAAGTGGTTTATTTTATAGTGTGAGAATACTTCCATCCCAACTTCTATGTAACCAAGTGTTCTGTTCATGCCTACTGCATAAGTAGGCATGATTCTCAAAAGAGTTACCTCTTTAACCAAAACGTCGGGTTGTTTACCGTCCATGAAAACATGGTATTGGGAAGTATCTTGCTGTCCAGCATATATTAGTGCCCCTTTTTGTTCTTGAGTAAGGTTTGCTTTACTCCAAGCATCGGGGTCGCTGTATTTCAAGAGTCGCCAGACTAGCTCATTTTCATCCATTAATAATTTTATACAGTTATAAGATAGAGTGGAGAACTGACGAAATCTGTTATACGCAGTTTCACCCACATTTGCAGTAGTTGTGTTTGCCATATTTTACCATCCTCCACGAAGATAAATATTAAACGTCTCAACAACCGCCCCAACTGTGCATGTTATTGTTAGATAAGATGAAGAATCTCGCAAGATGTTTGTAACCTTAAAACTGTTTCCAGTAAGTTGAGTGAATGTGAAATTAGCTGTTGGCACAGAGTTCCTATTGCAAGTAATTGTAAAAGTATCAACCTGAACAACATCGTTTTCATATAGATAAACAGTGTACGTTCTATCAGCACCTTCCAATACATAGTTTGTATCAGGGGTTATCAGAATATCGCTATTAACAACGGGAGTTGCTGAAACCGTTATAACACAAACATCATCAGCAGGATTTCCGTCAATTGTAGCTGTTATATTACAAGACCCGTTTGCTACTAGGGTAACGAGACCGCTTGTGCTAACTGTTGCAATGAGTGCGTTTGAAGTAGTCCAAAGTACAGTTCTTGTTGCGCTCTTACCATTATATGTAACGGTAGGAATTAACTGTATTGTATCTGTTGGAATTCCAGCGGCAGTTGCCTTATTGAGAGTAATTGTATAAAGGTTGGTATTAACATCTGCAATACCGTTGGTAATATCATCAAGCTCATCGTTGACAAAGTTTGCGATTAGGTCTACGCTCAATATCTTTGCGCTTTCGTTATCATATGTTTCTTGATTTTTAAAGTCGTTTAGACCAGTACCAACTACTTTGTAGCAAGTCCAGTGTTGAGGATTCCCAAATAAGAATCTCTGGTTTTCTCTTATTAGATTTGTTCTTTCGTTAAACTGCATTTCTATGTGGAGAAAACCACCCGGGGTTGCAAAAGGAGAGCCTGATGTTAAGTAGTCTCTAGGTTCTTTAACCATATATTCAATAGCACACGGCTCTTCGTAAAATATCCCTGTTGCTTCATTAATCCATCTCATGGTATTATTACAACGCCTTATCGTGCACGTTCCGGTCAAGTTTTTAATAAATTCAGTATTTATTGTTAACCAAGTATTGTCATCAAAAGTATATAATTTTCCTAACTCGGTTAGGTGGTCTACATCTTTAAAAAGCAATGTTTTCCAATCGTCTCCAAGCTTTAACCCCGTTTCGGAATTAATGACATGGGCAATCCTAACGTCAACATCCTCAAATACCTCACCTCCGTTAGTTATCTCTTCTGAGATAGTCCACCAGTTAGAGGCGTTATAGAACTGATTATTTAATGTTTCTTGAAATAAGTCAGTATAACCATCTTTCGGGGTTGTTGCTTTTTGAGCTCTGATATTCAAATCTGGGATTATGTATTTATATTGATATGTCATAATACCCCCTTATATTCCAGAAAAATCTTCAAGATACCAGTCTGCCCAAGCGTTATTCCTATATTCATAATTATTTAATAGCTGCGAACACTCTTCTTTTATCATGTTTAAATATGATGCTTTTTCTCGAAGATTCATTGCCTCAGATGCAACTTTAAAGTCTCTATCGGTAATATGCAAATTCATTTGAGTTATATCATTTACATTTTTAGTCATCCAGTGCTTCATCATAAGTGTAGCTAATATAACTTGATTTTCTGTTGTTAGAACTACAGAAAAAAGTTTTGTTGAAGAAGTGTAAGTCAAAACCTGCTCGCACATATAAAAATCAACAATAGCAAACTTTAGCCATGCTTCCAAATAGTCTTCAAAGTCTGATTCGGAAGATTCAAAGAGGGTTAATAGCCTGTAATCAGCCGTTTTTTGCATCATCAAGTCATAAATTTCACTGGCAGAAGTAGCCATAAGACCTCCTTTATTGTAAGAAGGGTGGGCTTTTTAAGCCCACCCTTTGGTTAATTTTATTACTCAATTGTACTTTCGGGGTTTAATAAATATCTACCCTCTTCCGCCTTTTGAGATAAGTTTATTTTAGACATACGTGATATTTTATCGACAGTATTCAAGTCAACCGAATTAGGGTCGCCAATCATTTTATCTACGAGGATGTCAATTATAACTTTTTGTTGAGACTCGCTTGCGGAGGCATATAAGGATAAACCTTCTTCTGTCCCCAAGAAAATCTCTTCTATCTTTCCCTTATCGAGATTCTTATCTTGCATTTCATCCAGTCCGTTTAGGCGAACAACTTTTCTATTTAGGATAGCAAAGTATCCTTTTTCCAAAAAGCCTCTATTAACCTCAAGAACCTCAGCCAAATCTTTGTACATTATCCTTTTTATTTGAAACAGTGTATCAAACTTATATACGTTTCCTTGCCCACGCTCCTTGGTACACAGATTCAGTCTGTGAGGAAGTAAGGACATTACTTTTATATATGCTGTTGGAGAAACATCGAATTCTTCTTCTTCGAACTCTATCTCCTCCTTAGCCAACAATTGCCCTCGTTCTGCTAATTGAGATTGCAGTAAAGCGTTTTCCTCTTCCAACTCTTTAATATACTTATCTCGTGCATCTTGCAATTTATTGCTGTTAGGTGTGCTAGGGCTTTTGCCCGAAACACCAACTTTTGTTGTTTTTCCAGCCATAATAATTTCTCCTTAATTGTATAATAAAAAATCCCCGTCGGGGGATTTAGTTTGAATATTTTTGTGGAATTTATTGTGGAAAATTTAGGGGATTCGGAAGATTGTTTTCGATGATGTAGTTGTCGTGGGCGAAAGCTGCTTCTATTTCTGTTTGATATGAACCAATATAAACATTTTTCTTATTTATATTTATTCTAGCAGTCCATTTTTGCCTAGATGGTGATACACCAGCATATTTAGATAATGAAGCATCGGGATTTTCACCAAAACTTTTACTTTTTTTAGTATCTGATATTCTTTTTTTAGTTTCATTGGTGTGGGATTTTCCGAAAAAAGGATTTTTTCTTCCCGTTCTTGCCTCAGTTAATTTTCTCTTAGTCTCATCGGAAGCAGTTTTTCCAAAATTGTGATTTTTTTCTCCCATTTGGGCATCGCTTATTTTCTTGCGTGTCTCTTCAGAAAGAGGTTTTCCAGCGTTAACACTGTTTTCCCTAATCTTTGCGATACTTTCTTCAGAATGTTTCCTTCCCCTCATTGGAGCGCTTCCCCCAAACGATATATTATAGCCATTATCGGACACATGGGAGTGATATAATTTTATAATCTCTATTTCCAATCTATGTAACTCCCACTCTTCACAATAAACCAAAATATATCTTTTAAAATTTTCTTCTCCGTATTTGTCAATAGCTCGTCTTAAAGCATGACTATTCCTATGATAGAAAGACATTCTTTTTTTAGCGTCAAGCCCCTGACCAATATACTTCTTTCCATTAATTAGATTTTCTATACAATAGATTCCAGATAGTTTTTTCACTTTGATTTCTCCTTTTGTAGAAATTCTCTTGATTAATAGACTGAACGGAAAGGCATTCAAAAGGGTATGCCCTGTCCAATAGTTGTACGGACTATTGTAATCCGTTCAGTTTATATTATATCACACTTTTACATTTCTGTCAAGTGGCAATATTAGTTAACCTACACAGTCATGCAACCGGCCACAGAATTCGTACAAACCCCAACTCCCCAGGCCTTGTACATAGTACTGGTCTGGAGTAAGTTAGCATTAGCATACACGTCGCTGGCGTAGGACATGGTATTTCCTTCCAAAACAACTTTCAAAAGTTTTTGTGAACCCGGGCTAATAAACCACAGGTAGCTGTTTGAAATAAGAGTCTGGAAAGGAGTTGTGAAGTCAGCAACCTGCGGTAGAACCATAATGTCTACACCAGCAAAGTTTCTAACATAACCCAATTTCACGAAGTCGCTGTCAATTTCGTAGCGATAGTTAGCATCAGCGGGAATAATATTTGCAAGAGCAAGCTGTGTTCCAACAGCGATAACCTTTTGACCGCCATTCCATGCGGCAACCTTCTGTGCAAGAGTAACGAAATCAGTTTGAGTATATCCAGCAACCTTAAGACCGGCTGCTCCTGTTGAAAGAGCAGCAGTTGCTACTACGAATGCATTGTAAGCGTCAAGGGTTAGTCGAGCTTCCATAGAGCGAGCAACTTTCATTACGAATTCTGCAAGAGATTCTTTTCCTGCGAGAACACGATAAAGAGCTACACCAACGGTCAATTCACGTTGTTCAGGATTGATTACAACCTGACCCTTGAATTGCTTGTTGATTTCGCTTACTCTTTTAGCTCTACCAGCTTTGCTTACAACAAACAGGTCACGAGGCTCTACATCGAATGCAGCGGAATCGCCCCAACCGATTGTTCTAATATCGGAATATAGTCCGATAGAGTCAATTATAACCTGTGGTAGAATCATATCAACCAGAGCGGAAACTACTGCGAAAGTAGCCCACTTTAAGGTAGGATGATTTGCCCAAGCTTCCAATGGAAAGCCATCGAAAGATGAGACTCCGGCATGACGCATAATTTCTTTTGTCAATGCTTTGTTCATTGCAGCTTCTTTTTCATCAAAAGAAATGCTTACTACCTCATCGTTTTCATTAACGGTGGTTGTAGAGTATTCCAAGCCCTCTTTACCGTTGCGAGCCTGAAAATGATTCCAATAATCAACGAACATTTTGTAGGGAGCAAGCTTGCTTGAATCTTGTTCTGCACCTGCGAAAGCTAATACTTGTGCAGGAATTTTTGAATTTGTTAACATTTGTTTTCCTCCTATATCTGTGATAATGCGAATAAAGTTTGTGAATAAGATTTAGAATAATCTAAATCTTAGGTGATAACGAATGGAAGAACTTCCATCAAGTACGCAGTAAAGCGCTGGGTGTCCATTGCGCCAGTGCCAATGCTGAAATACTTGGTTGCACGAAGTTTAAAGGACAAACAATCGTTGGTTTGAGAAGCACCCCAAACAAGTTGGAAGTTTGCGGTAGTTGTGTTTGCGAAAGTATTTCCACCAATTGCGCCAGTGAAAGCGTCTGCGCTCATAAGAATGAGGTCGCCCGGTTTTGGTCTAAAGGCACTGAATGTGCGTCCTAAAGAAATAATGTAGTCACGAACATCTGGATTTAAACCACGATAAGAACCAGTCCATACCAATTCAGGGTCATAAGCCATCCATACTGACATTAATGCACTGGTTGGTACAGTAGCTGTCCAAACTTCTGCTTCTCCAGCAGTTGTGGATAGAGTAAGTAACTCAAAAACTCCACCCTGTTCAATGTCACTTGCAGAGATGCAAGAACGATTTAAAGAATCTATATTTGTTGCCATAACTGCAACTGGGTTGATAACACCATAAGCCATTTAATTTTCCTCCTTCTATATAATTGTAAATAGAATAAACCTAAATATTAGGTATAAACTACGGGAAGGACTTCCATTAAATACGCCGTAAAGCGTTGGTCGTCCATTGCACCAGTACCGATGCTGAAATATTTTGTTGCACGATACTTCAAGGCAACACAGTCGTTAGATTGTGTAGAACCCCAAACAAACTGTGCTCCACCATTTGTGGTATTTGCAAAAGTATCTGTACTTTTAGCGGCAGAGAAAGCATCTGCGCTCATAAGAATAAGGTCATTCTCCTCAAGCCTGAAAGCACTGAATATGCGTGTTGCGGTAATAATATAATCACGAACATCAGGGTTTAAACCACGATAAGAACCTGTCCAAACAAGTTCGGGGTCATAAGCCATCCATACTTGGTCTAAAGTTCCAGTAGCGGGGATACTTGCCGTCCATACTTCTGCTTCTCCAGCAGTTGTAGACAGAGCAAGTAACCCGAGAGGGCCACCCTGTTCTACATCAGTAGCTGAAACGCATGAACGATTTAAAGAATCCACGTTTGTTGCCATAACTGCAACGGGATTAATAACTCCATAAGCCATTTAATTTTCCTCCTTAAAGATAATAAATACTTTGTTAATTTTCACTACAATGGACATGATTACTTAGCACCATGCCAAATGTCGGTGTTTGGCTTACGCAAACTGTTAGTTTTGAAAGGCAGTGCAATTCTTTGTGTTTCCACTTTCTTACCATCTCTAACAACAAAATCAAACGATTTTGCTTTGCATTCAGCTTCCCATACGTGAATTTCTTCGATAGTAAAGTTATTGGAATTCTCGCTGAACTCAGTCATGGTTTCTTCGGGAACTACAACCTTATTCCCTAAATCAACAAGAAATGTTTGCACTCTTGCGAATTTTTGCTCTTCTTCAATGGAAGCTTTATAGGCTTTTAACTCTTCGTTCTCAGCCATGTATGCCTGACTTTCTTCCGCCATTGTCTCCATCTTTTTAGCCATCTTCATCATTTTAGTGAACAATGCGCTCATCATGATTTCGGGGTTACAGAAATCTGTAGCCATCTCTTCGAGAGCCATCTTGATATCTTCTTCCTCATCTTCTGCAAACATGCTCATCATGGCTTCCATGCTGAAATTGCCCGGATACTGGAATGAGTTTTCTGAAAACGGTTTCCCATCCTCTTCATCTTCTTTCCCCTTATCTTCTTCCGCTTCATCAGCCATTTCGGTTTTGTCTTCTTCTGGTTTATCATCTTCGTCACCATCAGCAGACATGTCCTCTTCTTCCGTTTTATCAGCCATTTCGATTTTGTCTTCTTCTGGTTTATCATCTACAGGTTTTTCATCTTGGGACATTTCTTCTGTCTTCTTAGATGTATCTGTTTCAGTTTCCTCAGAAAAGTTTTCGGTTTCCAAATTATCGTCTAATTCTTCAACGCCATCTTCTTTTTCTTTATTTTTCATAGCCTTCTCCTCTCTTATTGTACTTATATCTAGGGACTTGTTTTCCCCTGAATCTTCGGATTTTTTATAAGCAATTTCTCTAGTTTTTAATGCTGTAAATGTTTCTTCACACCACTTTAGGGAATCCGCCCCCCCAAACAAAAGCCATTCTACATATTCTTCTATTGGCGAGCTTTCTTCGTCTAAATAGATTGCTTTATTTTTGGGAATGTGGTCTGCCATATAACGAATCTTATCCGGGGTTATATCATCATTTTGAGATATATATTTTCCAAAAGATATAGCGGTAGGTGTACTGCTAATATTAAGTTCCCTTATTAGTTTTAAACCTTTTTCAGCACTTTCTTTTACCCTTTCTGGTATCTTCATACTAATGTCACTAAAGAATTCTCTTTTTAAAGCCTCGTTATATTCATTAGTAATGCTACTATAAGATAAAATATTAGCGTTTGCTAAAGGTATTGCTGGGGTTACAGAACTTCCCAAAACAGTTATGCCAATAAATTTGTAATCTAAAAGTTCCATTTTTCCTTCTTGGGTTTCTCCACTGCGCATGACACTCATCTCCACACTTACTGGTTTTGTGTGCCCGTCTCTTTTAAAGAAATCCAATAAAGCTCCCGTATAGCGTTTCCATACATAAGCTACAGCGGAAAGCATTGTTCTTCCATCTGGAAGTTTTCTAGCTTTTATTTCAAATGTTTCTGGTACGAAACCACAAGGAACTTCATCCTTATCATGGGTATATATGTCGTTTTTAATTTCATCTAATCTCCACACAAGGGGGCAATTTTTAATTGTATCCTTGGTTTTCATTAGAGTTTCTTCTGATATATATAAGTCATGTAAGTTATATCCGGATGCAAAAAAGTCTAAAGATACAATAGCGAACTCTGAATCAGAATTTTCGCTTATTACCTCAGCATTTTCGACTGAAAAACTATATTTATCTGTCAAGTTTACCTCCTTCCTATGGGGATAGCCCATAAAGATTAAATTTTTTCAAAGAGAGCTCTTATTTTTATCCCCAATGGGATTTTATTAATACATTTGTCTAGTTTTTCGCTCTTCGAAAAGTAGTATTTCCCCGCTCCATCATGCGACAATATGGGAATACCACACTGGAACACAAGATAGTTTTTTATAGATTCTCCGCATTTATATTTATTTTTTATAAAATCCGGATTTAGTATCATAGTCAGCCTCCCTCATTAGCATATTTTAACCTCCTTTTAGATTTTACCACCTCGCCCGAGATTACCTCCTTGCGCACGAGTTTGGCTTCCTTCATCTGAAAGTTCGCTGTCTTTCTTTCTTGGTCTGCCTTTAGGGGCACTACCTCCTCCCCCAGAAGTAGCAACCTTTGCAGATATGTTAGCTTCCGTAGCTTTCATGTTAGCTTCCGCAGTTTGCTTTGCAACTTTATCAGCTTGTATAAAAGTAGGGTTAGTTAGCATATCCATAAAGTTTGTGCCTTTAGCTTCTTCCATATGCTTTCTCATGACAGATGGTTTCATTCCAATAGATGCAGCTATTTTCTGAGGCAGCACAATCCCTTTATCAAATAAAGCCATTGCTCTGGCATGCCTGAATTCTCTATTTACAAAGAAGTTAGTTCCTTCGAATTCAAATCTAAATTTGTATTTCTGGGTATAGTTGCCCGCCCAATATGTCATAAAAGCTGAAAATTGGTCATACAACGCTGTCATCATTTGCTCATCTACATTCAAGCTGAGTTGTGTTTCGGTTATATTGGGTTTAATATCACTACTGAATATCAAGTTTGTATTAATACCGCTTGACGCTAAGGCTGTTCTGAGATAGCTGTCGTACATTTCATTATCGGGTTTAAATTCTATACCCTGCATATTTTCCAAAGGAGCAGATGCAATTTTGACAGAATCAGATAGTGCGCTTTTAACAAGAGCCATAAACTTTCCCAATAAATCAGGACTAATTGCGATTGAATCTTTAACTGTTGCTTTTGCTTCTTTATTAAGATATGGGACTTCTCCCATTATTATCTTGCTTGCGGAAGCCATGGCAGAGTTTTTCTGTAATGTCCTCATTAATGGTTGTAATACTAAATCATTAAATAGAGGTGTGAAATAAGGAAGTCTTGTTGCTAATTCAGGAGTAAGTTTGAAACAGACTCCAAGTGTCACAGGGACATCAACCCAATAACCATCCCGAGAGCTTCCCCTTAATTCTGGTGGCAAGCTTGGATTATAATTATCTTTTCCCCATAGTTCTTTAAACTTTTCTTTAAAAAACGGAGGATACAAATCCAAATCAACGCCCGGTTGCATAAACCAGTATAAGTTAAAACTAAATAGAAATCCGTTTCCCCATCTTCCTGTTATTTTGCAATAATCAGTAGGTAGTTCTTGGAGTACTATCGCATCCCCTACGTCTCGCATGCAACCAAAATAAGCATCGTTTCTAAGCATTTCTTTTACAACTGTTCTGAATTCTTTAATATAATCAAATCTGTCAAGGAATTCTTCGACTGTTTCAAGTTCACGCTTATATTTTAATGTTTCGTAATCTTTAACATCTGCGTTAGATGTATAAGTAATATCAAAAGCAAGCATGTTTCCAAGATAAGAAAGCAATCTTTTATAAACCATAGATGTTAATTCAAAGGATTGAGAAAACTCTTGGAGATTTTTCTCGTTATCCTTCGGAGACACCATAGCTTCATCTAGCATTGCTTGCGTTGCAGTTAAGGGGTTAAGATTTACGTCTCTCATTCTGGCAT
>Ga0307376_10004922_pt1 | contig 12140 bp, 9 predicted proteins | sample TR2MG_FD_202536 | JGI IMG/M metagenome (GOLD analysis project Ga0307376, IMG submission 202536) | Soil microbial communities from Risofladan, Vaasa, Finland - TR-2 | ecosystem: Environmental > Terrestrial > Soil > Coastal area > Acid sulfate soil | place: Finland: Risofladan, Vaasa | collected... | reverse complement strand
CCTCGTCCAGATTGGAGATGACCGATATCCTGGCCGAATCGTTCCGCCACTTCGATCCGGCGGAGATCGGGATGGCCACCTACCTCACGCAGGGTCAGCTCTACCCAGACTTCCACCCTTTGAAGCTAGGCATGGCGGACAAGATGCTGCTGAAGGCCATAACTTTCGCCACGGGGGCCAGGGAATCAGAGGTACAGGACCTGATGTTACGGGAGGGCGACCCTGGCCTGGTGGCCCAGGAGATCATCACCAGGAAGAGGCAGACCACCCTCTTCTCCGAACCATTGACCTTGCGTAGGACCTATGAGACGCTGGAGTCCATAGCCAAAGCGGAGGGAGGCGGTTCCCAGGACCTCAAGATCAAGCTCATGTCCAAGCTGCTGAGCGATGCCTCTCCCTCCGAGGCCAAGTTCCTTTCGCGGGTCATCACCGGCCGCATGCGCCTGGGCGTTTCCTCCATGACCGTCCTGGACGCACTGGCCGTCGCTTTCGCCACCAAGGAGGACCGGGATGCGGTGGAACGTGCTTTCAACGTCTCATCCGACCTGGGGCTGGTGGCGGAGGAGATGGCCTTACACGGCCTGGAAGGGATCACACGGATCAAAGTGGAGGTGAATCGGCCGTTGAGGGCCATGCTTGCCGAGCGCATGTCCTCGCCCGAGGACATCCTGGAGAAGCTGGGCGGTACCTGCGCCTTTGAGTACAAGTACGACGGGGTCCGGGTCCAAGCGCACATCTCCAAAGGAGACGTGCGGCTGTATTCCCGTAAGCTGGACGATCTGACATCGCAGTTCCCGGACGTGGTGGCCGGGCTGAAACGGGCCTTCGCCGCCGAGAGCGCCATCGTGGAGGGGGAATGCGTCCCCGTGGACGTGAACACCGGAGAGTTCCTGCCCTTCCAGGAGGTGTCCCATCGCCGTGGCCGGAAGTACGGAGTGGAGGAGGCGGTCGAGGACTACCCGGTGAGGTTGTGCCTGTTCGATTGCATCCTGAAGGATGGCGAGGACCTGTTATCGAGGCCCTTCCCGGAGAGGCGTAAGGTCCTGGAATCGTGCGTTACCGAGGACGACTCCGTGGTCCTGTCGGAAATGCGGGTGCTCTCCTCGGCCGAGGAGGCACAGAAGTTCTTCCTGGAAGCCATCAAGGACGGGTGCGAAGGATTGATGGCCAAATCGGTGGCCGATAATTCAGTGTACCGCGCTGGGAACCGCGGTTTCCTGTGGATCAAGTACAAGAAGGAGTACCGTTCCGAGATGAACGACACGGCGGACCTCGCCGTGGTCGGTGCTTTCGCCGGCAGGGGAAAACGCAAGGGCGTCTACGGCGCCTTGCTGATGGCCACGTACGACGTTCAGGCCGATCGCTTTCAGACGGTTTGCAAGCTCGGCAGTGGTTTCGACGATGCCAACCTTGCCTCCTTGCTTGAGATGCTGGCCGAGGACCGGATGGCCGAGAGGCATCATCTGGTCGATTCGAAGATGACCGCCGATTTCTGGTTCCAGCCCCGGCTGGTCCTGGAGGTCAGGGGGGCGGAGATCACCCTGTCGCCGATACACACCTGCGCCTTCGGGGCGATACGCAAGGACGCGGGGCTGGCCATCCGGTTCCCCCGTTTCACGGGGCGCTTCCGTGATGACAAGGAAGGCCGGGAGGCCACCACCAGCCAGGAGATGTTGGTCATGTACCAGGCGCAGCTCAAGCAAGTGGAGTGATGTCAAAAGGTTTATAGCCCCATCCCATATTGGTGAATTCTATGGAGATCGAGCTCGCAGAGAAGGAAAAGGACTCCATCAAGGTCCGCCTCATCGGTGCGGACATGACCTTGATCACCCCTCTGGTACAGGAATTGTTGGAGGACAAGGATGTCGCCGAGGTGAAGTACACCATCGGCCACAGCACGTTGGAGGAACCCACCCTGTTCATAAGGGTAAAGACCGGTAAGCCCCAATCCGCGCTTAAGAAATCAGCGAAGGCCCTGTCCAACGAGTTCAAGGAAGCCCGGGAAGCGCTGCAAAAGGAATTGAAGTAATTTTTATGGTCCAACCTAGCGGGGACCGGGAACGGGACATTGGGCTGGAGGTCTTTTTTACTGACACTGCCGGTAGCGGCGGAAAGCTGAAGACCGTGGCCGAAGATTTCGTTGTGGACGAGGTGTCGAAGTACCCTCCGGCCAAGCCTGACGGGCGCCATTGCGTGGCCAAGGTCACCGCCACCAATTGGGAGACCAACCGATTGGTCAGGCATCTGTCGAAAGCATTGGGCGTCTCCCGCAACCTCATCGGCTTCGCCGGTACCAAGGACAAGCGGGCGGTCACCTCTCAACTGATGTCCTTCGAGGCGCCGGTGGAGCAGGTCATGGCCCTTCATCTCTCCCAGGTGATCATCGAAGACGCCTACATGGCCAAAAGGGGAATGAGCATCGGTGACCTGGTGGGCAACCGATTCTCCATCCGAGTACGTGATTGTCAGATCAGCGGCGAGGAACTGCGTACCTCACTGGAGGGCACTGAAACGACCTTGCGGGAATTGGGCGGGTTCCCCAACTTCTTCGGTGTGCAGCGCTTCGGCACGATCCGACCGGTGACGCATCTGGTCGGCAAAGCCATTGTCAATGGGGACCTTGAGCAGGCTGTGCTGCTGTATATCGGCAACCCGAGCGATGAGGAGGATGAGCAGTCCCGAACGGCCAGGGAGGCACTGCACCGGGACAGGGACTATGCGGCCGCACTGCGCGATTTCCCTAGGAAGCTCACGTTCGAACGGATGATCATCGGCTTCCTGGACAGGAACCCTGAGGACTTCGCCGGAGCCATCTGCGTCCTGCCGTCGAATCTGCAGATGATGTTCGTTCACGCCTACCAATCATACTTGTTCAACATCATAATGTCCCAGCGGCTCAAGCTTGGGATCCCGCTCAACTCACCGATCGTCGGCGACGTGGTCCTGCCGGCGGATAAGGACGGCAATCCCGACCACGACAAGCAGGTGCCCGTCACCGCTATCAACCTGGACCTGGTGGAGCGGCAGGTGCGGGATAGACGAGCTTTCGTCTCCGGTACGCTCTTCGGCTCCGAATCGGTGCTGGCCGATGGAGAGATGGGTAGAATAGAACGGCAGGTCATCGAAAAGGAGGGGTTGTCCCCCAAAGACTTTTTGGTACCTGCCATACCCCACTGCTCCTCCAGGGGCTCCCGGCGGGAACTGATATGCGAGTACCGGGACCTTAAGCTGGATATCGCACATGACGAATATCTTGCCTCGTTCATCCTGGGCAAAGGCTGCTATGCCACCGTCCTTTTACGAGAGTTCATGAAGTCGGAAATGGGCGACTACTGATCACAGTCGGCTCCAGTCCCTCTCTTCCGGTTCCGATGGTTCTGGGGATCCCACACCCGTTTCCTCTGGTGCATTCCTTCTTGGCGCGTTATCACCTAAGGTGAAATTGCAGCGCGGACACTTTCCAGAGTCCTCGCATTCCTTGCACAGCATGCTGGAGCAGTTGGGGCAGACGGAAACGGCCAAGGCTCCGTGGAACAGGCAACGCCTACCCTCGACCTCATCCTTCTTCTCTGCCTTCTTCTTCCCCGACTTTGGAGGATAGAACGTATCGTAAAGCTCTCTCTCCTCTGAACCGAACAGCCGTACCCCTTCCCGGTCCTGCTGGTCCGGCGGGCGGGGGCGTTCGTCGGGCAGGAACACCGCGTCGACCTTCTCGGGCCTCTTTCTCTTCGGGCGTTCCACGAAAAGATCATCGGTGCTCCTATGAGCTTGCGGAGCCCTCTGCCCTTTAGACCGTGATGCTGGTACTGGCCTCTCCCCGGCCTTCAAGGAATTGGTGATGGCGATGATGTTCCGTGCCTTGTACACCCCGATGTTCAACCCCTCCATGAGGGAGAACAGATTGCGGCGTTCCTCGGGCATGTTCAGCGCGGTGCGCAGCAACTGCTCGGTCTCCTCGTCCGGCATGACATAGGTGAAGTCGATGTCGTTGATGCCCTCGATATAACCGAGTACCCTCTTGGCCCGGGCGATGTTCCTATCAGGCAATGACGAATAGACGTCGGCCAGGGTCATTCCCCCTTGGCCGCTGCGGGAGCTGCGATAGTAGGTCAATAACGCAGTTCGAGATTGCATCTCCAGGGAGCTGAACTCCTCCTCGGATAGCTGCGATGGGTCGACGTATTCCCGCTGTTCGATGAAACCGAACACATCGTCAAGCATCTGATAGGGCACGTTGCACTCACGGAAGACCTCCTCCTTGCCCATGCGCCTCCCGTTCCTATACTGGAACTCTAGGACCTTACCGGCCATCTCCGACACTTGGTTCTCGCGCTGCTTTCCGTCGGCCATGCGCAGCCCTTCCGTGGCGGACGTCATGTTCGGACTGAGCTCCAGGGCCTTCTCGAAAGCACGTTTAGCTTGATCGTGTCGCCCTATCCGCAGCAGAACGAACCCTTTCCCGTTCCAGGCGGCCGGGTCCTTGGGGTCCAGGCCGATGGCGTTGTCATAGCTGCTCAACACATCTTCGTCCCTTTTTAGCCGTTCGGCCATGTCCGCCCGCTCCATCCATCCCCGGCGATTGTGGGGATCTATGGCCAGGGCCTGTTCCAAGAGACGTATGCCATTATCGGTGTTACCGAGCTTGTCCTCTAGCATGGCCATGCTCTCAAGTACAGTGGCCTCCGACGGGTCCAAGACTAACGCCTTTTCGTAGGAGTCCATGGCATCGTCGTTCCGTCCCATCTCCTCCAGCACTCTGCCCCTGAGCTTGTAGACACCGAACTCCTCGGTACCGAGGTCCACGGCCCGGTTGAAGCAGAGCAGGGCGTTCTCCATCTCCCCCAAACGATAGAGGGCGTTACCCTTGTACTTCCAGGTCTGAGCGTCAGAACGGTCGAAGGCCAGTGCCTTATCGAAAGCCGCTATCGCGTCCTCAATGCGGTTGAGCGAGGCCAGCGCCCTCCCGCGATCGCTCTGGTAGTGCGCGGTGTTCGGGTCTAAGGTAACACATTGGTCGAACGCGTCCAGCGCTAGTTCGTAGTTGCGCATCATGAGCAGGGCGCGGCCTTTGCTGGCAAGAGATTCCACGTCCTTTTGGTCCAATCTGAACGAGGTGTCGAAGGCCTCGGATGCCTCGCCGTACTTGCCCATGGACATGAGCACCCGCCCCTTACCCTTGTAAAGGAACGCGTCCGTCTCATCCAGGAATATCGCCGCGGAGAAGGTGGAGAGCGCCTCCTCCAACCTGCCCAACTTCTCTATGGCCCCAGCCTTATCGATGAGGGCCGACTTGTTGCGGGGGTCGATCCCCAATATATCGTCACAGACCTTCAGGATATCTTCTGGTTCTCCCTTGGCCACCACGGCGGATCGCTTCAACTGCAAGACCTGAATGTCCCCTGGCTCCACATCCAACGCCCGGTCGTAGGAGCGCACCGCATCCTGGTAGTGGTTCAATCTGGAGTATGCCAGACCGCGATCCACCCAGGCGATCTTGTTCTTGGGATCCACTTTTACGATCTTGTCGCACACCTTTATGATATCCTCATTGCGACCCAGTAGTTTCAGGCTGTTCTTCTTGGACACCAGCACCTCGATGTCCTTGGGCCCCATTTCCAGAGCCTTGTCGAACGATATGACCGCCTCTTCGTTGCGACCCAGCTTAGCCAGGACCTGCCCCCGGCGTGCGTGTACGAAGCGCCCTTCCTTGTCCAGTATCGCTGCTTGATCGTAACACCCCAATGCCTCCTCGAACCGTTCCAGCCATTCAAGGGCTATGCCCTTGCTGATCCAGACGTTCTTATCGGTCACATCCAGGGTGATGGCCTGATCGTAGCAGACCACCGCTTCCTCGAAGCGGTGCAGGCTTTCCAGACATAATCCCTTCTGGTAGATCAGTTTCTTATCCTGAGGGGATAGCGCTATGGCCTTGTCATAGGCCTTCACCGCCTCCTCGAACCGCTTCAAGGTGAAAAGGGAGTCCCCTTGGATGCGCCAGAACACCAATTGTTCCGGGTTGTGGATACTGCCAGACACCGCCCGGGCCAAAGCCTCTTCGAAGCGGCCTAGGGAGAAGAGCCCTACGGATATGCCCTTGGAAGCGTCCACATCGTTGTGGTCCAGGGAAAGCACCTGTCCATAGAGGCCGACGGCATCCTCTTTCTTGCCCAATCGGTCCAGGGCTACCGCCTTATCGAAAAGGGCGACCTTGTCGTTCGGTGTGATGCGCAGCAACCGGTCGCACACCTCGGACACGTCCTTGTCCTTACCCGCTTGCTTGTAGCATTCCTTCAGGGTCCCCAGCAATGCCGGGTCGTCCGGTACGTTCCTCAACCCCCGTTCCAAGGTCTTTATGGCCTCGCTCACCCTACCGAGCGCCAGCTGTGATTCGCCCAGGTCCCTTAACGCCTGCACGTGGTCCGGTTTTACGGCCAACTGTTCCTCGCTCAAGACCATGACCTCCGGGAAGCGCTTCTGCTTTACCAGAATGGTGCGGCGACGGTCCATCAGTTCCAGGTCCTTGGGGAATGACCCCTGCGCCTTGGTCAGTACCTCCAGGGCATCGGGCTCGGCGCCCATCTTCATCAACATCTCAGCCACGAAGAGCGGGGCGGCCGGATCATTGGGTATCCCGTGCATGAGCTCCTCGGCGGCGGCGTCAAATCCGGGACGGTCGTTCATGGTCGCTAGGACAGTGCAGCGACCATATAGCGCCTGTACATTCCCCGGTATGACCTCTCTCAACCGATCGTAGGACAGCAGGCTTTCCTCGTACCTTCCCATCTCGTTCAGAAGAGAGGCCACTTCCATCCATCCCAACGAATTCTCAGGGTCGGTGCGCAGAGCCCGCTTGTAGTGGTCCAGGGAGTTTGACATGTTCCCGTCGACCCTCGCCTGTCTGGCCACCTTCATGTTGGCCAGAGGATTGTCCTTTTCCCTGTCCAGTACTTCCTCCAATAGGTCCTGGGCCTCCTCGTTGCGTCCCAATTTTTCCAGGGACTCGACCTTGATCATCATGAGGGTGGTGTTCCTAGGAGCCAGAACCAGAGCCGATTCCAGCTCCGTCAGGGCGGCCTCGGGATTATCCTTGTGAAGCATAGCCGATGCCTTCCTCCCCTTCCAAAGGGGTATTTCATCGGTCCTCTGCAAAATAAGGTCGTAAGTACTTTCGTCCAGAGGGTCGGCCTCCAGAGCCTTTAGCAATGCCTGGAACGATTCGGTGGGACGGTTCATGGCATCGAACACCTCTGCCCGGACAACGTGTGCCGTTCGGTCATTGGGTTGAAGGGACACGAAATCGTCCAGTATCTTGAGGGCGCCCTCATTATCCCCTTGTTTTCGGTATAAAGCAGCATACAACAGAACGCTGCTGCGGTCATCGGGAGCAGAACGTACCAGTCGTTCCATGACCTCCCTGGCCGGTACTGGGAGACCGCTGCGCATATAGGCATCCGACAAACGGGCCACGGCATCCCTGTAGATATCCGGACGGGCGCTGGTCTTGCGGTCCATCCCCTCCAGGATAATCCTTGCCTTCACTAGCTCGGCCTTTCCCCGGTCGATCTCATTGGATTGAATATACCGGTCCGCGGCGTCCATTGATCGCGAGGCCTTCTTGACGGTCCTCATCTCCCCGTCCATCAAGCTGTCGAATAAACCCATATGTCCCACCTATACCGACTTCAATGGGGCCCTGACAATTAATATCTTTGTCGGCGCCCCTAGACCATGATTGTCATACGTTTATTTCATAATTGTCTGACCGATGATCAATAAACAATAATGATGCCACCATAGTAAGCTACACCCACACTGGCATCTAAACATATATGCCCATAATAAATTATATATATCATAGGACACTATAACTTAATTTGTCCGACTAATGTCGGACGGATGGGATGCGAAATGAGGCGAAATGAGAGCTCGCTTTGGGAACAGCAAAACGATGATCATGCCGTTGAATGGATGAAGACCCATACGATCCAAGACCTCAAGCTGATGGCTTTTCAAATGGACCAACAGGGAGAGGATTCGTTGGATATATGGGGCCTCATAAATGATCTGAGAGTCATGAGCAACTAGGTTCATACGTTCCTGGAACAAGTTCTGGTGGAAAGAAGGACCCCCCTTAGCCTTTCCACTAGCCTCTAATTTTTATTTTTTCTCTGGCTATTCTTGCCAGCGTTCTTCACTTTATGAAAGGCTTAAAATACAAAATCTCCATTATGAGCGCACCGCGCAGGTGTAATCTAGCGGTTAGGATTTTAGCCTTCCAAGCTAAACACTCGGGTTCGAATCCCGACACCTGCACCATTTTCCCTTTTATGCCATATCCCTTCACCGACCATTTTTCTATTCATAAAAAATTTCCTGTGGTGACGAACATGAGCGATTTATGTTATCCCGCCCATGCAGGCGAAACGGTGAGCTTTCAGAAATGAATGATCTATGATAAGACATACATGATCCACGGCCAGCTGCATAACTGATCTGAGGATCGTCCGTAAGATCGGAAGTTCATTGGAGCTGTGCAAGAACTATCTGAAAAAAATGTAAGGCGGGGGAGACGGGGCCTGTTGTCCCCCTCCGCCTTGGGATGGTCGTCATAGTCAGGGGCACGAAGCCCGTATTTTATGGTAGTTCTTGCTGATATTAAAGGCAAGAAGGGGAGAGGTGAGTGAAAATAGAATGGGGGCAATAAAAGACTGGCCCACCTTCAATATCAGTGAAAATGTTTACTCACTTTCGCTTGTGCCGCACCTTGACCGCTTCACCCCGGCGCATATCCATCATCTCCCGGCCGCCCATGGTAGCTACGCCTACGCCGACGACCTTCTCGTTGCGCATGATAGCCACTTCTTCGCCAGCCCTGATGGATTCATCGGCGTCCGCGACACCGACGGCGAAAAGACTTCCCTTCAGTTCAAAGTCTCCCATGACCACCTTGGGCATTACCGGCAATATCGATTCCGCGCCTTCGATGGTCAGGGAGATCATTCCCCGCTCCGGGTTAAGCATGCCCCTCTGCTCCTTTCGATGCATGATCTTCATGAAGGGATAGTTGCCCAGGATGTGAGCGTCCTCCAGCAGTGCTTCGCCCCCGGGCCCGAACTGGAAACCGGATACGGAGGACATGGCCGCCCAGCGGTCCATCGACGGATCGATGCGATCGTAAGTTCCGCAGAGCGCCACCAATGTCTCCTTGAGCTTACCCAAGGAAGCGTTGGATGTGGGGGAGCCGTCCGAGGTGATGGTCCCATCCAGCACCTCCTGGATGATGGGACCCTCGTCTCCCAGATGGATGATGACGTGATCGTAGCCCTGCTTGGCCACGGACAGTGTCATGTCCTGTACCATGGCCTGCTCCTCCCGGTCCCAGTGACCGGTGACGGGTATGTCGTACTGCGCTGCCGGATAGAACAGTTCCAGTTCTCGGGGGACCGCCCCTAGTGGTGAGGTGATGATCATCTCTTGGACCACTGCTCCGTTGGGGACCTCCCACAGCACCTGACGGAAGAGCCTATGGCTCTTCGACGTGTAGTAGGGCTTCTTGGCCGAGCAGGGGATGAGCAGCAATATCTTACGGTGGTCGGGACGATGGAAACGTGTTTTGACCATCTCCCTGAAACGTTTGACGTCCGGTCGGACCAGGGATTGCTTGGCGTTGCAGTAGAAACGTGGACCGACCACCCCGAAGTCCGTCTCTTGATAGGCGTAATGATCGTCATCGCAAATACGCAGTGCGGCCACGTTCCAAGGGGTGGCCTGGGAACGTAGCTCTGCCAGTTCCCTCATCCTGCCCATGGATATCATATGCTTGATCAGACCGATCTCGTTCATCATCTGTTGTCGGTTGAACTGCTTCAGGTCGGTCTTCCCGTCCATAAGCCAGGAGGCCTTGTCCGCCGATATCGCTCCTTCCGGCAGGGATAACTGCCCCAATGCCGCCCGGTGATCGATCAATGCGCTGTCCACGAGGTCCACGCCAAGATAGATCAGTATGGCCAGGTTGGTGGTATCGGCCATGCCGGGAGCGTATATCAGCTTGGAACGTCCCACTTCGCTCCTAAAGGACACTAAGGCGTTCACGAACGTTCGGGCGTCCCGACGCAGTTCAAAGGCGTTCTTCAAGACGGCGATCTCGGTCGATTCCGGCTCCGGTGACAAACAGCTTTCTTGAAGGAGGTTCCTGGCCCTCAGCGATGGAACCATCCCATCGCTCCATATCTTTAGGACCTCGCGGTCGCCCATTTTCAGTTCTGGACCTTCCTCGCCCATGCGGACGCTCAGCCCTTGTTCTCCACCCACCATGAAGACACCAGGTGTCTCTACCGAGCTGTCCTCTAAAGACCATAGGCAACGGCGAGCAGTTCCGGACCGGGCCAGCAGTTCCAACATAAAACGGTGATTACTCTATCTATTAAAAAGGATGGTGAAAGGGGTTTCAGAAGGTCGTCACCAAATCGTGCTCGGCGATCACCTGACGGGCCTTTTCCCAATCGATGACCTCCACGCCCTCGATCAAAGGTACGTCGCCGACCACTTTCAGAAGGTCCTCGCCAACCACGTATATCTTGGCCTCGAAGTCCAGAAGGTCGGTTATGGCTTCAGCGTTGGATGGCATCTTCACTGCCTCCGGTCTCTGAGCCTTGACGGCGTTAAGCGTGCCTTCCCCCACCAGCAGTACGTCGGATACCGGGACCAGCCCCGAGACCAGCATTCCCAATCCTGCCCGCAGACCGGCGAAGGCCTCCTCGAACCCATACGGAGGTTTGGTGACCAATATCAATATGCTCTCTGCCATCTCATCACCTCGCTATGGTCACCATGCGATCGCTCTCCGCAACAAACCTGGACAGGTCGTTGGTGAGGCTTCCGATCTTGGTGCCCTCGATCTCTTCTCCACGAGCGATGCCACGAGCCTTGCAACAGGTCTCGCAGACCACCACCTCAAGCCCTTTCTCCAGCAGCTCCTTGGTCTCGTTGCCCACGTTGGGAAAGCGCTTGGGGTCCTGACCGTTCTTGATAAGCGTCACGGCCTCTCCATAGCCGAAGATGCGCACCCCGTACCCTTTGTCCAAAGCGGCCCGTGCCAATTTGACCATGACGTTCGCGTCCATGTTCATCATGGTGCCGGTCCTTACTTGGATCGTCAGTGTCTTCATTTCCTCACCTCACACCGTTATGGTCTGTTCGAACCTCTCCATGATGAGGTCGACCGCTTCGGAATAGTCGATGATCTTGAACTCAGGCATTGCCAGAGGTAGACCCCTTGCTTCCCAGTCGTCCTTTATGACATAGACATCCTTGACGACCGATCCCAGCTCCTTGCCTTTCTTGGCATTTGCGGCGAACAGCACCGCGTCCTCGAAAAGCAAGGCGGCGCTGGGGGCGCCCTCGCCCATCGATCTCACCAGGTCGTAGCTGGTGAACTCGTGGGGAGATTTTAGCAATATGAACAATTTGGACCTCATGTCATCACCTTCAGCCGAGGAACAGCTGCATGTCCGAGTCCGCTCCGATGTCCAGGAAGGCTGCGGCACCCAATATGGTAACGCCGTCGATCAGATCTTCCTTTTTAATGCCCATCAGCTCCATGGAAGTGTTGCAGGCGTACAGGTGAATGCCCAGGTCCTTGGCCATCGTTAACTGTTCTTGGAAGGCCTCTATCCCCATGCCCTTCATCTTTTTGATCATCATTCCGGTGAAAAAGCGGAACATTCCTGGCATTTTTGGATTGGACCCCTTCTTCAATAGTCTCAGGCCGAAGAAGGTGAAGAATATGTGGGTATCCAACCCCATGCTGGCCGCAGTATTGCCCATCATCATGGACATCATGGCCTTGTCGAAGGTGCCTTCGGACACCACCATCGCGAACTTCTTTGTCTCTACCATTACCATCACCTACTGTCGATATGATTTGATTCACGTCTCTTTATTGTATCTTTTTAATGTAGAAGTAGAACACGTTCCCCTCATCCCTCTGATCTACGATCTCGTTCCCGGTCCTCTTGCACCATGCGGGAACGTCCTCTTTGGAGCCAACGTCATCAGCGATGAGCTCCAGCACGGCACCGACCGGCATCTCCTTCATTTTCTTGGCCAATTTCACGATCGGCATAGGGCACATCAGGCCC
>Ga0307376_10004919_pt1 | contig 12145 bp, 16 predicted proteins | sample TR2MG_FD_202536 | JGI IMG/M metagenome (GOLD analysis project Ga0307376, IMG submission 202536) | Soil microbial communities from Risofladan, Vaasa, Finland - TR-2 | ecosystem: Environmental > Terrestrial > Soil > Coastal area > Acid sulfate soil | place: Finland: Risofladan, Vaasa | collected... | reverse complement strand
TATAACGAAAAGTATCAAACGAATCCTGCTTTAGCTACTAATACAACTTGCTACAATGAACTCAATCAATCTCATAAGCAAATCGATAAGCTGGTGGCTCAAAGCGATGATAAAAAATCCCTCCCGAAAGTGCTGTATGAAGATATTTTTCGCATTCCTCCACCGACCTACAATTGCAAGAATAACGCCCAAGGCCAACTCTCTTGCCAGGTGGCAAAAATAGATTTGTCTCAGTTGTAAGTCTACATCCCTGAAGAGCCCTGTTCGAAATAACAGGGTTTTTTTACGTCTGCACCACTCGTCCATAAAATCGCTTCAAGCTATTGACAGACGGCTTTTTCCAGCTAGGTTGAATAGAACTTAATCAACATCATAGGAAAACAGCATGAAACAAATGACCGAGGAAGAAAGAGAAGAAATCGAAATCAGAATGGGTGATAAGGATTACATCAAAGAGGAAGTGATAAGAGAGGAAAAGTCTAGCCAAAGCTGGGCTAAAAGAGAAAAGTATAAAGGTTTTTTAGTTAAAAAAGCGTTTAGCATTAAGATGCTACGTTCAATGCCAAAGTTGATTTTGATAGTCTTTCTCTTCGGATTATTCAATTTTGACGGGTCTTGGTCCATTTCTCACTACAAAGCCTATCGAACCTCCACCGGATTAGCGCTGATCCATCAAGCAGAGCAATCGGCTCCGTCTCCGATGACAGATGAACAAAAGATGACCCTGGTTCATAAGATCGAAAATCGTTCAACCATTGGAACCTACATTACGTTTATCAAGCAGCTTTTCAAGGAGTAAATCAATGAAAAATATAGTGGATACTTTACATTTCTTAATAATCCAATTAATAATTAGTGTTGGATATATTTTGTGGGGAATAAGTTTATTTTATTGTTTTTTTTCAATATCCCACAATACTCACACTCCCCCCCGAGTTCTCTATCCCTCATTACAATCTTGTATGTATCATGAAAGGTATGAAACTAACCTTGATCCAAGTGATCCAACTGGTAATCGGATGCTAAAGGATACTATTTATGTAGATAATATAAGATATCAAACGAATCCTGCATTGGCTCCTAATGAAACCTGTAAGCAAGAAATCAATGAGTCACATCGGCAAATTAATCATCTGGTTGCCAAACTTGATAGTCAAAAATCAGAATTACGAAGGATTTACGAAACAGAATTCCGCGTTTCACCTCCGACCTTTAGTTGCAATAACGCCCAAGGCCAACTCACTTGTCAGGTGGCAAAAATAGATTTGTCCCATTTGTAGAGTCTTCATCCCTGAAGAGCCCTGTTCGAAATAACGGGGCTTTTTTACGTCTGCACCACTCGTCCAAATATCGCCTCCCAGGCATTGACAACAGCAAATATTCAACTACGTTCAATAGTGAATATTTAAAAAATGACTCTACAAAACCATGAACACGAAATCCATCCTCGAACCGAATAACCAACAAGAGTCGCCTCTGTCCTTAGCGTTTCGCAATCAGCGGTTTGACATCGTTGAGCTTTATATCGGATCGAACGACCCGGAGCTGAAACAGGCTTTGGCCGTATGTTTTGCCAAGTTTCCTATGCCCGGCCAAAATCTTTTGAAACATGCGGTTCAAACCGGAAAGATTCAACTGCTGAAGATGCTGATTAACCTGGCTGCGGAACTCGGAATAGACCTGGCACAGAAAGATGCCTTGGGAAATACGCTTCTGCATATTGCCTCGCAATACGGCCAATTCGAGATCGTCAAAATCCTCTTAACCCCTAAAGAGGAAATCCATGCCGGCGCTCTCCCCAGTGAAGAAACACAGGACATCAAGCATACCGATCCAATGGAAAAGGCTCCCCCTATGATGCGTCGCAGTTTTACATTGCCATCGCCTGATCATAAAACCATTCCAATGGAAAAAGTCATTAAAAATATTGAATGAAAGGGCACACATGAAATCATTTAAAGAACTCCATGACCGTCATTCGCATAATCAAATCTCCATGCGAAGCCGCGTTTATCATTTCTTAGGCTGTCTATTCTTGGGACGGCCAAGCACTTTTGATATGCCTCCTGATTTTTACCACATTGTAGAAGACCGGGAGATGGCTCATGTTCAGGATTTCAACTTTTATGTGATCCGACGGAACATCCGGGTCAATATTTTCCGTCGCAAGCTCTACCGTGCCGTAGCGTTTCGAATCACAATTTTATTGGCTTTGATTTTTCTGCTTTTGAATACCGGGTTGATTTTGGAACAGAAAGCCGCATTGCATTTTCCGCACAGCCCAATAACAAATACAACTCATCAATAAGGGAGGATTTCACATGGCACTATTATCAATGTTCCAACTGACTTCGCCGGCCTTGCTTAAAAGACTACGCGAAGAGACGGACGAAGAGACCAGCAATCTTACTCAGCGTTTTGACGTGCCCCAGGGCGATGATGTCCCGGCCGATCTGAAAGACACCCAGGGTTGGTTTGTTCAATCGAAAAATGGTTTCCGGATTTTAACGCGCATTTTGAAAGAGGATATTTTGCACGGAACGGAGAACTCAATCGGGATCCTAGCTTCCATGATTTTGGACTTTGTCTTTATCTCAGTCGCCATCGTCGGTATTGCTCTTTATTTGCAACCTGATCAGGATCTACCCTATTACATCGGGGGGGCTGAAGTCGTGCTCTTCGGTTGGTTATATTCAAAAACCAGCGCTCAGATGAAATTCAAGGAGATTAGACTCGGAGAACATCTGTCGTTGAGCACATCAGCATTAGCAACACTGATGGTTTTGATCATTGGCGGAGCGTATGGCCTCGATAACTATCTCGGCGGGGACGGTTGGTATCCCCTGTATACCTTATTTCCAATCGTTCTATTGCCCATCGTCACAGCTCTGCATTTTGAGTTTCATCGCAACAATTTGTTGAAAAAGCATGGTGAAAAGCATACTTTTGGAGTGGGTAGCCCACCTTATACCGAAGCACGAAAAGCTCAATATTTGAATGCTAAGAAGGATAAGAGCCCCTTTATTCAAATCGGAACGGCCGGAGGCTTATTTACCAAACAATTGGACGGTTTTTCTCCGGACGCGGGTTTACCCTATGGTTTGTCTGCCAATGATTTATCCAAGCACTTTGCTGTTTTTGGAAAAACGGGCACTGGTAAAACACACGGGATATTGAAGCCTCTCGCTCAACAATGGCTTGCCTTTAGATGTGGTGGAGCCCTTTTCTTGGACGGTAAGGGAACCCTGGCTAGTGAATTGTTTGAAATGTTCAAGGGCACGTCCCTGGAGAAAGAATTTGTCCTGGTTGAACCGGGCCTGTGCGATTTAGGCTTAATCGAAGGGATGTCTCCTGAAGTTCTGGCCGACACGATGGCCGATCTTGGAGTTGGGGATCCCGAAAATGATAAAGATAAGTTTTTTACCAGCTCCGGTCGGAAATGGCTTTTAAGTGCTGCTTGTATTCTCAAAGGGGCCTATGACATTGAAATGAAGAGCTGTGATGAACAAGCCGTTAATGCTGGTTATGCCAACTGGAATGCTTTGGAAGACGACTATAAGGCCAAAGGTAAATCCCTGCCGATTCAGCGTCAATACCAATGGTCTTATGAAAAAATCGTAGAAATGTCATCGCAAAAAATGACAGATAAAGATTTTATGAGAGGAACTTCGAGCGTAATGGGGTTAGTCGATTGGATACGAAATCAACATCCAGACGCCCAACAGTCCTCATTACTTCGTGATGCCCTGGAATTCGTTGCTGTTGAGATCCCGAATATGGATGACCGCACCTTGGGTAACGTCGAATCGACCGTGAAGGCCTGGTTAACTCCGATTATGACCAATGCTGAAATCCGCAAATGGGCCATGGTAGAACGTGGTGTGGATATTACGAAGTGCTTAAAAGGGGGTATTTTAGGGGTTAATGCTCCGAGTTCGAAATACCAACAAGCGGGAACGACCGTCACGGCTTTGGTTAAATCAAGAATCTTTGCTGAAATCCGCAATCGTGGCACCGAAGAACAATGGCGGGCAAAAGGTCATCTGCCGATGTTGATGATGGTCGATGAGGCCCAGGAAGTCATTGGGATCATAGAAAAGAGCATGGTAGCTGTGGGCCGCTCACTCGGAATCCGCATGGTTTATGCTACTCAATCGGTGGATGCTTACTACGCGAAATTCTCGCCCGATGAAACGAATGCTATGTTGGTTAACTTCTGCTCCGCTTTAACATTTGATTCAACCAAACTTACAGCCGAATATTTTCAATATCGAATTGGGGAGCCGGTCACTTCCTCCGTATCTAAAAGTCCCCTAACCTCGTTGATCATCCAAGGGAGCAACTTGTTGAGCAACCCCGTGTTCGATGAACAGCAAACAATGAATAATCGTCGGATGTTGAAAAGTAAACTGATCAAGAAGGAGGTCATCAATAAATCGTTCAGTTCTCTCTATTCAGAAGATGATGAGCCCCAAAAAAGGGAAGACCCACATTTATTGAAAGACTCAATCTGGGCGAACAACATGAGCAACGAATTTGTTGCTGTAGCTGAAATGCAACGCGGCGGAATTCCTCGCCGGGACATGATCTACTCAATCGGCCAACTGACGAAAGATCAACTTCGTGAAATGGCCCAAAAGAACGGGATTGAAAATCCCAGGATTTAAGAGACCGTTCGTCCACAAAAGGGGAGGAGGCACTTGCTTTCTCTCCTTTTTTTGGTAGGGTAAATGAAGCGTTTTAAACGGATGAGGGATTGAAAATGGACTCAAGAAAAGCAGGATTTCAAGATCTTAAAATCAATGGGGTGGAGGTCCATATAGAATTCGGTAATTTCCCAGGAGATCAGTTTGATGATTCTGTTATTGTTCCCGTCGAAGTAAGTCTTGATGGAACAATTTATGAAAATTGCGTTTCCTACCACAAGAATACGGGCTGGGATTTATACGGTTTTGGATACGGTGGTAATGAACAAGAGTTTAAAGCTGATATTGCAACATCAGATATTAAGGGAAAACAAAGTTTTTTAGAAAAGTTGGATAAAGCCACAATGGAGTTTGGTCAGTATATTTATCAGAATGGCATAACCATGTCTTTGCGTGAATATCAGATTGAACAGGAAAAGGAGATTCTCGAAAAATCCGTTGCTCCTTTGATGGCAAAATTGCCTCCTCAAATGAGATCGTCTTCTGAAATAAAAGTGGATGACAGTGAACCGGAAGTCAAAACTCAAAGTCGCGGTAGAAGCCGTTTATAAGGAGAAAATAATGGACCAGACACAAAAAAATAAAAATCTGTATGAGGCTTGCCTGGAAAACAAACTTGAAGAAGTAAAATATTTGTTAAGGGAGGGGGCGGATGTAAATGCTCGGAATTGTGATGTAACTGTGGGTGGGGAGGAATGCACACCCCTTCATGCAGCCGCCTTTTATGATCGACCACAAGTATTAAAAACTCTTTTAGAAGCGGGGGCAGATGTAAATGCGGTTAATGAAAAGAATAGTCAACCCCTTCATGCAATATTGGAAGGGTATTTCTGTAACTCCGACTCAATTGATTTGCTGATTAAAGCGGGCGCAGATATTAATCATAGTTCGGACATTGGAAGTCCAATTACGATTGCTGCATCAAAAGGTTTTGAATCCGAGGTGCAGAAACTCATGGAGTTGGGTGTGAATATCAATATGCAAGATTATTTGGGGAAAACTCCATTGCACTATCAAGCATATTTTGGAAATGAAAAAACGGTGCAAAAGTTAATTGAAGCGGGGGCTAACGTTAATGTTTTAGACTCTAAAAACGAGTCGGCATTGCATAGTGCAACAATGAAAAGAGATTGGGAGGGCCACGAAGGACCGATCGACAAGACCGCGGAATATTTAAAGATCATTGAGGTTCTGATAAATGCGGGCGCAGACATTAATGCTCAGGACAATTCTGAAAGAACACCATTACACAAGGCTGTGATACTTAGCGAAGTAACGTGTTTAACCCTCTTGAAAGCCGGAGCGAACGTGAATATCCAAGATCGAAACGGTGATACGCCTCTACATCTTGTTGCGAAAGATGGTAGAAGAACTGATGTTGCGAAATTGTTGATCGAAAATGGAGCGCAACTTGATACATTAAATCATATGAGCGAAACGCCAGAAGATGCGGCTTGGAATATACCTATGAAGGAGAGATTACGCGATTACCGCATTACCAAAGAAAAAGCGGATCTCGAAAAAGAAGGCCCACAAAACCTACCAGATCGTCCTACACCACGAATCAGCCGTGGCCGTTTATAAAGGGGAATTACGATGGATCTATCAGAAGCGGTTAATACAGGAAATTTGAAAGCCCTCCAAGAGATACTTCGGGAGCCTGGATGTCAGATAAATGAGTATATAACCCACAAGGATAATTATATTTTTAATCGGACAGAGACCACATCTCTGAATGTATCCGCCTCCAGAGGAGATGTGGACTGTATGCAAGCTTTGATTGATGCCGGTGCTGATTTAGAAATCAAAGAAAGTTCCGGAAATACGCCTCTTTATACTGCGGCAGAACTGAATAAGGTGGAATGTATAAAAGCATTATTAAATGCTGGAGCAAATCTAGAAGCTAAAGCTAATGATGGTTCAACTCCTTTACACACATCGGCAGCAAATAATCATACAGAGGTCTGTCAACATTTGATTAATGCTGGGGCGGATATTAATGCTTTAGATGAATATAATAACGCCACTGCAAATTGCAGCTATATATGGATCAGCAAATACAATTGAAGCGCTCATCAAAGCTGGGGTTAATCCTAATAGTGCAACTCCAAAAGGAGATACCCCACTTCATCTTATTGCTGATTACCATGAAGGCTACAGTGCGGAGTGTGTTGAGGCTCTAATACGAGGCGGTGCCGATGCATCACTGAGAAATAATCAAAACCTGATGCCGGAAGATTGCACTAAATATAGGGAACTACAAATACAACTCCAGGACCATCGCATTAATCAGGAAAGAGCCATTCTTGAAAAAGAAGGCCCTCAAAATCTTATAGGGCGTCATACCCCAAGAATCGGCCGTGGCCGGCTATAAGGAGAATAACGATGGATTTATTTGAAGCCAGTAGCCAAAGAAACATTGAAGAGTTAAAAAAGCTCATTCAGAGTGGCGTTGATATTAATGCTAAAGATATTGAAGATGGGCGAACCGCCCTTTACCATGCCATTTCACCGAATCCAGGAAGTATAGAATGTATGAACTTTCTTTTGGATTCTGGCGCGGATGTAAACACAAAAGACAATACCGGATTTACTCCACTTCACAAAGCTGCCGTTCACTGTATAAACATTGAAGGAGTGAATTCTTTAATCCATGCTGGAGCCGACATTAATTGCCAAGATGTGGATGGCAACACTGCTCTACACATGGCGGCCTATGGGGGAAGGGATGAAAATATAAAAGCACTTCTTGAGGCATATGCTGATTCAACATTAGTGAATAAATATGAGCAAACTCCAGAAGATATATCTGGTAGCGAAGCCGTTTTCCGAGACCATCGCATTGCCCAGGAGAAAGCTATTCTTGAAAAAGAAGGCCCTCAAAATCTTATCGGGCGTCAAACCCCAAGAATCAGCCGTGGCCGGATGTAAAAACATAAATATCTTTGAAGCGGTAATTTGTAAAAAGGAGATTCCAAATGAAATATGAATTATTTGCTGCTGCTGAATATGGAGATCTTGAAGAGCTTAAAAAACTTATTATTTCTGGTGTTAATGTGAACTCAGAAGTTGGCAAGTCCAGTGCTTTACATGAGGCCGCTAAAGGTGGGTTTAATGAATGTGTTAAAGAATTGATTAGCGCAAATGCGGATTTAGAAGCGAGAAATCTCTACCAGGAAACTCCACTCCATTTAGCGTGCAAACAAGGTAATGTAGCTTGTGCAACCATTCTTATTCAGGCAGGTGCAGACATCCATTCCAAGGATGACAAACTTAATATGCCCATCCATTCATCCTGTAGTAATGGACATGCGAGCTGTGCTCAGGTTCTTATAGATGTGGGAGCGGATGTTAATTTTAAATCGGATTATGGCACACCATTAACCAAAGCGGCCCAGCAGGGTAATCCCGAATGCGTCCAGATTTTGGTATCTAGGGGCGTAGATGTGAATGTAAAAAGTTCTAATGGGATGACACCTCTTCATGAAGCCGTTGGATTTGGCTATACAGAAGCGGCGAGGATTTTATGTGAGGCTGGGGCGGATATCAATGCGAACGATAATTATTGGGGGAGCACCCCTTTACACAGTGCCGCAGGCACTAACAGCAATAAGGAATGCGCCAAACTTTTATTAATGAACGGTGCTGATGCCTCTATGCTTAACAATGAGGGGAAAACACCAGAACAATGTTACGGAGGTAATAAAATTTCTAGTGCCAGACAAGAAATCATGGCCCTGGAAAAAGCCGCCCTTCAATTGGAAGGCCCGCAAAATCTTCCAGATCGTCCTACCCCAAGAATCAGCCGGGGCCGTTTATAGATTGAGTAACGACCGTTCGTCCACAAAAGGGGAGGGAGCTATTGCTTTCTCCCCTTTTTTTGTTAAGTTAGATAAAAGCAAAGGAGAACATCGTTGAGCACCCCTGAAAAACTCTTTCAAGCCATCCAAGATGGATCTCTTCAGGAAGTTCAATCTCTTTTGAACGAGGGCTCTTACGTTGATGAACCTCTACACGGCGATTCACCGTTGCACTGGGCCGTTGAACACCGCCAGGTCGATATCTCACGCTTTATCTTGAATGAAGGTGCGGATCCGAATGCCCGGAATGCTTCCCAACAAACCCCGTTAGCTTCAGCCGTTAAAAGTGGGGATTTGGAAATTGTGGATATGCTTTTGCAATACGGAGCCTCTCCGACTAATCCCCGGCAAGAAGGAATAACGATGTTTCAGGAGGCCGTGATTTATCAGCATAATGAGATTGCCGAACGGTTATTGAAGCTGGGAGCGGACGTGAATGAACGGGACAAAAAGGGAAATACGGCTTTTCATTACGCCCCTTCACAGATTCAAATGGAAAAGCTACTGGAGTGGGGTGGGGATATTAATGCGAAAAATAATGAAGGTATAACCCCAATGCATTACATTTTTTTGCATCAATACCCGCCTCATATGGAATGGATGATCCAATACGGAGCCGATATTGAAGCCAGAAATCAAGAAGGACAGACGTTTCTTCATCTAGCAACTGAACGTGAATTGAACGGCATACAAGTTCTTTTGATTAAACACGGGGCGAAAACAAATGTTCAAGATAATTACGGACATACACCACTTCATTATGCGGCGGGTATTGATCATGAAAAAAATATTCAAATGCTTCTTAATGCCGGGGCAAATCCTGAAATAAGAAATAATCAAAATCGTGCACCAATAGACTGCACACATGGAAAAGTGTCTCGCCAGGTCTTTATCGAACACGAGCAAAAGCAACTTGAACTCAGTTGTTCTATCCCAACTCCACCAGCGCGGGAACGCGGAAGAAGCCGTTTATAAAAGGAGAATCAAATGGATCTAATCACTGCTGCTCGTTTAGGAAAATTTCAACAGCTCGATGAGCTTATTCAATCTGGAGCTGATTTGGAAGGTCGGGATCGGGATGGAAGAACGGCTCTTCATCACGTGATGGAGACCAACAGTTCAAATCATGATGAAAAGCTTCAATGCCTTGATCGGCTGATTGGTGCCGGCGCCGATTTAAATGCCCAGGACAATACAAAATTAGCCCCTCTGCATTTAGCCGTTAAAAACCCAGATGGGTTGAAAAAGTTGTTACGTTCGGGTGCAAATCCAAATATCCAGAATATAAAAGGGAATACCCCATTGCATATTGCTGCCATCGGATTTGAAAAAGGTTTGAAGGTTCTCCTGGACCATCGTGCGGATCCTACGATTATGAATCACGAGAGCCAAACGCCTGAAGAAACAGCTTGGATGGACTCCGTGAAAGAGATTTTCCGGGACCATCGCATTACTCATGAACATGAAATCCTTCAAGGAGAAGGTCCACAAAATCTTCCGGAACGTCCAACACCTAGAATCGGCCGAGACCGTTAAAGGCGCGACCGCTCGTCCAAATAAGTCCATTCGCCTCTTGCTAACTCGATGAAATCGTATATTTTAGATTTCATTATGCAAGGAGAATCCCATGGATCTATTTCAAGCTTGTTCAAATAATGATTTAAAGGCGTTAAGCCAGGCCCTCCAGGCCGGCCAGGATCCCAACCAACCCGATGAAATCGGACAAACTCCTTTGATCTATGCTTCTTACCAAGGAAATATACCGATAATTAATCGTCTTCTAGAAGCCAAGGCAGATCCAAACCTGGCGTCAGAAGATGGGGAAACCCCATTGCAATGGGCCGTTGCCAATAATAATCAGGAGGTGGCGCAAATCCTGATTCGTGCGGGTGCCAATTTGAACGCTCAAGATCGGTATGGCATGTCCGCGCTGCATACGGCCTCTTGCAACGGAAGAACGGAATCGGTTGAACTGCTCATCGCGGCAAAAGCCGATCTCAATCTACGGAATGCAGACGGGCAAACGCCACTCCATTGGGCTTCATCGATGGGGTATGAAGATTGTGTAATAGTGCTCTTAAACGCGGGCGCCAACCCTAAGGTGATGGATCATCGCTCTCAAATGCCGGAAGACGTTGTAAAGTCTGAAGCCATCCTGAAGTTTTTGAAGGACGCTCAAAAAGAAGGGCAAGTGAATGAACTCACGGTAACAGGGATGTATTTTGGGGATGCCGTGAAGACGACTCTGAAAGAAGGGGAGTTCTTATCCGATGGTCTTACCTGGGAAGATGAAAACGGATTTCAAGTCGATGTGGAAAACATCAAGGATTTGACGCACATTGAACAATGGGTGCCAGAAGAAGTCGAACGAATGAACCACAAAATGGAAAACTGTCTCTAAACAACCAAACACTGACCCGATAGGTAAGTATTGACTTTTTAACCCTATGCTTTATCTTTGACAGTATGCAAAACCAATCTCTCTCATACGATCCCAAACCCTTAGAAGCAAGGCGCTTAGCTCTTGCCATAAAGCAGGGCCGCGACCGTCGTTTGCTTGATTTTCACCAAAAGATTTATGTTTTGCTCAAATCCTCCCCCCGGGCCGAGGATATTTATCAAAAGGCCATGGAGCGGATTGCACTGTGGAAAGCAAGACAGCTTTGCAGCGATGAATATATTTCCGACTGGAAAGCGATGCTGTCTAATCTTGACCAGTTCAAAAAAATGGCTTTGGATGATCCTTCAGACAACGCAGTAGCGCTTCGGCAAAATTCTCCATTCGCAGCCTTCATGAAAGAGTTATTGAAGTCCAAATAATCCTCCCTTTTTTACAATCCGCTCAGCGGTCTCCATCCTTAATATTCTAGGATGACACCGCTCGTCCGATACCTTGTCAATTTTGTCTAAAAATGTTGACAGATTCGAAATTTCCCCTAAGTTAGAAGTATGGATTCAAAGAAATCCAACCAAACTAAATCACAAGGAGAAACGACATGATTGACTCAACCAAGAAAACACAAAAACGCCTTCCCACCACTCGTAAACAAGCCATTCCTGGAGGATCCATCTGGACCCATCGTATGGACGAGACTTTGGTGATTGAAGAGGTTCCCTTTACTGAAAATACAGGCCGGATTAAATATTCTTCCATTGCTTTGGAAAAGGTTTGGGGAGTAGGTGCTCAAAAAACTGAAATCAAAGCCGTTCTGGTTGAGGATAAAGAGATTACCCAGGAAGCCATCGATCAGATGAGGATCGAAGCGGTCAATAACATGTTTGCCAAGTTTAGAATGACTTCCCCTAAAACGGCTCAGGGAGTGGTCTTAGATGAAGAAGCCGAGTTCCAAAGGAGTGATTTTAATACTCCGGAATTTGCTTAAGATTGGTTTTTCAAAAAGAAGCCCCAGGCTAATGCTCAAGCCGCTAGTAAAAAGAGTTGAAAAATAGAAAAGCCCTGGTCTGAGAAGATTGGGGCTTTTTTCTATCGAATACTAGGAATGCGAACGGCGGCTTCCGGGGGTATAACGGACATAGGTGTTAGTAGCTGCAAACAGTCCGTTCACGACCCTAAGGAGA
>Ga0307376_10004917_pt1 | contig 12146 bp, 18 predicted proteins | sample TR2MG_FD_202536 | JGI IMG/M metagenome (GOLD analysis project Ga0307376, IMG submission 202536) | Soil microbial communities from Risofladan, Vaasa, Finland - TR-2 | ecosystem: Environmental > Terrestrial > Soil > Coastal area > Acid sulfate soil | place: Finland: Risofladan, Vaasa | collected... | reverse complement strand
CTGGCGGAAGTGATGATGAACAAATTGTTATGTTAGAAAAGATCTAATCTCTAATTTAGCTATTATTTGACTCGTTCTATTTCTTTTTGGATTTTTTGTAGTAGTTGATTGAAGGATTCTGCTTCTGTATATATATATTTGGAAGCAAGATCGCCGGTATCTATCCACGCTCTACATGTCCATTTCTCTTCGGAGTCATTAGGTTTGTGCCATTCAATAATTCCTCTCCAACATTCATTAGTTATATTTTGAAGAGAGTTTTTAGGTATTGGTTGATCGTTAGAAGCACACCCTATAATTAGCCCAATTTGTAGTGCAAGTGATAATACGGCTGCCGTTACAATAATAATGATTTTTTTATTTTGAGACATGTTTTTTCTCTAATAGTTGTTTTTTTAGCAACAAAAAAAATCCATTACTGTGTTATAAAATATGGTCTAATTAAATCTCCGGCATCTAATCCGTCGTTATGTTTTTTTTCTTTTTCCTCTTTTTCTTCTCTTTTAATTGAGGGATTTCCATTTTTATCAATAACTATTTTATAATTTCTACCTTTAACCGTAATTGTTACTGTTTCTATAAATTTGTTATCGAAATGAACAGGTTTATCAGATATATTTTTAGATGCGATACAACCAATAATAGAAATAACGAGAAAGAAAATAGCGGGAATAAGTTGCGTAGTCCATCTATCTATTATAGGAATTTTTTTATTAGGATTTTTTTTATTAGTCATTTTTTCTCCTGCAATTATTATAACGGTTCTCAAAATCACATAGTTGAAAAAACTTTATTTTTATCCGCGAAAAACCCTCCATAAGAGGGTTTTTCGTAGAAGAAGGAACGAGTAGTTTATTTGCTATTTTACTTTACTTTTGAGTAGTTGCATTAATTGTGCATTATTAACAGCAGCATCCATATTAATTCCAGGCATATTATATGGAAAGAGAATAAAGGCATTATTAGGACCTGTAGCCGCTTCGGACATAGCTTTGACGGTATGCCATTGTAGATATTCTGGAGCCCCTGCTAGACTATCCTTAATAACAGCGATAGATTCAGCAATTGCTTCTGCTTTTTTAACTTCAACCAATTTATTTGCTTCTTCAACCAACAGCATCCCTTCTGCTTTTTTAAGAAAGGATTATAGCCATTACTGCAACAAAAATTGGTCCTGAAACGATTGTCCACATCAGTTTTTCTCCTTGCAAGGGTTTCAAGTGGGGCATTCTACTTGACGGATCTTTCACTTTTAAAGATTTTTTTTATTTCGCGAAAAAAGTGAGAGAATAGATGAGATAAAATTGAAAAATTAGAAGTTAAGGAGTAAATCATGTCATCCGAAAAGCTAAACAACAATGATGAATTATCGCAATCTGCTCGGGAAAAGATTCTTAAAGGGACAAACGGTTGTGGTGAATCTCGAATAGCATCCGCGTTGCTTTTGGGCTTGGAAGCTATAGCTTCTGCTATAGAAGAAGCTATTAAAAAATGAAAAACAGAAATTGTTCGACGAATTAATTCCACAATAAAATATACGAAAGAAGATCAAACCCAGCCAGATTTCGTCTAGACCCATTCATTTGAAATCGTTCAAGAAATTTCCTACAAAGAAAGGCAAGAAATGAAGATTTTAGCATTTTTACTGTTTTTATGTTCGCCGGTAGTAGCAGGCAATTTGACGGTTTTGATAGATGATCATGACCGATTTTATTTTACCGACGAAGGAATAGAAATACATCATTTGTCTGGAGCTAAGCCGGGGAATTATGGAGATGCATACGATATACAGGGTCCAATTTTGATAGGAGGTATGTGCAAATGTTATTATGCTCATTCTTTATATCCTATATGGTCTCTTCCTGTTGAAGACAGATCTGAAGATTGGAGCGAGCCAATGAAAATTGTTTTTTATGATGTTAATGAAATTAAAGATTTCTCGTTAGCAGATAAAATGTTTAATTCCAATGATCCTATTCTTGATGTTATTGATTCTTTTCATAGTCCGGGTTGGATCAATTTAAACAGGGGAATAGTAACATATGGCACAGATGCAATAGGTGATTATATCGACATTTACGATCCTATAGGTGGACAAAATTGGTATTCTGTTAATTTTGTACCTGAACCTACTTCGCTATTTTTGATATTTTTTGGAGCAGCAATAGTTCTTTTTCGTCACCAGAAGTCAAAAAATATTTTCTGTACAATAATGAAGTTAAGATGAAGTTAATAAGAAGAGCAAATATAATACCAAGATCAAAGTCTTTTTATAGGTTTAGGTCGGGGATTTAGTCGTGAAACTAATAAAAAGAGCAAATATACAAAAATCTTGGTCCGAGTCTTTGCAAGTATCTGTATGCTGGTCTTTTTCTAGGTTTAAGTCTATGTCTTGGTCTTCATCTGGGTTTTGGTCTAGTTCTAGTTCTAGATCTTGGTCTTCATTTCATTTTTGGTCTTTGTCTTGGTCTACTTCTTTGTCTAGATCTGGGTCTTCCCAATTACCGGAAAAATATTCGATAACATTTTAGTGCAAGAACTTTAAAAAAGAGATAAAAAATGAAAATTAAGAACAGTTTTGGGCATCGTGTTTTAGTCGATATCGTTTCTAAAACATCAAAAGGAGTTTCTTTAGGAAACGAGAGAAAAATAATAAAGAAAAAAGACAGTTCTAAAAAACGAAGACATCCAAGAAATAAGTAATTGCATTATGATATACAAAGAAGAATTCCCGTTAAACCTCTTGTATTCGTCTCCACCAGAAGCTGCGAGATTGCGAAAGTGGCTTCGCAATGTTAAGTTGAAAGAATTAATTGAGGATCAGATTAGACAGCTTACTGAAGGTAATTACACTGATGAATGGATTGACTTTTTTATTATTCCGGAGCATACGGGTAGGCGAAAAGTAAAACCTTATACTACCGATATCTCTGCCACAAAAGAAGCTATGGAATGGATGTTATCAGCCGTCAAGGATTGTCATATCTCTATTTCTTTCACTCCAGATATAAAACGTTGGCATTGTGAATTTTGGACTGTCCATAGTGGTCCTAATTTTCAATGCTATGCTTATGCTCCAACAATGGAACTTGCCATAAGTAGAGCCGTACTTCTTGGAGCAATCAAATTGGCTAAAAAATAAACATTATATTATTTTTCGCGAAAAAAATTGAATAATAAAAAACCAGATATTGATGTCATAATTATGAATCCTCCTTATCATATCGAAGATGGTGGATATTCTCGTTCATCTAAACCTATCTACCACAAATTTATCCAAAAAGCAATAGATTTAGAACCAAATTATTTACTGGCTGTTATCCCCTCTCGTTGGATGATGGGAGGTCTAGGACTTAAAAACTTTAGAGAGCAGATGAAAAATGATTGTAGAATTAAAATAATTGTAGATGATATGTCACCTTCTAAGTTTTTTCCAGAAGTTACAGTAGCTGGAGGAACTTGTTATTTTCTTTGGGATAAAAACTACAATGGAAAATGTAATTTTAATAGCGTTGACCGCTTTCTAAATGAAGAAGATATAATAATTAGAGAATATCAGTGTATGTCTATTTTATCAAAAGTAAGAGGAAAAACAAAAAATTTCCTTGGAGATATTGTCTCTCCTGTAAATCCTTATGGACCTAGAGGTAACGCTAAACATCAAGAAAAAGGCATTCCATGTTGGTTTAAACCAGAAACCGGGAAAGCTTACGTTAAACCAGAATTAGTGATAGACAAACAAAATAATTTACATTTGTGGAGAGTATTGGTTCCTCGATTACCTATAACCGGTCGAACAAACTTTAATAAACCAATTAGATTTTTCAAAAAAAAGAATGTTATTATCGCTGCTCCCGGTGAAGTTTGTACCGAAACATATCTTGTTCTTATATCATTAGACACAAAAAAAGAAGTTAAGAATTTTGTTTCTTATGTGATGACAAAATTTTTTATGTTTATGTTAAGGATGAGAGTTGCTTCGCAAGATATAACTCGTAGGTGTTATAATTGGGTTCCTAATCTTGAAAACTATAAAAAACCGTGGACAGATGAAGAACTTTATAAAATATTTGATTTGGATAAAGAAGAAAAAGAATTTATCGAAGACAAAATAAAATGATAGACATACAAAGAGAAGCTCGTAGAAATAGAACATCAGAATTTTTTACTTCCAGTTCCTTGGTTAACGAGATGTTAGACAAGTTATCAAAAGAAGTTTGGGAAGAAGGAAAAACTTTTTGTGATCCTGCTTGTGGTGATGGTCAATTCCTTATTTGGATTCTTACCCGTAAGCTATCTTTAGGTCATAATCCTTTAGAAGCATTGAAGACAATTTATGGCGTTGATATTATAAAAGAGAATATCAGGGAATGCAGGTTAAGGCTTCTCGAAATCATTCAAGTTATAGGTCAGCAAGAGATTACAGAAGAACATATTAAAGTTGTATCTGAAAGAATAGTTAGAATAGATCTTTCTAAGATTCCTCAAGGGGCTTTACAATACGATTTTAGTTTTGACAATAAAATTAAAGAAAAGGATATAGAGCGTTGGATGCGTTATCTTTGCGATATTAAGGGTTATCGAAAAGAGTTTTATTTGCCGGTTCAATATGAGCAAGATTTCAATCCTACAAATTTGGTTGAAGATATGTTTGACGAAAACGGTCAGTTAAAAGGCGAGGAACAAAAATGTGTTAATGACATACAAAAAACGATTGCTAAAGTAACAAAGGTGAAGTGAAATGTTTAATAAATATTTTAGACAATTTTGTTTAGGTTGTGGAAGTTTTTGGCAAGGTTTGATTTCTATAATAGTTTGGTTGGTTATTATAATGTTGGTTTTTAACATAATTTTATATCATATTTAAAATTTTAATAAAAGAGAGATAACGAACAATTCTGGCGTATGCCTGAAGGGACATATTGAGGACCTTTTTGCCGATGCCATGGAGAACAAATGCTAACTTTAGATAAATTAAAACGAGAAGACATTGAAACTCTTGATGCTGGCCCTGATATTGATGCTCTTATTGCCGAGATTATGGGACAAAAGGATGTAGGTTGGTATGCTCCTTATGACAGTTCTGGACTGCATCTACATTATAAGAGATATCCGACTCGACAGGAAGCTTATGAAGCATATGCAAGATATTGGGACAATTGGTTAAAAGAAGGCAATACGGTTGAGGACGTTCATTTATGTTCGTGGCGTGATGGTTGGGGTCCTATTTTTGTAGACGAATATTCTGAAGACCTTTATGCTGCTGCCGAAGCTACGGATTGGATGGCTCAAAAAACTGGTTGGATGTGGTTAGTTGGTTTCTCAGGTCACCATTATAGTTTCATTTGGTCAAAAGGTCTCAGTATGAGAGTATCTGTTGACAAGGCTCCTACTGAGGAATTAGCTCGTTGTCGTGCTGTATTGTTGGCGGGGTTACTATTGAATAAAATTGAAAATTTGGAATACGAACAATATCTTGAAGAAATTGGAGATATGCCTAAGATATTAGAGATGACCGAAGAAGAAACTGAAGAATTTAAAAAAGGTTTTAAAGAAGGATTTAATCCTCGAAAATAATTTTTTTTCGCGAAAAAAAAAAGTTACAAGGAAACCCTAAAAATAAATATAACTATATAATTATGAAAATTATACACACAGCACAAATCCAAGCGAAGCTTAATGTAGGAATACATAGTTCAAATCAACAACCTGTTGTCTCCGTTTCCGGCAATACGTTTCCAATTAAAAATACATTAAAGAATCTTGGATTTAAATGGTATAGAGACCAAAAGGTCTGGTGGCAATATAAAAGCCAATTCGATGCCAGTCAACAACGAAATATACAAACCCTCAATAAATTAGGCGTCGATACCTCTTCTGTCTCCTCTCAAACTCCTACAGTTGCTACAGAAGCTCCCACAGCCGTTCCTGCTGCCTCTCCAATCCCTGAAGCAAGAGTAGAAGCTCCTGTCAATAAAATCAAAACAGATCTAGCAACCGGTGATACATATAATACAGCCTTCCCCGTCAATCCTAAAATATATGAAATGGATATAGAAGTAGTCCACAATGATCAATCTCTAACACTACATGTGGTATGGGGAAGAAAGAGAGATGATAAGTATAGAAAAACTCTACCTAAATATGATATTACAATATTTCTGGATGGAGTAGAATTAAGAAATAGAACGATGAACCCTCCAGAAGGAGGGAAGTGGACAAAAAGAGGACCAACTTACGATGAAGCAGAATTGGTAGAAAATTATAATGCCAAAATACCAGAACTAGCCAATAACCCTAAAGCCCATGTTTATCAAGCAATAGCATACGAACTGGAAGCTAAAAAACACGAACCAGAATTTGAAGCTTTTTTGGAAGAATTAGATAAAGTTTTTTCGAGAGATGAAAAGCCGGAAATATTTCCTCCAAGACAGATACAAATTACTGAACCTGGTTACGAAGGAATATATCAAATCGTAATTATTCCCAGATATTTCAAAAGATTGAGAAGATTCGAGATTGAGTTCTATACTAAAATAGATCATAAATTAGCTCCCAGAGCAGAGCAAATAGGAGAAGTAAAAGTTCCAGTTAAATTTCATACTTTAGCGGAAGTTAATAATTTTATAGATCGAGTTGTAGCCAATAGTATAGAACCGATGCAAAAGAATTATGTAGAATATCTCAAATCCTTTGCGTTTACCGAAACACAACAAGAAGAATCTTTTGAACAATTAAAGCCAATTGCTGACATGATACAATCAGGAAGTGTTGATACTGGTTTTATAAAAAACGAATTGATGAAAAGACAGTTTATTCGTCCGAGTAGGAGACAAAAGAGGACAGGTCCTGGGATGGTTCCGGCAGATAGCTTTTCTCTAATTATAGATGATAAGGCTATTAGAGATGCTACTTTTACTAGTGGTTCTTCGGCTAATTCTCCTGAGTATTTCTATACGGCTATTGCATATAATTTAATGCGGATAAAACATAATAATATAGGATTTATGCCTATATTCTTAGATGACGCATATAGACGAGTTGCGGATATTATGAAAAGATATTTCGATCCTAATATAAAAACAACTCAGGTAGCTGGTTATATTAATAAAGCAGCCGAAGCTGTTTACACAGATTTAACTGGTAAACAATATAGAAGTTGGCAAGATGTTTATTCAGATTTTTATTCTGGGCGTGGAAGCGGTGGAGGAGAAAGCAGAAGCAGAGCTACTAGATCTTATGGATCTCCTGTAGATGCATTTGCTACTTTTGTAGGATCTTTAAATCTAGGTAGTTCTACGGAAGAAGCTAAAACAACTCCTAAAGGAGTTTATAGGAAAATGGCTATTCAATTGCATCCAGATTCTACGATGATGGAGGATAAGGACAAAGCCGCTCAATTATTCGGGGAATTGTCTGCACTTTATAATAATTTGCCCAACGAAATGAAAATAGCCAGTTTTGGAAATTGGTATTTTAATTTGAAATAATTCACTTCTTTTTTCAGCAAAAAAATAAAAACAACCCAGCCAGATTTTTTTATTTCTTATTCACTATAAGGAGTAAAAAGCAGTGAATGTAATTAGTTTTTACGAACAACTATGTAATAATTGGGATATTAAGAAACTAGACGGTAATCTTTTTGTAAATCCGTTAGTAAATCATGTAGACTTTGACGATATACAGTTTATATATGCCAATGGATCTATTTGCCCTCCACTTAATCCAAAAGCAGAATCTGTCTATTTTTCTTCACCTCTAAACGGTCCTTTCTATCGTCTTAAAGCAGAAGGATTTGTATTAGATAAAGGATGGAAAAGAGGACTCTGGCTCTTGCATGTCGTTGCGTCTTTTCCCGATGATAAGTTATCTTATTCCGCAGCAATTATATTGAGAGGAAATGAGAAAAAAATATTGAAGGTGTTAAATGATATTATAGGTAAGTCTAGATATACTAAAGAAAAGATAAAAGATCATAATGAACTGGTACAAGATAGCCGCTTACAGCTTCCTGGAGGACATACAGAATCAACTTCTCCGCGCTTACAAAATACTTGATACTTGTAAAGATAGACTTTGTATAAAATATTCGAAAGAAATAGCTACTGTTTATCGTCTTCTAGAAAATTTTCGCCTAAACCCCGAAGAGATACAAAGTAAATCTGCTGATTTTAATAATCTTTATAGCAGAGCTAGAACTATTTTATATCAATCTCAAAAGGTTTTAGCAGATTTGGGGCAACAGGGGCAGAAATTAATACCTGAACTTGAAGAAACCCACAGTCGTAGTAAAGCCGGTTGGTATCTGTGGGAAAAAGATCCAAATGTTCTAAGTAATATCTCTATTCAAAAAGCATCCGATCCAAATAAACCTCCTACTATAGTTTTATCTCATCTTGATTTTGGGGATTCTCAACTTGCTCAACAGTTACAAACTGCTATGGGTGATTGGATTAACCTAGTCAAAGAAGAAATTCCAGATCCCAGAAATCCTAAATGGACAAATACTCAATATAATGTATATGTCAGAGGGACAAGAGAGGCTTGGAACAAGTTTAGACAACTATCATCACAATGGTTAGAAGATGATAACTTGGTGAACTACCGTCGCCTTTAGGCGATGGCTTCCTGACTCAATGACCGTACTTGCTCGGTAATACGAACATAATTACCAAGTAGAGGTACAATCTCCTCAGGCGTAGATTCCCTGCATCCCGCAGGTATTTGTTTTAATCCTTCTAACATTATACATAAAGCAGATTTTGTGTCACGATCTTCCTGATAACCACAACTGCAATTATAAATTCTTTCTTTTAATGTTAACTTCTTTTTATTGCCACATTCAGGACACAATTGAGTACTTGGAAAAAATCTGTCCACTTTGATGAATGTATGTGATTTACGCTCTAAATCACGCATTATCCCACCCAACAAAGAGTGCTGAACACTTTTTCCATAATTCCCATGATGCCAAGCTTTTATACTCTCATCTTGGCATATAACTACTTTATATTTATTGATTATTTTAGATACAATTTTATTCTTTTTGTCTTTTTTCTTATTAGTCAGTTTATGATATTCTTTATTCATCATATTCTTCATCTTAAAATAATTACTCGATCTTTTAACTCTTTTTTTGAGCCTTCGACTACATTTTCTAAGTCTCTTGTTTTCTGGTATTTTTAATTTAAATTTTTCACCAGTTGATAATGTCAATGCATCTTTTAATCCAAAATCTATTCCTATTACTCCTTCGCATAATAACTCTTCTTTAGGAACATAAGTTGTTACTTTTAGATAATAGTCATTGTGTCTATAAGTTAGAGTAGCATTGACAAATTCAGCATTTCCTGGAATTTGCTGATAACCACTAATTTTGAATTTATATTTACATTTTTGGAATTTAACATATTTACCTTTTTGTAAAAATCGATAAGTCATATTATATTGATTCATAACAAGAGATTTATAATTTGAGGTAAATTTAAGTCTTCCTATCCTTTGTTTATTCTTAGATTTTTTCTTTTTACTTGATAAAGATTTGATAGCATATTCTATTTTCTGCTTAACGGCTTGTTTCATTTGAGAAGAAAGAAAAAACATTTCTCTTTTTTCTTTAACCTTGTCTTTGTTAAGAACTTCTACTATATTAGGTTTTGTATCATATTTGAAGACATCTTTTGTTGATAATATATCATTATATAGCCACTTAGCTTCAAGAAAGAGTTTCTTTAAATAATTTGATTTTCTTTTGGACAGATGTGAAGAGTCAAGTTTGAGTTCGAACACTTTACATGTTTGTGTTTTTCTCTTTTCTCTAGTCTGTTGTCTTTTATCTATCCAATTCATTTTTGTAAAGTTCTTTGTTTCTCAATATAATTTTTTAATATATCTATAGTAACATTTCCTGAAGTTGCTAGGAAGTAAGAAGGAGACCAGAAACTATCTCCCCAGAGTTTATCTTTAAGAAAGTCTTTGAATTTATCTCTTATTTTTCTGGAGCTATGTCCTTTTAGTATATTGATAAATTTCGTTATATCTAACGTAGGCTTTGATCTAAATAGGATATGTATATGATCGATTCCGCATTCTTGTTCGAGTATTTTAACATCAAAATTTTTAGAAATATCGGATATTGTGGTTTTTATGAACGATATAATTTTATCATTAGTGAAAACTTCTTGCCTGTACTTAACAGTTGTAATTAGGTGGTATTGCAGTGAAAATACAGCATTGTTTGTTCTGTCTAATTGATACATATCAGTCCCTACTTCATTTCATTACTTACTTATTATCGGTTATTAGAAGAAATCTTTTAAGAAAATTTATTTTTTTGAAAAAATATTTATTCCTTTCATCCCCAGCTAAAGCAAGGGGATTTCTATCATTATCAAGGAATCTCCCCATTGTGGAAATTGCCTGTGAATCCATTGGGAAATAGTTTTTTCTTTGGCTATTACAAGGACAATATCTACTAGTCCTACTGCCACGAAGGTTCCCAGAGCTACCCAGGGAAGTTGTAGGTAGACAAATAGGCAAGCAACTATTAAAAGACCGGTTCCAGAATATCTGATGTAGTTCCACATGATTTTCACCTTTTGATTTCTATAGTTGAACAACATCCATCATATACTATCATCCCTATTGACTCATAAAATACGAAACTGAATTGAAGTTGTTTGGGATCAGTATTAAAAATGATCGTTCCTTTCTCTCGTATCGGCATTGTGCCAGGAGATTTCGTTACAAACATAATTTTATTATTAACAATGTCGCTTATGAATATATTGGATTTTTTTATTTTTCCTACAGGTTTTATTTCTGAAGATATACTTAATATTTCATCTAATTCTTCATCGTCAAGAACAAGATCACAATATTTATTAGCTTTTGTATCTGTCTCTACTATATCTTTTAATAATAGATAATTATTTAGCGAAACTACGACAGTACCCGGTTCTCCATTAAGTCTAGACATTGCATTAATAATATGTTCCCAAGTTAATCCTCTAACAACTTTTTCATTATTGCAACATGATGCAGCATATTCAAGAAGGTATATAACATTTCTTGTTTCTTCTTGGCATAGAGCGTATGCTCCTTTTATAAGTTCTTTTTCAATAATTTTTTTTCTTTGTTGAAAAATATCTTCTAATCCAACATGCGGTGCGCATGCTATTTCAAAAGTTGGAATTACAACATCTTTTCCTTCTGTAATAGTATCTGGTAGTGCTTGGCGTCTACTAGTTATATGAACATCTTTATTTTTTTTGTCGTATCTAGCCAAAGCTCCCTGGGGTAGTTCGTCTACAGAAAGTAATTTTCTACCTATGCTTCTTTTTTCAACTATATTTTGCATCCAGTTAGAAAGTTTTTTAGAAGATTCATTGATAGATGATCCACCTATAAAGTCTTGGGCAAGCTGTTCCATATCTATATCAAGAGTACAAGATTCTTGTATAGCAAAATCTTCTGTTTCATTTCTCGTGTCTAAATCTCTTGCCCAATCTGATACAATTTCTCTAAGAAAATCAGATTTCGTAACGGTTTTGCCAGTTCTTTTTGTCTCTTCTTCTGCTTTTGTTGTTAGAGCATTAACTATATTTTTTGGAAGTCTGACGGTGATCGGTTGTTTTCTCATTTTTATATCCTTGTGTATACGTTGTGGTCACGTATACATTATCGGCAGGAAAAAATATTTTTTCGGCAGGAAAAAATATTTTTTCGGAAAAAGTGAAGGATTTCATGATAAAATTCGATAGTTAAATAGTAACAGGAAATTGATATGTCTAAAAAAAAGAAAGGTTTTACTAGAACGGGATTTATAAATACCGCTTTAGCACAAATGCGTTCTCCCAATGCAACTCCTGACATGGAATTTCTCCACCAAGTTTGGATTTGGACTACAGCGAATCCTTATATGGAAGATGCTGGGAGGTATTATCATAGTCGTGAAGATATGAGGGAGTTAAAAAAAGAATTTTGGGACAAAGTTTTATTTGAAACATGGGAAGATGCTGCTAAAAATTGGAAGTATGATGTTTTTGGAAGAATTGAGGAAGTTAATATATTAAAAAAATATTTTAATTTTCTTGAAATGTGAAAGGTTTTTTCTTGTAGAATTCGATATAGTAAGTGGTTGGCCG
>Ga0307376_10004916_pt1 | contig 12148 bp, 10 predicted proteins | sample TR2MG_FD_202536 | JGI IMG/M metagenome (GOLD analysis project Ga0307376, IMG submission 202536) | Soil microbial communities from Risofladan, Vaasa, Finland - TR-2 | ecosystem: Environmental > Terrestrial > Soil > Coastal area > Acid sulfate soil | place: Finland: Risofladan, Vaasa | collected... | reverse complement strand
AACAAACTCAAGATCAAATTTCAACTTGAAGTAAAACCAAAGTACGGGCAGCCTTTCGAATCAGATTATGAAAAGTACATTTCACTTTTACAGATTCCCATATTTCAAGCAGGTAAGGAATTTGATATAAAGTGCGACCCTAAAGACAAAAGCAGGATTGAATTTGTGTCCTTTGTATCACCCGAAGGAAAAACAATTTACTTTGCCGATTATGAAATAAACTGAACTTTTCTGTTTAACTGCTTCTTACATTTAATTTTAGTGAGTTTATGTATATATTTGTGCACAATTTTTATAGTATTACTGAGCGTAATGTTTATCTCAGTGTTAGTTCTTTTTGTTTTTCCTGCCGGTAATTTTAAACAATCTATTGTAAATTAAATGACTGAGGAAAAAAAGTTTTAATTTATTATATTGAACAAGAAAAATATTAATTTTCTAATTTTCGTTATTCTTTTTTTTATAACGTGTGTTTTAATATTACTGGCAGTGATAGTCACATATTTGAATTATTCTTAAATGATATGAACTGCGGCTTTTGATAATGAACTTATGAAGATAATAAAAACTTTTTAATTAAAATTTATTTTAAGAATTTTATAACACTAATAAAGAAATGATTGAAAAAATAAAAGAGCTTATGGGAAAAGAAAACGAATCTCTTCTTACCCATAAGTGTAATACCATCCCAAAGGAACAATTGCATCTTCCCGGTCCGGATTTCGTTGACAGAGTTGTAAAAGATTCCGACAGGAGTCCGAATGTTTTGAAGAATATGCAATATGTGTTTAACACAGGAAGATTAGCAGGCACGGGTTATCTTTCCATACTGCCAGTTGACCAGGGGATCGAACATACAGCGGGTGCTTCTTTTGCACCAAACCCGATTTACTTCGATCCTGAAAACATTGTAAAGCTCGCTATCGAAGGCGGTTGTAATGCTGTGGCGTCTACGCTTGGCGTTCTTGGTGCTGTCAGCAGAAAATATGCTCATAAGATTCCGTTCATCTTAAAGATCAACCACAATGAACTCCTGACATATCCTAATAAATATGACCAGATATTATTTGCAAATGTTGACCAGGCTTTCGATATGGGAGCAGCAGCAGTCGGTGCAACTATTTATTACGGCTCCCCCGAATCATCGAGGCAGATAGAGGAAATCACAGAAGCTTTTTCTTATGCCCATGAACTCGGACTCGTATGTATCTTGTGGTGTTACTTAAGAAATCCTGCTTTTAAAGTTAAAGATGATAAAGATTATCATGTATCCGCAGACTTAACAGGTCAGGCGAACCACCTCGGTGTCACCATTGAAGCAGATATCATCAAACAAAAACTACCCGAAAACAACGGCGGGTTTAACGCTATTAAATTTGGCAAAACACATAAAGATGTTTATGACAAATTAACTACCGACAACCTGATTGATTTGGCAAGGTACCAGGTTGCAAGTTGTTACATGGGAAGAGCCGGGTTGATAAATTCCGGCGGTGCTTCGACCGGTAAAGGTTCCTCGGATCTTAAGGAAGCTGTTGTTACAGCAGTAGTAAATAAACGCGCAGGTGGCATGGGATTGATCTCCGGAAGAAAAGCTTTCCAGAAACCTATGGAAGATGGCGTGAAACTCCTGAACGCTATACAGGATGTATATAAAACAAAAGAAGTTACAGTAGCTTAAAAAATAAATTTCAAAAACTAATCTTAAATATGAACAAACCTAAAAAAGTAGCTCTTCGCAAACACAGGAAGAACAAAATAAAGAGAATGCAGAAACTGAAAGATTTGCGAAGTGGATCTAAAGTGATAGAATCCAAACCAAAAGAAAAAGAACTTCAAACCAAAGTAAAAGCAAAACAGGTTGAGGAAAAAGTAAAAGTACCAGAGGTAAAGATTGAAGAGCAGAAACCCGCAGACAAAATTGAAGAAAAGAAACTTGAAGTAAAAATAAAAGAATCAGAAGTAAAGGAAGAAAAGAAACCAGATGTAAAGATAGAAAAGGAACCTGAAGTAAAGATAGAAAAGAAACCAGATGTAAAGATAGAAAAGGAACCTGAAGTAAAGATAGAAAAAGAACCTGAAGTAAAGATAGAAAAAGAACCTGAAGTAGAGAAAGAAAAAGAACCTGAAGTAGAGAAAGAAAAAGAACCAGAAGTAGAGAAAGAGAAGGAACCTGAAGTAAAAAAAGAAAAGAAACCCAGAGTAAAGAAAGATAAGAAACCCGATGTAATAAAAGAGAAGAAACCTGAAGAGAAAAAGGATAAAGAACCTGAGGTAAAGAAAGATACTAAAGAAAAAAAGGACGAAAAAGATAAGGATCCGGAAGACAAAGAACAGGGTAAGCAGGAGAATTTATTTTAAGATAGGGGGCACAAGCCCCTTATTTTTTTTGTGATAATATGTAATCGGTGAATTGTATATCAAATTTATTAACAAATCTTCAAGCATATAATAAGTTGAGTTAATGAAGAAACTTTTCATTGCTGTTTACCTGACTCTATCTGCAAGCTTCACACCAATTGCTGCTAAATATGTAGTTAATGAAATTACCCCGCTGTTATTAGCATTCTATCGTTTTGGAATAGCTACCTTGTTGCTATTATTTATTTTTTTCATCAAGAAGCAAAATTTCAAAATCGACAGAACAGATATTATTTTATTTATTGTGTTAGGTGCCCTTGTTATACCAATCAATCAACTTTTTTTTCTTTACGGAATATATTTATCAAGTGCATCTCACTCAGGTGTCTTTTATGCATGCATACCGCTTCTTGTTTATTTTTCTTCAATCATATTTAATATAGAAAGGTTCTCGCTTAAAAAATTACTGACAATTTCATTATCAGTAGTGGGTTTAATAATAATATTCGGGGGAAATATTATTGAAATGAAAACAGTTGGTGCTGATAAATTATGGGGCGATGTTTTACTTTTCTTTGCAGTATCGAGCTGGGCACTTTACCTCACGTTAAGCACCAACATGGTCACCAAGTATGGAACCATTAAAACGACAACCGTAGCATTTTCAATCGGTATGGTATTAAGTATTCCAATGTTGATTTATGATACTGATAATATAACATTCGATAAAGTAACTTTCTGGGGAGTTGTCGGTTTTTTTCATTTATCCATTTTGGTAGCATTTGCGGGAAAATTTATTTATACTTATTCAACAAAGATTATTAATACGACAACACTAGCTGCATTTACAAACATCGCACCAATAATTACAATCTTGTTATCTTGGATTTTATTAAAAGAAGAATTATCGTATTTTTTTATTGCCGGGGCATTAATAACTATCCTTGGCGTTTTTTTGACTCAGTTATTCATTGATAAAAGTTTAATAACGAAGTAGTTTCAATCAACAAACATTAATTTTGGAGCATAGTTTAGAAAATAATCAACAAGAAATAAACAAAAAGAAAATAAGTGTTGCGAAGATTTCTTTATATGCTGCTTTTTTTATGGTCTTCATAAAATTAATTGCAGCTTACTTCAGCGGCAGTCTGGCTGTCCTTTCTGATGTATTCCATTCAAGTATTGACATAATGGCAACCTTAATAACAATTATTTCTATTAAAATCTCGGCAAGACCAGCAGATGAAGATCACCATTACGGTCATGAAAAAGTCGAAAATTTTTCAGCACTTATTCAGGTTATTTTATTAATTGCTATTTGTTCATATTTCTTTTATGAATCTATAAACAGATTGTTTTCTGAAAAAGAACATATCGTTACTGTATCTATATGGACGTTTGCCGCTATACTTATAGCAATGACAGTTGACTATTCACGAGTGAGAATACTCAGGAAAACTGCTAAAGAAACAAATTCACCCGCACTCGAAGCAGATGCTGCTCACTTTTTTTCTGATTTGCTCAGTTCAGTCGTGGTTTTGATCAGTTTAGTGTTCACTTATTTCGCTATCAGTAAAGTAGCTGATTCCATTAGTGCTATCATAGTAGCGTTAATTATATTATATACAGGATTAAAGTTATCGAAGAAAGCTATTGATTCGCTAATGGATCGTGTCCCTACAGGTTTATCAGATAAAATCCAATACGAAACAAGATTAGTGCAGGGCGTAGAAGATATTAAATCATTCAGAATAAGAAGTACTGGCTCGAAGATTTTCATAGATATGATTATCACAATTAGCAGACTTGTTCCGTTTTCAAAAGCTCATGAAATTATGGACAATGTTGAAAGAAGAATAAAACAAATCTCTCCTAATTCAGACGTCGTAATTCATTCAGAGCCGGTTGAAACTAAAGATGAAACAATTAATGAAAAGATAAGAATGATCGTTAATGACTTCGATCTTAAATGCCACGATATATTCTCGCATAAGATAGTAGACAAAATATTTACTGAACTTCATGTCGAAATTTCGGATACAGATGATTTAAAAAAGGCTCACGATATAATTTCAGATATTGAAGAAAGAATAAAAAAAGAAATCACCATTATATCCGATGTTAAAATTCACATCGATGAACCCAGCGAATTGCTGTACGATACAATGGATATAACCGATCGATCAAAAGAACTCCTGAGATATATTAAGAACATTCTGGATACATACGACAGTATAGAAAACTTCTATGACATCAAAGTAATAACCACAAGTGGAAAGATAAGAGTATCTTTGAATTGTGAATTCGATCATAATCTTTCTTTTGAGCAGGTTCACGACCATGTTACACTACTCGAAAGTAAAATTTATTTATCACTGAAAGAAATGTATCCTAATTTGTCAAATGTAATTATACATGCAGAGCCTAAAGATCCTTCTTAGTTAAAAACTTAATAAAATATGGACAAAAAAATAAATGTAAGTGTTATCGGATGTGGGCATCTTGGACGGATGCATATCAAAAATCTAAAAGAGATAGAAAGAGAGTCAAGCAGTATAAAATTGTCCGGTGTATACGATATTGATTTAGAAATAGGTAATTCTATAGCAAGTGAATTTGATGTTTCAGTATTTAAATCATTCGATGATCTTCTTAAAAATTGTAACACGATAATAGTAGTTACACCCACGTCAACACATTTTCAAATTGCATCAAAAGCAATCGAACAAAATAAAAACATATTCATCGAGAAGCCAGTAACAGATGATATAAACGATGCAAGAAAATTGCTGGAAATTGCAAAAGGAAAAGACCTAAAAATTCAGGTTGGACATATAGAACGTTTCAACCCCGCTCTTCTTTCTCTCGAAAAGTATAACTTATCTCCCCTGTTTATCGAAACCCATAGGTTAGCTCAATTCAATCCAAGAGGAACGGATGTCTCAGTAGTTCAGGATTTAATGATACATGACATTGACGTAATTCTTAACATTGTCAAATCCGAAGTACAAAGTATTCATGCGAATGGAGTCGCAATTATTACCGACAAAATTGACATTGCTAACGTAAGAATAAAATTTGATAACGGATGCGTTGCTAATATTACCTCATCGAGAATATCTCAAAACAAAATGAGAAAAATGAGGATCTTTCAACGTTATGCATATATCTCGATAGATTTCTTAAAGAATTCATCCGAAGTATTTAGACTTGTCGATTCGGATAGTTCTGAATCATTAAGCCCTATGTTTTCTCTCGGTACAATAAAACGGGACGATAAAGACTTTAGCATAGTATATGAACAACCATCAATCGAAGAAATTAATCCGATGAAATATGAATTAAATAAGTTTTTCGATTGCATAAGATCAGGAACTGAGCCGGTTGTACAATTAAAAGACGGTATACAGGCACTTGAAGTAGCAACAAGAATTAATGAAGAGATCGAGCTTTCAGCAAAAGATTTTAAATAGAAATTTAATATCTAAAGCCATGTATAGGATAGCACACATATCAGACCTTCACATTAAAAAGGAAGAGCACGATGCAAACACACAAATCTTTTTAGATTTACTCGCCGACATTGTTAAAAGAAACTGTAATCATTTATTCATTACCGGTGATATTACGGATAATGCTAACGATGAAGAATATAGCAAAGTAAAAAATCTACTATCGAAATGTAATTTTCTAAACTCTGCTACTTTAACGGTTACTATAGGCAATCACGACATCTTCGGTGGTGCAAAAAAAGGACCGGAAGTATTCCTCTTTCCAACTGAATGCAAGAATACCAATTACTACAATAAGGTAAAGAAGTTTCACGAACAGTTTAACGAATCATTTGAACAAGCAAAGTTGCTTGATGAAGATACAGTATTCCCTTTTCTAAAAATCCTTAACGACAAAATTGCAATAATCGGAATTAACTCGATTGCTGAATGGTCGAGCGACTTAAATCCAACAGGTTCAAACGGTAACATTAATGATAACAATTTAAAAAGTATAAAAGACATCCTTACCAGTAAAAAGATAAGAAACAAACTTAAGATAATATTAATACACCATCAATTTAATAAACCAGTTAAAGGTAAACTTGATGATGAACAAAATATGTGGCTATATTCCGAAAGGAGAACCATGAGGCTTCATAATAAAAAAAGAATTTTTAAACTTTTCAAAAAAACAGGATTCGATTTAATATTGCATGGGCATACACATATCACTAACTCTCATAAATTAAAAGGAAGTTTATTCGTAAACAGTTCAGCAAGCGTAATTCCTTTCACAAAAGATAAGAAGAAGAGATATCACATCATTAACATCCCTGATAAAACTGAACGAGGTAATAAATTCACTTTAGATGTCATAACTTTATAAAATTATCACTTTTATTTTCTTACTTCATATCTAATATTAATTTTATAATTTTGTTAAATTTTCATGTTTAACAATTACAGTCTTCGTGAATTTCAAAATCGAAAATAAAATATTAAAGAAGATCTCACGTTACGCTTCTGACAACAACATCCAGGCATATCTCGTAGGCGGTTATGTACGCGATAAGCAACTTGGCACCACTACTAACGATGTAGACATAATGGTGATTGGTGATGCAATACAATTTTCAAACCAGGTAGCAGAATTGTTTAGTGTACCAGTGTTAGCAGTATATAATAATTTTGGAACTGCGTTAATTAACATAGAGGATCTGAAAATAGAATTTGCATCGGCACGAAAAGAGAGTTACTTGAAAGATTCCCGAAAACCCATCATAGAATTATCCGACCTGGAAGATGATCTTGCAAGGAGGGATTTCACGATTAACGCACTTGCTGTTCCATTATTTAAACCACATAAAATAATAGACAACTTCAACGGACTGTCTGATCTTAAGAATGGAATAATTAAGACACCGCTCGAACCATATAAAACATTCGACGATGATCCTTTAAGAATGCTCCGGGCTATCAGGTTTGCATCAACCTTAAATTTTTCAATCGCTCCGGAAACATTCGAAGCAATTAATTCTCTTAAGTCCAGACTGAAGGAAAACAAAGTAGTATCACAGGAAAGAATTACGAATGAATTTTTATTGATTATGATGGGTGATAAACCTTCGATTGGATTGGATTTGCTATACTTATCCGGGGTAATGGATATTATCTTTCCGGAAATGGCAAAACTTGGCGGTGTAGATCGACGTGAAGATTTTCATCACAAAGATGTCTTCTATCATACATTAAATGTAGTAGACAATATTTCCGAAAAAACCGATGACATCTGGTTACGCTTTGCTGCGCTCGTTCATGACATTGCAAAGCCGAAGACAAAAAAATTCGTTGAAGGCACAGGCTGGACGTTTCATTCACACGAAGAAGTTGGTGCAGGAATGCTGAAAAATATTTTTATGAAAATGAAACTCCCATTGAACAAACTTGATTATGTCGAAAAACTTGTTCGGATGCATTTAAGACCAATCCCGATTGCAAAAGATGAAGTTACGGACTCTGCAGTCAGAAGACTCGCTGCTGAGGCTGGTGAAGAACTTGAAGATCTTCTTACACTTTGCAGGGCTGATATAACTTCAAAAAATCCAAACAAAGTAAAAAGATTTCTTACGAACTTTGAGATTGTAGAGAAAAAAGTGATCGAGGTTCAGGAAAAGGACAAACTTAGAAATTTCCAATCACCGGTGCGGGGTGAAGAAATTATGCAAATATGCAATCTGAAACCTTCAAGAGAAGTTGGTGTCATTAAAAAGAAAATTGAAGAGGCGATACTTGATGGAGAAATTCCGAATGAATATGAGGCAGCAAAAGAATATCTCTTTTTGATAAAAGATGAAATTATAAAGAATTCATTTAATAAAAGTAACAAGTAAAAAACATACTCATTACATTCCCTGTCTTCTTTTCTCTTTAACTACCCTGCTGAAGAAAAATGTAACTGTTATGGTCAAAATTATAAATGATAGAACAGGATTTACGAATATTGTTAAGAAAGAAAATAGAATAGCAAAGAAGAGTTCCGAAGTTGCAAGAATTTGATTTCCATATCCTGATTTAAAATATGCTGTTAATGTTCTGGCTTTATCAGTAAGGAATTGAACAGTAAGAGCCACTGTAATACCCAGGAAAATAGAAACGCTCCAGGAAAGAATAGAACTTAAATCCGAAACAAAAATTTTCGTTAAAATAAAACCAGAAAATAAAGATAACGTCGTGGTTAGCATATCAAGAGCATTGTCGATCCAGGGGTTATAATATCCAATTATTTCAACAAGTGTTAATAAAGAAAATACGATTAGTGCAGGATATGAAGCCATCCAAGAAAAATCTTCTGATAAGGTTATATTACCGGTTAATGATGCAATGCTAATAAACAGGAATGGAATAAATATACGGAACCCGCTCGTAGCACTTAAACAAATACCGGTAATAAGACTCAGTAAGAAATCCATTTCGAATTTCCAATAATTTTCTGATGATTATTCAAATTGAATTATTTATGATGTCTCTATAATAATTAACTTAATTACAAAATAAAAAGCCTTATACAGTCGATATAAGACTTCTTATCAAAGATAAAACTTCGTAATAATTTAATTCTTATAAGATATTTTTTTTGGTACTGTAAAATGTCTCAAGCCTTCAACCGAACCAAGATAACCATAACCACTTTGCTTTATTCCAACCCATGGTGTTCCTGAAACACCACCTATTCCCTTATTGACTCCAATCATTCCGGCTTCAATTTTCTTAGCAAAATCAATTCCCTTCTTCAATCTCTTTGTCCACACAGTTGCTCCTAATCCAAAAGAAGTCTGATTAGCTTTTTCAATTGCTTCTTCTTCATTTCTTACCCGCTGTATACAAACAACCGGACCAAAAGTTTCTGAAACCATGATGTCATGTTTATCGGTTAAATTTGTAAGCATTGTTGGTTCCATAAAATAACCTTTTCTGTCGATTTTATTTCCACCATAAATTAATTTTGCACCTTTCCTCACTGCTTCTGAAATCTGCTCCAATACACTATCTCTCTGGAAAGTGTTAACCATCGGACCCATATCGACATTTTTATAACCATCACCTACTTTTATTTTCTTGACTTTTTCGAGTACAAGTTTCTCAAATCTATTTGATATCTTATCATCAACGTATATTCTTTCTACGGATACACACACCTGTCCTGAATTACTTAATGAACCTATTACGGCGAATGTTGCCGCTTCTTCAAGATTCGCATCTTTAAGAACAATCATAGGATCTTTACCGCCAAGCTCCAATATTATTCTATTCAAATTTCTTGAAGCTGCTGCCATAATTTTTTTCCCGACTTCCTGTGAGCCAACGAATGCAACCATATCGATATCCGAATTTATCAGGTGTTCACCAACTTCCTCTGCACCTTGTATTAAATTAATCACACCCTTTGGTAAATATTTATTGTATACATTATAAATAGCTTTACCAGTTAACGGTGTATTCTCTGATGGTTTAAATACTACAGTGTTTCCCGAAAGTATGGCGGGTGTTAATAATGACTGTGGTATAGCTGCAGGAAAATTCCAGGGAGTTAGTACAGCAGTTACACCAAATGGAATTCTATAAACTTCTGTTGTTAATCCTTTCTCTTTAAAAACTTCGGTTTTAAATGCTATTTCAGAATAATTTACATTTAGCATAATTTCGTTAATTACCGCCTGGCATTCTGCTCCTGATGATTTATAAACTTTTCCCATTTCATCAGTTATCAATCTGCTAATCCTAACCTTCTCTTTCTTGAATTCACTGGCAATCTTTTTAACTGCAGCAATTCTGTTTTTCAATGGTACAAATTTCCATGCTTTATAAGCCTTTCGTGCAAGTTTAACAGCTGAAGCAATTTCTCCGGTTGATGAACATTTAATTTTTTCGATTGGCTCACCAGTTGCCGGATTCAAATTCAGTATAAATTTTTTCTTCATCATTGGTATTAAGATTTATTTACTATAATATTTTTTTAAACAAAGACAGAATCCCCTGTTTCCAAGCAATTCTGTGAGTTACTCCAGTACCCTTTTGTATTTTGTGTTTGTTATCGAGGTACCACTGATATGATCTGATTAAAGCTTGTGCATTAGAAAATCTGGGTACCCAACCTAATTCCTTTTCCACTTTTTCTATCGACACAAACGAATCTGTATCCGCCGTTCCGTATATCCATTTATAAAGAGGTGATAGATTAAGAATCTCAAAAAATCTAAGTGTTGGTTTCACTAACCAGGCAGGCGTTGACATCGGGCGTGAACCTGAATGTGCGTATTCACACATCTCTCCCACATCTTCTCTAACTGTATTGAACTCTTTTGCTCCTACATTAAAATTACTATTTACTTTCTCATAAGGTAGTTTGCAGGCGAGGTTTATTGCATCGACAAGATCTTCAACTTCGAACAATTGATAACGGTTATTTCCATTACCTATGATTGGTATCTTAACACCGGACTCAACCCAATCATACAGAATTTGAAAGACACCGAGTCTTGCTGTACCTATGAAGCTTTTGGGTCTTAAGATACAAATGACTAATCCTTTCTCCCTATATTCTTCACATATCTCTTCAGCTTTAACTTTACTTTCACCGTAGGGACCTACACCATGTCTCGGATGGTCTTCATAAATTGGATGAACGTCCGGTACACCGTAAACAGCGGTAGAGGAAATATGTACTATTCGCTTTACATTATTTTTCAAAGCACTTTCACATATATTTCTCATCCCATCAACATTAGTTTCAAGGATATCTTTTCTTTTCCATAATGGCAAAGCAGCAGCACAATGAATCACAATACTCGCATCTTTCAGCATTTCATCCATCTGTTCTTTATCCCTGACGTCTCCATAAACACACTTTATCTCATCATTGTATTCACCCTCTTCAAATTTAGCAATATCAAAGAACACTGTATTTTTAAAATCAGTTATTTTGTCAATTCTTTGTGCTATGTGGTATCCTAAAAATCCCGCACCACCCGTTACTACAATTTTCATTTAGTGTTTACACTTTTTTAGTTAGAAAGATTTTAAAAGCCGATCTTAAAACATTTACAAAAATAGTCAATGTTTTCGTTTTAAGATACACCTACTATTATCACACATTTCATGCGATACAAATCTTACCGAGTAATACTTCTCTTTTCGCCCCCGTAACTGATTTTATATTACATGGATTTCCACAAATAGTTTCATTAGCAAGGACTGCGAACAAAACAGCTTCTTTATTATCTGCGGTTGATCCATTTTCTTCCAACTCTGTTACTTTTATATCTTTCAGATAACTTCTTAATGAATTCATCATGCAAGGATTCTTTGCTCCGCCGCCGCTGACAATTAACTCAGCATTTGTTTCATGAGCAGTCGTAAACTTTTTCACATTATAACTAATTGTATACGATGTAAACTCTGTGACAGTTCTCACAATATCTTCATGTTTAACATTGCTAAACGTATCTAATATCCTAAAAACAAAATCGTCTCCGTAGTATTCCCTGCCTGTCGATTTCGGAGGTTTCATTTGATAGTATTGATCTTCTTTACAAAGAAAATTAAACACTTCTTTATTGAATTTCCCACTTAACGCAATATTTCCATTGTCATCGAAATCTTTTTGGAAAAGTTTTCTCATAAGATTATCAATGAGCATATTACCGGGTCCTGTGTCAAAAGCAACAACGTCTTCCTTAGAGCACCCTTTTGGTAAGTAAGTTATATTAGCAATCCCTCCGATATTTAAAAGAACT
>Ga0307376_10004915_pt1 | contig 12150 bp, 9 predicted proteins | sample TR2MG_FD_202536 | JGI IMG/M metagenome (GOLD analysis project Ga0307376, IMG submission 202536) | Soil microbial communities from Risofladan, Vaasa, Finland - TR-2 | ecosystem: Environmental > Terrestrial > Soil > Coastal area > Acid sulfate soil | place: Finland: Risofladan, Vaasa | collected... | reverse complement strand
AGTCTTGAGAGTTACGGCACAGCCTTACGGTAGCAGGAGTTGAGATGCCCACCCAGAAACTGCTCGCACTCCACCGTGAGTTCCCCCTCTGGCAAATCGCGGGGCCGGTCCGATGCTCCGGGACCCTGGCCTTCCGGTATTCGATTGTTGATCCCCTAGTGCCGGCGATGGACGTTGAAGAAGCCGCGGTAGATCCGCAGCGCCCGCTGCAGACCGCCCCGGCCGAAGAGAATGAGGTCGTCCAGGCATTCCTCCGTGACGCTGCGTACCCATCGTTCTGCATGAGCATTGGCATCTGGGGCGCGGAAGGGCGCTAACACCACTTTCAACTCCGCCCCGGTGAGGACCGCGTCGAAGTCCCGGATCAGCAGCTTGTCCCGGTCATGCACGACGAACCGCGGGGCGATCTCCAGGTCCTCACACGCCATCAGTAGGTTGCGTGCCATCTGGCACACCCACTGCCCGTGCGGGGAGAAGGTGGCTTCCGCCAGTAGCACCCGACGGGGGCCCAGGTGCAGCACGACCAGCACGTAGGCCGTCCTGAACCCGGAGAAGGCCCACACCTCCTTGGCGAAGAGGTCGACACACACTGATACCTGCGCATGGCGGGAGAAGCACCGCTGCCAAGTGAGCCCGGGGCGCTGCAGGAGGCAGTCCGTTCCGGCTCAGGATGTCCGCAATGCAGCCCCGTGGAGAGGAGGACGCGAAGCTCGAGCAACTCCCCGCGGAGGCGCCAGTACACCCACGGGTTCTCCCGGGCCAGCCGACGGACCAGGGCCGCAATATGCTCCGGTGTCCGGGGCCGGCCTGTGCCATGCTGGCGACGTTCACTGTAATCCCACTTCTTCTTCCGCTCCAGGCGGCGTTGCCAGGCCAGGATCGTCTCCGGTTTGATGATTCTTGCCCCCTCTTTCATCAGCGACCGGCCCATAGCCAACGCGGCCTCTGTCAGAGACCGGCGTTCCTCGTCGGTGAACCGGATGCGCCCCGACACCTTCTCCTTGAGAATGCGGTTCTCCAAACGGAGATACTCGTTCTGCAGCATCAGCTCCCGCCTGAGCAGGTGGGCCAACGTGGCAATCACCGGCAAGTCCACGCAATCCGGTCTTCGTTCGACGCCATTCTCCATCCTCGATGCCGCTGAGCGCAGGGGTATGCACAAGGGGAGAGAATACCACGGGAGATACCGCTGGAGCATTCTGAAAGCCAGATGAGTTTCTGGACAGCGCGGGTAGCAGGAACCGGCGGCATCCAGCACTCGCGCGAGAGCGAGGTAGTGAGCGCACCGAGTGCGCGATGAGGAGAAGAAGCATGGCGGGACCTATACCGGACTATCCCCGGATCGCGAGCATCTATGGTGCCCATGTCGGAATGGAGGCCACTGACGTGGAGCTTCAGATGGCCGCGCGATATGACCTGCTCATTGGCGGGCTCGACCGCCCAAGCGGCGATGTGGGCCCGAAGAAGAAAAAGGTGAACGAGACGATCGCGCGACTGCGAGAGCTGAACCCGAACATTGTCATCCTTCACTTCGCCGCGTACCCACCGTACTGGGGAACCTGGGACGACGACGTCCCGGAGAGCGTCTTCCTCCATACACCGGAGGGCGAGCGAATCAACGGGTGGCCGGGCACGCATATGCTCCACCTCGGGCGCCCGGAGACCGTGGATCTCCTCGTGGAGGCGATCCAGCGTCGGATTGCAGGAGTGGACTTCGACGGGCCGTTCATCGACTGCATGGGTGGCAGATTCGACTGGTGGGCGGTGGAGATGGAGACGCATAGGCCCGTGGTCATCGATGTCGACGGCGACGGCAGGCAGGACGACCGGGATGAACTGAACCGGATCTGGGGGGAGGGCAAGCGTCAGATTCTGGAACGGTTGCGGGCCGATCTCGGATCCGATGAGGTCATCATGATCAACGGCGGATCGGGCGGGGCTTACGCCAAGCCCTATGTGAACGGTATCTACTATGAGGACTACGTAGACCACGTTATCTCGCAGCGTATGCCGTGGGAGAAGGTCATCGCGGATTACTTGGGAGATTGCGCGCTCGAACACACGCCGAATTGCACCACCATCAATGCGTCGTCGGGCATCTGGCCGGACTACGAGGCCTCGAGTCGGCTTCCCTTCGACGAGTGTTCCGAACTGCTGGAGCGCGGCTACTCCGATCTGCAACGGATGCGTTTGGGATTGACCGCAGCCTTGATGGGAGACGGATACTACGGCTACGACCTCAACACGCGATGGCGTGGCCAGCACTGGTGGTATGCGGAGTTCGACGCTCCGCTCGGCAAGGTCCTGGGCCCCGGAGGGGAAAGCGAGGACGGAACATGGCGCCGGCAGTTTGAGGGAGGTCTGGTGGTTTGCAATCCGCTCCCACGGCGGGTCCATCTCGAACTGGATCGGAAGTATCGCGACTACACGACTGGCTGGTCGGGGCGGGAATTCGTTGTGCCGGCCTTCGATGGCCGCATATTCATCCCGGTCGGTTAGCGTGGGTGCAGTGGACTATGTCGGGTTCTAGACGCCGCTGTAAAGTGTCAGCAAAGCTGAGACAAGATGCGTGTGTCGACCACCTGTGGGACCGCTGCGAGGGTGTTGCATGGCGCGGACGGGTTCTGGTGCGCTGCGGGGGAGCATCCCAGGGCTGCACGGTTGCAGTCCCGACGGAGGGGTACGGCACCCCCTTCCTCTGACAAGCCGTTCCGAGGTCCGTCCGGACGTGCTATCATAGGCGCGGAATCGGCTGGGGAGCACCGCACTCAGAGCGCAATAACCGCGGCACCTGGGCTCGTACTTGGGGGCAAGGCCAAGGACGTACAAAGTGGCGTGGGGCAGATGTGGTGACTGCGGACAGGAAGGCATTCGAGGCCCAGCGCATGCCTTGTGTTAGGAGAGAAGTAGTGCCAGATGAATATCAGATCGCAGTATGCCCTGGAGATGGCATCGGAGTAGAAGTGACCGCTGAGGTCGTCAAGGTGCTCTGCGCCGTTGAGAGACGTTTCGGGGTGAACCTGAGACTGACGGAATTCGATTGGGGCGGCAGACACTGGGAGAGGACAGGAACGGTAGTTCCCGATGATTTCCTGCAGATTCTACGACCCTTTGATGCCATCTTCCTGGGTGCTGTTGGAGATCCTGGCAACCTCCCAGATCACATTACGCTGGTGCCTTTGATCCGCATCCGCCAGAGTTTCGATCAGTACGTATGCCTCCGCCCGGCGAAGCTCTTCGCTGGCGTACCTACGCCGCTGGAAGGCAAGTCGCCGGGCAGCATAGACATGGTGATAGTCCGCGAAAACTCGGAGGGTGAGTATACGGATGCGGGAGGCATCTTCAAGCACGGAAAGCCCCACGAATTGAGCCTCCAAACCGCAATTCACACCCGAGTGGGCGTGGAGCGCATCCTCCGACATGCCTTCAACCTCGCCCGGGGCCGCAGGAAACACCTCACGATGGCAACGAAGTCAAACGCCATGAAGTTCAGCATGGTCATGTGGGATGAGATCCTCGCTGACGTTGCGAGGCAGTTCCCCGATGTGCAGTCGGAGAAGTGCCATGTTGATGCTCTTGCTATGAACTTCGTCCGCCGACCGGAGAGCTATGATGTGGTCGTTGCAACGAATCTGTTTGGGGACATCCTGAGCGACCTGAGTAGTGTGATCACCGGAAGCCTGGGCCTCGCGCCAAGCGCCAACATAAACCCCGAGCGCGAGTATCCGTCCCTCTTCGAACCCGTGCATGGCTCAGCCCCGGACATCGCGGGGAAGGGGATAGCAAATCCGCTGGCGGCTATCCGCAGCGCCGCAATGATGCTCGACTTCCTAGGCGAACGCGACGCCGCTGTATGTATTGAGGAATCCGTTGCTTCTAATCTCTCTGACTCAAGGATGCGCACCGCAGACTTGGGAGGGGCCGCATCGACCGCAGAGGTGGGCGATGACATCGCTTTGCGCATATGACCCCGCGCTGTCCAGAAGCTCATATGCGCTGCTGAAGTGGACAAAGACCGGCTCGACGACGACATGATCGGTCATGGGCAGGCGCCATCCCGCCTCGTCGCCAGGGCGTCCTCTCCACAAACCGATCCGTGCCCCAGAGTGCGCATGTCTCCATAAGACGGCATGTCAAGACTATCCCCTGTATGCTGTTCCGACGACTGTTCAGTGGTCTCTGGAGAGACATGTCTCCATCGGCGCTGACATCGCGCACGCTATCGTCGGTCTGAAGGGGGCCCCTCAAGTCGAGCGAGGGCCCTAGCGTCGGCCAGACATACTGCAGGAGAGTGCCCCCTGATTACGCGGGTGTGGCGACACGAGGCTTGGAGACTCGGTAGTCTTGTCCCTTCTTCAGCATGTAGTGGATGAGGTCGAGCAGTCGGCGCGCCACGGCGATCTTGGCTGGATTGCGGCCGTGACGGAAGGCGACCGAGAGGAAGATCCGCTTCAGGCGCGGATCGGGCTCCTTCATCTGCCCGATCCGCTGCGCCGCCAGCACGGCCGCATACCGGAGCCACTTGTTGCCGGCCTTGGTGAGCGGGCCACGGGCGTCCTTGTCTCCGCTCTGATAGACAGCCGGTACCAGTCCGGAGTACCCCCGCAGCTGGGTCGGACCCGGGAATCTGTTGATGTCGCCGATCTCGACCGCCAAGGCGAGACTGAGGAAGGGGGCGACGCCGGGAATGGTACGCAGCTGCCGCGCCACGGGATGCGCCTTCGAGGCCTGCTGCAGTGGTCAAATGGGCGTGAGACCGCTGTGAGGGCTACTATGGGACTAGCGCAAAGGGCGCGAATCCGACTTCCCGGCCCAGTGTACACGGTCTCACGGCCACTTCACCGGCACCCGTGGGTTCATCCTCCCGCGAAATGGAGTGCCCACGATATACCAATGGATGCCGTCAGAGCAAGGCTACGGGGGTTTCAGGGGCGAAGAACCGCGGCACGAGGTTCCGGGGTTGAGAGCCCACCGCGGCCCGACCTGTGGACCACCCCTCGGCAGGCGAGCCATGGAGCCTGACAGGAAGGAGATCCCTCCTGTGCCGAAGAGCCAGACCGTGCCGGTGAGCATCGGGAGCGTCCTCGAGCTACTGCCTCCGTTCCCGATCGTGCTGGTTACCACGCGGACTAACATCATCACTATCGGCCAGCTCGAGTACTTCACATTCGCGCCACTCAGGTTGGGGATTGGCGTCGCTCACAGCCGCTACTCTCACGGTCTCCTGAACGAAGAACGGGAGTTCGTGGTGAACGTTCCCGACAGCGGTCTGGTCGATGCCGTCCGGCTCTGCGGCAGCGTCTCCGGCCGGGACCAGGACAAGTTCGAGACGGCTGACTTGAGTCGAGAACCGTCTTCGGTCGTGCAGGCCGTGAGCATCGCGCAATGCCGAGCGAAGATCGAGTGCAAGATAGACACCGTGGTCGACTTTGAGAAGAGGACCTGGTTCATCGGCCAAGTCGTGGCGGCGTGGAAGGACGAGGGCTTCAGCGGCAGAGACGGACTGCTCTGTGACCGGAGCGGCTACGTCCTTGTCGGACCCGAGCTCGCGCCCCGGTAAGTGCGCCTGGATCAGTCCAGAGTGTACTAGTCAGGGTGCGGCAGTCGGTCCTTGTTATGCGATCCTGAAACCGTTCGGATTGGCATCAGAAGGAGCGGTACAGGCTCAGTTAAGCCGGTGTCACGCCCTCTATAGGGACAGGGGCAAGTGTGACCAGGGACCGAGGCCCGTGGCTTTCTGCATGCCGCAGATTAGTTTTGGTGCACTTCGACAGGGGAGAACAACACCAGGGTCATATCCCAGAACATGCGGAGAGCATGCCGCAAGGGGGACGAAGTGTCAACTCCGTTCCGAGACCAGGGAAACCAAGGGGATTCCTGAACATCTTGGTGCTTCGGATGAATCCTGGTACACTACGCCCCGGTCGCATCGGGAGGTTGTTGCCCTTCCGCCGAGGACGGGCCGCGCCGATGGCGGACTCTGGTTCCCTGGGAGGTTGAGATAGCATGGAGGCAGTTCACATCCTGGATTCGATCATCCCGCTCGCCGCGTGCGTGATTCTGCTGGTTGCGATGCTCGGCGGCCCCGCCGGGAGCGAGCTCCGTCGCCTGTGGGCCGTGGAGGATGGCGAGAAGATCCTCCGCGAGGACCTGGAGAATCCCCTGAAGTCGGGGGAGAGCAACTCGGTCTGGGATGGCCGGAGCGTCAAGCTCACTGCCGCCCGGAACGAGATTGTCGCCTTCCAGTTGATCCTGGAGGCCGGCGAAGAGGGCGCCAGGGAGGTGAATGTCAGCGTATCCGATCTGATGCGCGGCCCGGCGAAGATCCGCGGGAGCCATCCGCTGCCGGACCCGAACGACTACGTGGGAGTCGGTGTCGAGCTCTTCACCGAGCACTATCTCCACATCACCACGCCCTCCTGGCATGACGAACACGACCGGGGCTGGTACTGCACTACGGCAGCGAACCCAAACTTGACCGGATGGACGCCGGACGCCCTGATTCCCTTCAGCGCGAAGGAGGGGCGGGGCGGCGCACCGTTCGACATCCCAGCCAACAGCAATCAGGGCATCTGGGTGGACGTCTACATCCCCAAAGACGTGCCCGCCGGAATCTACGAGGGGCGCATCGAGGTGATGGTGCGCGACTCCCAGACCGCCGATGTGCCAATCCAGCTCGAGGTCCTCGACTTCGAGCTACCGGAGGCGAATCACTACCGGTCGATGATCTACTACAGCCCGGAGAACATCGCTGCTCGCCACGGTCTCGAGCCGGGGCCTGAGCTGACGGAGATGGTTCTCAGGTATCACCGAATGGCCCATCGCCACCGGCTGGAGCTATTCGGCGAGGGCAGTTGGGACGAGCTCCAGGCGCTGAGAGGGACGCTCTCCGGCGCCGCGTTCACCAGGGCCGCGGGCTACCAGGGGCCGGGCGAGGGCATCAGCAACACCATATACTCCGTCAACACCTACGGACGCGATCTTCCACAGCACGAGGACGACTACAGGGCCGAGTCCGACCGCTGGGTCACGTGGTTCGAGCAGAACGCGCCCCAGGTCGACTACTTCATCTACTTGACGGACGAGCCGAAGCCGAGCGACAAAGACATCGTCCAATGGATAAGGCAGCGGGCGGACTGGATTCACAGCAATCCGGGCCCGGGACGGAAGCTGCCGGTCTTCATTACGGTCCAACCGCACGAGGTGCTAGCTGGCGCGGTTGACATCTGGTGCACGGTCTCCCCCCGATATCCCCTGGAGGCGGTGAGGGCGGCAGAGGGGCGAGGCGAGCCAGTCTGGCTCTACTGCGGCATTCGCCCGTACACTGCCACCGACATGATTGACGAGCACGGCGTCTCCTTCCGTCTCAAGCCCTGGGTCGCCCGCAAGCACAACATCTCCCGGTGGTTCACGTGGGAGAGCACCCACTGGTATCCAAACCACAACGAGAGCCCCAACGACCGGCCGAAGAACATCTTCGTCGATCCGGTCACGTTCACGGGCGGGACGCCCGCGGGGACGGGGCATGGAGACGGGACCCTGTTCTATCCCGGCCAGGACAAGGTCTTCCCGGAGCAGGATCGCGGCGTCGTCGGTCCGCTCAGCTCGGTCCGTCTGAAGATGTACCGGCGAGGCGTCCAGGACGTTGAGTACATGTGGCTGGCCGAACAGGCGGGACACGGCGATGAGGTCGGCGCTCTCGTCTCCAGCATCTACCCCGACGACATGTGGGCTCCCTCGCCCGTGCCCCGCTGGTCCACCCGGAATGCGGACTACGAGAGGGCGCGGCGGCGCTTCGCAGAGCTGATTCGGGGGGTGTAGTGCGCAAATACTCATCGGCGGCACTAGCGGGCCCCAGAGGGCTAGTTCGGCCTTCCCGTAGCTCAGTCCCGTTCCGAGATTTCAAGCGTGGCTGAACCAGTTGGGGTGGGCTTGTACCGCTCCTTCTGACGCCAATCCCATTGGTCTCACGGTCGCTCAACAAGGACCGCCGGAATCGCGGTACGCGGAACAGCCGACGATCAAGCAAAGGAACGATGACGCGCGCCAGAAACCATCAGATGAGTTCTTGGACAGCACGGGATCATGAGCACGGGAAGCTAACCATCCGCAGTCACTGCGGGGCCGGTCCGGAACTCTGGCTCATGGCATCGCCGGCACACGCGGTCGGGGAGGCTGAATCGAGTGTTGTTGATCCCGGCGAACTGGCCCCAGAGACACCTTCAGGCGCGCTGTGCGGCCTGACATACTGTAGTCATATCGCTCGTGCTTAGCAGCTGCCGTTCCCCGCAATACCAGGAGCAGCATGGACGCCTTTAACCCCAGGATCACTGCCAGGACCATGTGCATCGACGCCATCCTCGTTCCCGAGAACCATTCTGCTATCGTATACCTCATCTCGACATCGCCGTTCGGTGTCGATGCCGCCTGTGGCGCTAGCTCAGCAGTGACACCATAGGTCCTTGTTGAGCGACCGTGAGACCAATGGGATTGGCGTCAGAAGGAGCGATCTAAGCCCAGCCAGAGCGGTCGCAGCGGCCCTCGACACCTGCAACTGGTACCGCAACAGCTCGGACATCGACGAGCCGGGCGTCGGCCACTATGCCTATCGTGAAGTGGTCTGTGACGACGACCCCGCCGCCGGCCGCAAGGTCCTCGCCCGCTCCACCGTAACCGGGGGCGCGATGTGGATCGAGGAGCGTTTCGAGAGCGGCGGCGTCATCCTCGCCTACGACCTCTTCAGCCCGCTCGACCTATGCCTGACAGAAGGCGACCCCTGGATCCTGCACCGGGGCACGTTCTCGAAGTATCTCCCGGCCGGCAACCGGTTCGGGGGCACCGTGCGCTACGGCCGGTACGAGAACCGGAAGCTCAGCCCCGAGGAACTCCTCGACCGGGTCCGCGCGCTCGCCGATCTCCCGGGCCGCGCTGCCGACGTGGAGGTGCGGGATGAGGGCCGCTCCTCCGAGGACACGCCCATCCTGTCGGTGCGCTTCGGCAATGAAGCAGGGCCGCGCTTTCAGGTCGTCTCGGTCAAGCACGGCATGGAGTGGGAGAATGCCTACGGGACGCTCGTGACACTGGAGCGCTTGATGGCGGGGGAGGTCGTCGATCTGGAGCGCTTCTGCGTGGTGGGGGTGCCGCTGCTCAACCCCTTTGGCTACCGGCATGGTTGCCGGCACAACGCCAACGGCGTTGACCTCAACCGCCAGCTCCGCGATGACTGGGAGCGCTTCCGCGGCTGGAGCGACGAGGTGGTCGAGCCGTGGACCTTCGACTTCAAGGGCACGGCCCGGGGCTCCGAGCCGGAGGCACAGATCGAAGAACGCCTGCGCGCGGAGCCGAACCGAGTCTGCTACATCGACGCTCACGAGATGGCCGGCGCGCCCATACTCGGCGGCTCCGGCCCGAACCCGGATGTGCTCCAGTTCCTGTCAGAGCAGATCGTCGGCAACCTGAAGAATCGCTACCTGATCCGCTACCTGACCGATGCCGCGCCGCGCCAGCTCACCCTCGAGCGCTACCCCGGGAAAGAGGGCGGGGAGGCAGCAGGGGAGGCACCCGTCTACAGCATCTGGTACGAGAACGTCGGCCAGCTCCCGGACGTCCACGCCACCGCACTGCAGACTGACTTCGCCGCGGAGGTCAACCTCACCGCGATGCGCTGTATCGCGGAGTCGTTGTAGGGGCGTTCGGGCTAGGCTCGCGTGGTGCCCAGAAACTCACGCGCTCACCTGTGCCCGTCAGGCCGGTTTCATCGCCGCGTCACAAGCACACGGTGTCCTATCGCTCCGTGACAGCCACAAACCGGTGTGCGCGAGCTAGCTCGGACCCTCGCCCGCGGCATAGCAGCCCACATCGGCGGGTGCTTCGCCCCGCGACCGGCCCAGGAGGTCGTCTGTCACATCCGGGAGTGCCTTGCCCGCGCCGATAGCCGGGGAGTTCTTGCTCAGCCGGTAATCATGTTCGGCCACATTGACGAACAGGTCGTCGGGCAAAGCCTCGCGCGAATGCACGTCCCATCCCAACTGCTGCCATTCTTTCAGATCGATCACCTCGTTCCCTCCCTCGGCGGGCCGCAGGGCTGCGCCCTGGTCGAGACTCAAGTGGTCGATCTCAGCGTCTTCGGCAATCACTGCATCCGCGGCAAAGCGGCCAGCGACGATGTTGTGGTCGCATCCGCCGAGCGCCTTCTCGCCCCAGATTATGATCGCCCCGGTCTGCGGGTTGGAGCTGTAGAAGATGTTGTTAGCCACCCGATTCCCGACCGGCGCTGACCGGCGCCGCCACCAGGGGATGTTGAGGGCCCACCGGCCGTCCGGTCCCATGACCACCGTGTTGTGGTAGACCTGATTGCGGCTCGACCCCTCCGCTCCATCTATGGCGTAGAGCGAGATGCCTGAGGCGTGGTTGTTGTAGCAGAGGTTGTTGCGGATGACGCTGTCTGATACGCCGTCGCAGTTGATCGCGGAGCCACCGGCGCGGCCGTTCTCCCAGATGATGTTCCGCTCCACCAGCGCGTGCGAGATCAACCCATCCCCGCCCATGTTCCGGTCGCCGTTGATGTGGATCCCGCAGCCGTCGTTGTGGTGGCTGCGGTTGCCGCGGATGATGGGATAGTCGCCGCTGTTGCTGTGGTAAATGCCGTGCTCGTGGTTGTCATAGGATTCGTTGAACTGAATGGTCACGTGATCGCTGAAGGCGGTGAAGATGCCGGTGAGGCCGCAGTCGTGCACGCGGCAGTTCTGCACCGTGACGTGGTGGGTCCGGCCCACATTGATGCCCCAGCGGGGCGCGCCCGAGACCTCGAACCCGTCCACGATCCAGTGCGCGATAACCTCGCCGTGCGTCCCCACCTCGATGACGCTCCGGCGGCGGTTCTCGGGGCCTGGTCGGTCAATGTGGACCCCCGGGCCCTCCGCCTTGAGGACGATGGGCGCTTCCGGCGAACCCGAGCATCGGATGACGCAGCCCGCGTAGACGCCGGGGCCGACGAGAATGGTATCCCCCGGTTGCGCCGCGTCCACCGCGCGCTGGAGCGTCGCCCAGGGCGCGTCCTTCGTTCCCGAGCTCTCGTCCGATCCGTCTGCCGACACGCAAAGAGTTGCTGCTGCTGCTCCTCCGGATTGCAGCGCCAGCCCGATCAGCCCTGCCAGGACCATCCACATGTATCTGATAGCGGTCTCCTTCCCGTCGGCGCGCCGGCCACGCGGCCGACCCCACGCAGGTCACTCTAGCCCGTCGTGTCGCCCGTGCGCTGGCAACGCCTGAAATGGTGATCTTCTCTTAACGGACGGAGCGCGGGTGTCAGACAGCGATGAGACACCGCTGCACGGCCCTCGAGCTTGCCTGCGAGTGACGATCATCCTACCACATCGGACACATGCGCGGCGCCTCCGGTTGGCGTTCTCTTCTCGCGGATCTCTCACCGGACCTGCGGCCTGCTGCGGTGCCTGCACCGGGGCCTCGGCGACCCTTGAGATGCACAATCCGACCGGGCTGAGTGCGGCTCCACGCGCAGACAATACCCGCACCGCGACACGTTGTGAGTGTCACATCGGCTTGACCTGGAACGGATGAGCGCTGGTTCGTCCATGGGCTGGTGGACCGGGATGCCATCTGCGTGTGCGTCGGATGCCCGTAGGACCGGCTTGGGCGCATTCCGGCACGGGGTCCGTAACCGGTATTATGGGGCCACTCGGATATTCGCTGCGCGGCCTTGGTCGGGGCAGTACCTTCGGCAAGAGAGAACGGCGCCCGAAGGCGCCGCCTACCGGGCCCAGATCATACGGGAGGGAGTCAGCCGCCGACTCCGCCCCGCCCAGCGGGCACTTAGCAGCACGGACTTCATCACCAGACGAACAGAGGTCCCCGCTGCCTCCACGTGGGTTCATGCTCCCGCAAGATAGAAGCCCCACGATTCAGCAGCAGTGCCCCCAGAACAAGGCTAGGGCGGTTTCATTGCGAGATAACCACTTCACCCGAGACCGCCTTCCATCGCTGCGGCCAGCTACTGCGCGACGACCTCCCGCTCCTGCCGCTCTCTTCTCCGGGCCGCGCAGAGGGGCGGGACCCCGCTCACGCGTGGGGCCCCGCCATTTCTGCCTGTCCCGATCAGACGCCGCCTACGACTGCGCGGCGATCTTCACG
>Ga0307376_10004912_pt1 | contig 12153 bp, 13 predicted proteins | sample TR2MG_FD_202536 | JGI IMG/M metagenome (GOLD analysis project Ga0307376, IMG submission 202536) | Soil microbial communities from Risofladan, Vaasa, Finland - TR-2 | ecosystem: Environmental > Terrestrial > Soil > Coastal area > Acid sulfate soil | place: Finland: Risofladan, Vaasa | collected... | reverse complement strand
GAGAACCATTAGTAAGGAATAGTGACAGTTATTCTATGGGAAATTATTTCTTTTGGATTGATAGTACAACTGGTGCTCCTTATAATTTTACATATGTAGGACAGAATGATATGTTTATGATTAATATGACACAACATTTCAGAAATGCAGTAGATACTAGATATACTATAACAAATGTAGCAAAGAGTGTACATAGGAATAATACTCATCATACAATCTTTAAGATTACTGGAGATTTAAATATGTCTGGTACACAATATGGAAATTTCACTACAAACTTAAAGTGTTTTAAGAATGATGATTCATGTTATTGGGAAACCACAACAAGAGCAGAAAGTAGGAATATTACAATTTATAGACAACAAGTATTATTTTATCCAAATAGTGATGAAACATTTTATGAGAAAGATTTAGGAGGTCAAAGTAACTATGCTTTAGATGGTACAGGAACAGTATATAAGAACACAACCATTGATACAAGTGAAGCTACAAACACATATGATTATATCAGAGGAGTAACTACCTCATATGGGGGATTCGCTTTTGGTACAATAGATAAACAAAGAGCAGGATTGATAAGTAGTGGATTATATAAAGAATGGTCTCCAACATATCTTATAGCAGATAGATATGATACTAATGAAGATTCAGGTAATGATGATAGACCATATGATTATGTATTAGGATATCAAAATAAAACATTCCTTTATCATGATACAACAGTACCATATGCAGAATATTGGGTTGACTATGATGCAGTAGATGTATCACATGCAAGAGCAGGATATGAACTAGAACCAAAACAAGATAGATGTGCAGATGATACAAACTGTGCACAATCATTCGCTAGGACAAATGGTTTCCTTTTCTTTATTAATGATACAGATGATATGGAAACAACAATCACAACAATAGATACTGGTGCAGAATATATACAAGGAGAAGTATCTATGATTGGTACTAGGAAGTTTGATGGAATGAAAGGATTACTTGCAAATAGAAACAGTGCAGGAAATAATGAACAGTATATTAATTGGATGACACAAACTCATCTATATGCAGAAATGGATGAAACAACAAATATATGGATAAACTTTCATACAGACTTTTGTTATAGCAGAATTGAACAACTTGAAGCAGATGGAGGGTGGTTTGCTTATGACCCAATAGTTGCAGCAAGTTATGGATACTTCCCACAAACAACATTTGGTAATGCTTATAATGGAATGGATAGTTGTTATGAAGTTCTTGATTCTACATTACTTTCTACTTATACTGATATGCTTTCAGATATAAGGAACAGAAGCATACAAGCAGTTAATGATTCTTTGAATGTTAATACAGGTGATTTGATTGATAGAACTAAAACATCAATCATAACAATAGAAGATGATTATCATGAGTTTAATATGACTGGTTCACATACAAGAAATAGAGAATTTTATTCAACAGCCACACAAGGAGGAAGTGGAGCATGGCAATTATATACTGTTCCTGTTGGTGCTAGTACTACTAATCCAATAGTATTCGCAATATACAAGATTGATTGTAATGACAGCACAGGAGCAAATCTTTGGGAGGATAATTTTACAACAGACAATTCTTCAAATTATGCATATTATGGAGGAGGTAAAGTTTATTATGATGGTGATTTAGATGCTATGATTATAAATGGAACAAACGGAGGAGCAGGATATTTTCTTAGACCAACTGGAGCAGTCACAGATTATACTTGGTCAAATTATACATGCAAATTTGTATATGGTATTTTAAATAATTTCACATTTAGTGACGATGCAGTAGGAGCATATCTTTCATTTTATATGCGTTATAATGGTACTAACACAAGGTATACAAGATATCAAACAATAGGAACTAACTCTAAATCATCTTCAATGACTGGTTCAGGAGGTACACACGAAACTACTTGGGCAAGATGGAATTGGACTGAAGGATTGTATAGTAACTATTGGGGAGAATATGGCGTAACTAATGATTCTGCATGGATGGGAAGATGGGAAGCTAGTTTACCAACTGAATCAGCAAGTAGTGGTTATACAATCCTAAATATACAAATGTATTACTCATTATATTTAGCAACAGCAGTAAGAGATGCTGATTTACTAGGAGAATCAGCAATGCATATTGATTACCATACAAGACTAAAGAAAGTAGTGCAAGGTCTTGACTTTTGGTATAAAGCATTTCCTATACTTGTTAGATGGGATGGATTCTTAGGATATGGTAAAAGTAATCCAACATTCAAAGATGATAGTTATTTCTATAATTATTTTTGGCAAGTAAGTAAAATGATAAGAGCATTATTATCACAAGATACAAAAGTAAAACCAATTCCTTTTGCTTGTTGGTATATAAGATATCCTAGACATAATGCAAGTGAATCATATTCAACAGCTTCATTTGAACAAGCATTAGGGTTCATTGGAGCAGTTGATACAAGATGTACATGGCTAATGGAAAATAAAGATAGTTATACTGCAGCAATAGGGGAAGATAATAAAATACTATCATTGTATTCAGATGAATATAATAATGGATATGAATTATATCCTTCAAACAAATCAGATACATTTGGTAATAGAACTGGAATTGCTTATAAAGACAATCATCTTAAATATAACTGGTCAACAGGAGTATCTTATGGAATCAATGAAACAGATACTAATGCAAGACTAACTGATTGGGATGGTAACATTATGATACAAGATGCATATCAAATATATGAAGGAGATGTACCAACAAATGATGTGATGATATTTGCTGATTTAATACAGAATGTAACGTATGTATGTTCATGGTGGTATGAAGGAGACCAAGAAGCAGGACCATTCTGTAATATTACAAGTTATACTAATTGGAGTAAAGTAGATGATGCATGGAAACCAAGTAGTTCATTAGGTTATAGAAATAGTACACAATTTAATTGGGATTCTGGTAGTAATGGTTCATCAAGGATAAATTGGACAATGAGATATTTTTATCCTTCAACAATAGGTCATGTTTATATCAATGGTTCACAAAACATCTCTGATATCACAACTGGAGCAGATGGAACATTAAACTTTAACTTCACAATAGTCGGAACAGGAACAGTGAACATAACTTTTGATAATGTATCTACGGGAACATATACAAACACTGCACCAAGTACACCAGTTATAACTTATTCGCCATCAACAATAACATCAACAAGTACAATAGAAGTTAATGCTTCAACAAGTGATTCTACTGATAAGAATCAAACACTTATATCTTGTTTGTTCTATGTTAATGGTACAGAAACATCATACGACAATATGGATGTAATAGACAAATTTAATGAAACAGATAGATGGGAAGGCAGTCTTGATGCACAATATGACATAGAAGTAAATAATACACATTATGTATATGGTCGTTCATCTGGTGTGGCAAATATAAACATAAGTAATGATGTAGAGGATGCAGCAATATATACCAGAACATTAGCAACACCATTGGATTTATCAAAGTATTATGAATATGGTGGTAATTTCAGCATAGGTGTTTATATTGACAATGAAACTCTTATAGATGATGAAATCTTACTTAGTTTTGGAAATGATGATATGGACAATTCAATAAGTTTTAAGATTTATGAAGCTAATTTGACATTAAATAGTACATGGATAAACTTTACATTTGACTTTAGCAATCCACATAATACAACAGGAAGTTATGACCCATCTGATACAGATTATTTTAGGATAATAATTGAACATAATGATAAACAAAACTTTTCAATGTTATTTGATAGATTTTATTTTATTGCACAATCAAAAAATGGAACACATGATAGAGACATAAGTATATTAAACATAACACCAAGCAATACAGAACAACATGATAACATAAGTGTAAAATGTAGAGCATATGATAATGCCTCTTATTCATCATGGTCAGCCTTGACTTATATGTGGGTGACTGGAACAGTGCCTAGTGTTGACTTAGTCACATTAGTTCCATCACCCATTAATAGTACACACAACATATCTTTCACAAATACTACAACAGATGTTAATGGTGATACACCAACTGCATGGAGTATTAAGTGGTATGTGAATGGTACATTAAATACAACATTTCATAATCTAACACAAATCAATTATACATATACAAACTTAGGAGACATATGGGTTGTTTCACTTGCGGCAAAAGACCAAGATGGTTGGAGTGATTATACTAACTCATCATCTGAAACAATCATTGCAGTATCTCCTGGATTTAATTATTCATATGGTTCAGGAATATCATCAATAATATTCAGACCATACAATACTACACACAAATATCTTGCACCAACTGGACAAACAAGTACAATATCAACATATATAGTTTGTAATAATGGAACAGGAAGTTCGATTGATGGATTTGAAGCAAAGTTAAATACAACACTTCATACAAACATAACTGCGTTCCTAGGAAATAGTAGTAATTATAGTGACATAAATCATATAACAGTATTAAACACAACTTACAAATACATCAACGGAACTGGTTCGGTAGGAGTTGGTGTTTGTAACAATGTTTGGTATTGGTTGAATTTTAGTGGTGGAATAAATAAAACATTATACTATGATATTTTGTGGAGGTTGACATAAATGGTAGTAACAATAGCACAATTAAGAATGGATTGTGGTGAGGTTTATGATAATCTTACCAATGGAACAACAGCAGCAACAGGATTATTATCAAAAGCAAGTAGCGAAATAGTTTTAATAACTAGTACAACAACAGGATTTGATTTACCTATTAGGAACTTAGCAGATGCACATATCTGTCAACAAGTTCTTGGTGGTTCAGCAGGTGCAAGTATATCACTTGGTAGTATAAGCATAGGTAGAAAAGGTATACTCGAAATGAGGGATAGATTTATAAAGTCTGTTAGCGATACGTTAGCATTATCGGGTTATTCGTTTAAAATTGCCAACTTCATGGTAGAAAAGGTGAATGATTAAAAATGGTCAATGCAACTGCACTAGAAACCACAATAGGAAGGGTAATTGATACCTATGGTGCAGATGCTACATATTATGCACCTGCAGGAACTCCTACATACAATTCAGAAGGAGATAGAACAATTGATTTACAAACTACTACTATCGGAATTAAAATGGTAGAATCTGCAAAAGTAAAAACTTTAGGAATAAATGAAATAGGCAATTACCAATTAGATAACAACACAGGAATTGTGACAGGGAGTACATCATTATCATTAAGAGGAAAGATTACATCAGGTTCAGTTAATTGGGAGATAACAGAAATTAGACCAATTGAAATGAAAGGTGTAGTCATAGCCAATGAAGTATTATTAAGAAATTTATTGCCATGATGGAATGGTGATAATCCTATGGAGGACAAAAGAAAATGGCTGTAGCTTTAGCAACACTCAATACAGATTTGTGGGATACTATGTATAACCACTTGCAGACAGGAACTTATGCTCTTTCTACTGATAATATCTTTGGTGCATATAATGACCAACTCATAGCTGACAAAGGTTTTCCATGCGTCATAATAAAACCACCAGAAGTAAATATCATGGAGAAAGACTTTGGAGGACAAATTGTTAAAGCAGATGTATCATACGTTATTTCTATTTATCATAAATCATCAGCTAGTATGAAAGTACAAACTGATGAAGTCATAAACAAGATAAGAACAGGAAGTTCTGTCTTTTCTGCAGTAGGATTAAAGAAAGTAAGGGAAGGATTTATCACAGATGTTGCATATACAACATGGCAAACAACCCCAAACCATAGAGTTCATATGCAAACTATTGCTATTAATTTTAGGTACACAAACGGATAAAATGGTAGTATCAATAAGATTGACTGTCAAAGGATTTGACAAAGTAATGGCAAGAGTACAAAACTTTAAAAGGATTATTCCTATTGCTGGAAAAAGTGGTGTGATGGAGTATGCTGATATGCTTATACGAAGAATGCAAATGATTATAAATGGTGAAATGAGATACCCAGAACAATCAACAGGAGAACTTGTTGGTGGATTTTATACTGAAGGAGATGAAACAGGAATATCGATCTATAACTCTGCACCACATGCCAAATGGGTTGATAAAGGAGCACCACCACATATGATTTCAGGGAAAAGAGGAAACAAATTAGCATGGGAAAGATATGGACAATGGAATACAGCATGGGTAGTATCCCATCCAGGAATAGCAAATCCAATGAGATTTTCAGAAAGAGCAGTTGAGGAAACAAAATACGCCATTAAAGAGATAATGAGAAACAAAATAAATCAAATGATGAGGTGAAAAGTATGGTAATATATTATCAACATAATCAAACAACACCAACATACATGAAAGGAATTAAGTTAGTATCAGGTGATGAGTTCCTAGAAGATGAATATGGAACAATAACAGTTAAAAGGAACGGCAATGTAATCTATCCTGCAACCATAGAGGAAGATGTTAATACCAATATTCCTTTTGAAGAAGTTGAAGATGATGAAATAGTTGAAGATGATGAAGAAATTATCAGTCTCGAAGAAATGACGAAGATAGAGTTGGAAGATTTTGCTAAAGAAGTTTATGGTATAGACCTAGACAGGAGAAAGAGCAAGAACAGTATGATAAATAAAATAAAACAAATGGAGAAAGGTGATACAAAATGGTAGACCATTGGGAAGGCGAAGACGTAATCATCACTTTTGAACGGAATGGCTCTAATGCTGTCAGAAACTATGAAGGTAAGATAACCAACATATCCGTATCAGGAGGAGATGAGAACACAGAAATCAAATATGCCTTTGGAAACAAAATGATATTTTTCGGGAAACCGAAAGAAAAGTTCAAAGTAGACTTTGATGTAATATTCCATGATTCAAGGTTTGCACAGATGCAATTTGGAGGAAGCACATTAGCTGCAGGAACTCAAATTAAATCTTCAAACACACAAGACTATTGGAGGATAGGGATATTTTTTGTATCTAAATCAGAACAAACATCAAGTGCAGGAATAACAATCCCACCAGCAACATCAAAGGCATCAATGCAATGGTTATTTGTTGATTGTAGAGCAGTAACATTTGAAAGAAGTTTTGATTCAGAAGATATGATGACAGGAACTATGTCGTTTGAATTCTCTCCTACAGATGGAGATGGATATGCAAACTTCTTTGAACATTACACAAATGCTGCAACAAGTACAATGTTGCAATTAACTACAACTAATACTGAACATAGAGGTAAGTTGAATTGGAGCACAACCACAGGAACATGGACTGGTTCATATAGTAGGTAGGTGATGTAAATGGGATTAAGAGTATACAATGAAACATTTACTTGTACTGCAGCCAGTGAATCATTCAATACTAGTGAAAGAATTACGGGTAGAATAATGAAAGTACAGATTGCTTGTTCAGCTTCAACTGAAGTGGCAATTTGGATAGATGCCAGTGATACTAACACATCAGCAGTAGTTGATGAGTTTATAGTTGGTTCAAGTGTAGGTAGTAATGGATATATAACAGTCAATACGACAACTACATTGTATCCAGGAATTGAGTTGTTTAATACTGATTTGGCAACTCCTGCAACCTTTGACCCTGACAATTATACTCATTATGTTGTAGATGATGTATTGGAAGTAGGAACAAGTGCGGCAGCAGCAGCAGACACAGTACAAGTGGCGATATGGTATGATGACTTTGCAAAGCATGCAGATCAGAAACCATTGAACACACATACCCAGTAATGGGTAGCTTTTATTTTAACCCCTAAATAAGCCGTTTTTATTTTAGGGGTATATTTTATTATTTAAAATTAGTTCGTTTAAATTTGGTAGCTTAAAATAAGTTTAAAGGCTATTTGGATACAAAACTAAAAGGTAAAAAGGAAAATGACAAAACTCACAGGATATCAAACAAATCAAAACGCAAGTAATGAAGCTTTGAAGGATGCTACATTAACAACAGATGGTACTAAAGATTATCTTGATGTTAATCAGGTAAGGAGTATGGATTCTACCACTAATTCACTTAATGTTGTTGATTATGCACATCACGAAGTTCATAGTAGTTCACATTATTATATTGATGGACATACTACATTAGCGAGTGGAGCATCATTTTATGTTAAATTAGTAACACCTGCTGGAACTAAATGGTCACATTTCTTATGGGAGATATCCTCTTCATTCATACTTGAAACTTCATTGACAGAGGATGCTACTGGTGGTATGACTGGTGGAACATCTGCAGTGCCTTTTAATAATAATCGTAATAGTACAAAAGTTAGTGGTATGGTAATCACAAAAGGAGTAACAGTGAACACAGGAGGAACAATCATATCTTCATCAAAGTGGGGTTCAAGAAGTACAGGAGGAAGTCATAGTAGAGATGATGAACTCATATTAAAAGCAGATACAGTATATTTGAGAGCATTCACAAGTAGTACAAATGCAAACATAGTTTCGTTTAAAGCGTTTTGGTATGAGCATACCAACAAATAGGAGGAGAAGAGAGAATGGGAATAAAATATGTGACAGTTTGTAACAAACTAACAGAATCTATGAGAAGTTGTTTGGAAGAAGTTCCTAGAAGAGGAGGATTCTTTAATTGGATGTTTCTTTTCAAAGGAGAAATAAGAACATATGATGATATGTTGGGAGACAATGCTTTTGAAAAGTATGATGTTATCCATGTTAATGGAGCACCATCAGACCAAATACTTGTTCCAGAGATAAGGAAGAAGATAGGCAAAAGCGACACAAAGATAGTATTTAACAATGACCATGTATGTGAAGTATGGGAAGGATGGAGAAATAGTTTCTTACCTTATTTACAAGCACAAGAGCAAGCAGATATGGTCTTTGGTACAGAACCATATCAGGTATCTAATATGATTGATAGAGCAGTAGTAATGCCACACCCACATTGGATACATATGCTTAAACGAATGGGTAGACCAGAAATTGAACCTAGTATAGGATTCCTTTATCATTGGTGGGAGAGTAAATCATATCTTCCTGCAATATGGTCTTATAAACTAAAGGATGCGGGAATAAACCATAAGTCTAAACTATTTGCACATTTACCTAAGAATGACCAAAATGCTGCGATTAGGCAATGTTATGATGAATTACATCCAGGATACGATTATCCAACTTTTATGGAGAAATTTATGGCAAACAAATTTGTAGTTGATTATTGTGGATATCATACATATGGAAGAAGTAGTGTTGATATGGCTGCAGTAGGAGTTCCTATGATTGGTAGTGATAGGATAGAAAGTATGAGAAGATGCTTTCCTGATTTAGCAATTGACCCATGTGATGGTAAAGAATTCCATAGACTTGCTAAAAAGTTATGGACAGATACGGAATTCTATCAAAAAGTACAAGACTATGCAAGTGAAGCATGTGAATATTATAACTACAAAAATAGTAAGATAAGATTCTTACGACATTTGGAGGAGTGTGAAGATGGAAAAAGATAAGTTTGAGGAGGAAAGAAAGAAGTATAATGATTGGTGGAATAATCTGAAAAAGAAACATAGTTTAGCTGGTTCATTCAAGGACAAAGTAGAAAAGTGTGATTTCCCTATACGTTTTGAATTCTTTGGTAAGTTCATGAAAGAAGGAGATAATGTATTAGATTGTGGTTGTCAAGATGGATACCAATTATATTACCATATGACAGAGAATAAAGTAAAAGGATATGGAATAGACATATCAGATGAGTCTATTGAAGACTGCAAAAAGAATCTTGAAACTAATATATTAGTTAGAGATATAATACATGGAGCAGTTGAGAAAATGCCTTTTGTAGATAATACATTTGATGTTGTATATTCATCTCAAATGCTAGAACATTTAGAGAATCCACAAGAAGCTATTGCAGAACAGTTCAGAGTATGTAAGACAGGAGGATTTATCATAAACTCTGTACCAATCAATAGAGAATTAATGTGTGAGAATCATAAACATTTCTTTAGGTTCTATGATTTGATTGATTTGTTTGATACATTAGGATGTGATTATAAGATTCATAAGTATTGGAAGTTTCATAGAAAACATGATTATAATATGTATATAATAGTTGCTCAAAAAGGAAAACCAATAGGAAAGAATGATGAAGTAGAGGCGAATAAAATTGATAGATGAAACAGCAGTAGGAAGAGAAGTAACCAGTTCAGATGAACCAGTTAGGATAAGGTCATGGCAAGAAATACTTGGTGATAATACACATAAGAAACCAATAAATGAAAGAGTAGATGCTATGACTTTAGTAAAAGGATTAAATCTCAAAGAGATTGATTTACTTACCCTAAAAAGATTAATCAAATTCGCAAGATTTAATACTAAAAATGATTGGGGAATAGCTATTAAAACATTGCTTGATAGTGTTGAATCAGATAGTAAAACAATGATGTTGTATGACAAAATCATATCTATGGAAAATAACATAGAAGAATTATACAATATGATAATAAAAAATGATGGAAAGAAAGAAGCAAAGAAAGTAGTTAAGACTTTCGGAGCAAAGGAGGAATGAAGATGGATGAGGAATTATTTGCAAAGCATATAAACCCAATACAAAAAGTAGAAATCAACGGAGATGAATTTAAACTTAAACCATTACAATGGAAAGATATGCCAAAGTTCTGGAAATTCACAAATAAGATAACCAAAGCATTTAACTTTGGGGAAATAAAAGAAGGAGAAGAACTTACTCCAGAACAACAGGCTCATTTTAGCGAATCTCTTGATGAAGACACAATAGATATTTTACTTGAATTAGAATTAAATACTATGAAAATATCTTATCCAGAAACTTCAGAAGAGGTCCTAAAATCATTTGTAAAGGATAATATATTTGAATTGATGCCACATATAATACTTGTTAATACACCAAAGACAAAAGGAAAAAATGTCGATACAAAAAAGAATAGCAAGTCTGGTAAATCGTAAAGATAGTCAAGATAGCTTTCGTAATACGTCCTATGCCTTATGTAAAACATTTGGTTGGGATTATTACACTTTAATATCACAACCAATTCCTTTTGTTTTAGATATGATAGATGTAATGAATGAAGAAGCAAAAAAGCATAAAGAAAAATCACCAAATTCAAAATCACCAAAAATGAAAGGAAGGAAGAAATAAAATGGCAGACTTAACAGCAGATATGTTAATTAAGATGGGTTACAAGATTGAAGGAGAGGGTAAAGTCATGAAAATGACTGAAACTCTCAGACAATTAAATACCATGCTCACAAAAGTCGGAAGAAAGAAAAAGAAATTGGATGATGAAACAGCACATTTAATTTCTACTATGATTAAAGAAACTAGAGTATTGAGACAAGCTAAATCAGCAGCTGCAGCAAGGGTAAGAGAGCTTGATAGACAAAAGAAAGCAAGAGAAAAATTAAACAAAGCTATGCAAGGTTCAAAAGTACAATTACATAGATTATCTGGTGCAATGATTTCTTTATCATTATCTACATTATTTTTTGGTATGGCAATACAAAGATTAATGGGTAGTATTGTGAAAGGAACAATTAGTACATTTAATAAAATTATGGAAGAAAGTGGATACTTTGGTTCTGCTACACAACAACTTGCAGTTCATTGGGAGTATCTTAAATTCGTTATTGGAAGAGCATTAAACGATTACCTTTTGCCATTAATTCCTGCTATTGTTAATGTGATAGGAAAAATAACAAACTGGATTCAAGAACATCCGAAACTAACAACGAAGATACTATTATGGTCACTTGCAATAGGCACTGCATTATTAGCATTAGGAACATTAGGTGCAGCATTTTCAGGAATTTTTACATTTGTTACAAAATTTAGTTCAGTCATTGGTGGTGCAAAAGGTGCAACTGCAGCAGTAGGTGGATTGAGTAAAGTAACTTCTGCATTTGCTTGGGGTCCATTTCTTGCTGGTCTTGCCGCAGTTGCAGTATTTGCCTATTTAGTTTATAGGGGTATGCAAGATGGTGCTGATGTTATTAATAACCAATATAAACAAGCCATAGGAGATGGTACTAAATCAGTAAACGAATTGAATACAGAATTAGAGAAACTAAACATAACTCTTAGTGTAGATGGAGTTGAAGCATGGGATTTATGGTCTGGAGC
>Ga0307376_10004909_pt1 | contig 12157 bp, 10 predicted proteins | sample TR2MG_FD_202536 | JGI IMG/M metagenome (GOLD analysis project Ga0307376, IMG submission 202536) | Soil microbial communities from Risofladan, Vaasa, Finland - TR-2 | ecosystem: Environmental > Terrestrial > Soil > Coastal area > Acid sulfate soil | place: Finland: Risofladan, Vaasa | collected... | reverse complement strand
CTCCAGAACCGAAGTTCGCTTGTCCTACATAACGGTTTCTTCCAAATACAATTGCTGTTTCTGTACCAGCACCAGCGTTACTGATGTTTAATACATAAGGCTCTGTACTTGTGCTTGCTACTGTTCCAGATGCGTAGAAGTTTCCTTCTCCTACATCAATTCCGAAACCATCGAATCCAGCGAAACTTTCGTTGTGCGCCATTCGATCATACTTTTCGACTGTATTCATTGACAGTCTTTTAACGTTTCCTAATGATTTTTTCATTGGTCTGTTTTTAGATTAGTTAATAATTGAGATTGATCTATTACATTTTCGACAAAAAGTGTCGGTTAATGAGTGTGAAAACTAAAAGTCCTAGTGTAATAGAACCTACTTTTAATGCGAAATCTGTTAAATTCTTGTTCATAGCTTTAATTTTTTAAATCCTTACGGTTGGTACTAAAGTATATACATCAAGGCTTTTGTTGAAAAAAAAGATTTTACATTGGCTTGAATAATTTGATTTTTTATAGAATATATCTACATTAGCAGTGTAAAATAATTGTATGAAAACTTATATAGCCATATCATTAATCAATGGAGACAATGATTGTTCTGACGAATTAACTGATGTTATAAACAGAATACTATGCACTCCTATACAGAAAACAATAGCAGTTTATGACCTATCAAAGAATGGGATTGGTAGTGATATTAAAGCTCTACTTCGTAGCTATGCTCGTTATGGCGTTATTTTTAAAAGTATTAAACGTGCAAGTAAATTTAACACCGATAATGAGCGAATGAATTTTGGTATTGCTCAAAGTTTACTTGATTTTAATTCAGTGCGCTCTAAAACATTTGATACGTTCGTTCATATTAATCAAAATATGCAGTTTGGAGACTTCGATCTCCAGTTGCTAGTTGGAAACGCCAGATTTTATAGTGCTGTTAGTCCTATCGTTGAGAGCGTGAAGGGTCTTGAAGTATGGAGTGCTATGTTTGATAGATATGGTGTATCTTTTAGTACGCAAAGTAATTCCCCATCATATTTTATTACTGGAGCTGTTGAGGAAAGCTATACGCTAAATCCAAAATGCTTTGCTTTAAGCCAAAGATATGCTAGTAGAATAAAGAATTTTACAGTTAGCGAAAGAGAGCCAGTTGAATATTTAAACGGATTGATTTATAATAATACGAATGAAATGCCGAAGCTCGACACAAATGTATTCGTACATGAAAATCTTTATTAATTAGAATTTGTCTTCTCCATAATTAAAGCCGTCAACTGTTTAGTTGTCGGCTTTTTTATTGGCAATATCTTCGTTTCCGTAGTATTCAAGAATAATATTACCTCCAGCTTTTTTTGTTCTTGCGACTTGACAAATTCTTTGATTGTCACACTGGACTGGCAAGTTGAAACAATTCTTTGGTATGTTTGATGGGTTGATTTTAATACAGTCACTACAACGGTAAGGAAATACACCTCTTATGCCACAGTTAGTTCCGAGCTTAACATTATTGGTTGCCGATCTAAATGTTTTTTTAAAAGAGCCATCTCCAGTGCTCCAGTTAGTTGTATCGCTTACTGATGCTTTTAAAATACAATTAGCACCATCCACACAGCTAATATCAAATACTTCATATTCACAATTTATACTTCCTTCAAAAATGTTAATTCCATTTTTAAACCCAGAAGTAATTGCTCCATCACAAGCCATTGGCGGAGCGTTGAATGAAATATTAAATCCATATAAAGCTTGTGCTTTATTTAGAAAATAGGTTCTATTCTTTTTTGCAATAAAAAACCCTTGCGAACAACTTCCTAGTGTATCGGTAATTCCAAACATTCCAATAACTGAATTAGGAGCTTGGATAGTTAAATAGACCTTTACACTATCTTCTCTGGACATATTTTTAATTTCAATGTCAGTATATCCAGATGGATATATTAAATCGAAAGATGATGTTTCTTTAACCACACAAGAGTATAGGCTAAGAATGACAATTAATGAGAATATATTAAATAGCTGTTTCATAATTTTTTTACTAAAATAAAGAACCCCACCGGAAATACAATAGGGTTCTTGTTATATTAATTTGACTATGCTTTTGAACAACGGTAAAGAAGCTCTTCCATTGTTAGGTAAAACGACAATCTATCCGTTTTAGATGCTGGTGGCTCTGTCTGGAATTTAGTCACAAGAATTTTAATGTCTTTATCTGGCAATTCACTTCCTTTAGGAGTTCCAAACTTTACCTTTTCATAGTAAGACATAAGCTTGGTTAAATAGGCTTCATATCTCAAGTCAAGCTCTTCGTAAATTTCTTCCATATCATCTTCTAAAAGCAATTCGTTTTTATGATAAACAAGTTTTTGCTTTTCATTATTTTCATTGCTAGTACGAAGTTTGCTTATTTCAATTTGAACTTTTAACGATTTAATTCTTTGTCTAGCTGGAGCAATTAACATTAACAGCATTGATAAAATATTCTTCCGTTTCAAAGCATTAATAAGTCGGTCTTGTAGAGTGATCTGTTTGTCTAATTCCAGCTTAAAATTAATGGCATTTTTTAATGCGTTAATTTTATCTAACCACTCTGTTAAATCTTGGCGTTTTCTTGGCGTATAAAGGTCTGTATTACTCATTTTACTTGTTTTTTAATAAAGTTAGTTTTTCAATTAGCTCGTCAATATGACGCTCCCTAATTATTATTTCTGTCTTGTACTCTGGTAACTTTACCAGATAATTAGTGTCAACTTCTTTGTTGACCACTTGGCTTTCCACCCGAACGTTTACTTGTGTGTTATCTGTCATATAGGTTTGATTTTATTATTTTTTGGTTTTAAGTTTTACATTTCCATTGTATTTAAAGACCAGCTCTCCAATTATTCTTTTTCTGGATTCCTCAATACTCAACTTATTCATTTTAGAATAGTTTTTAACCATTGTTTGATTTAAGGCAAGATATTTTTCACAAGCTTGAACAAAATCTTCCATATTGAATTTACCCTTGAATTTTTTAGTCCCCATGTCAAGTGTAATAAAAAATCGCTCGTCAAATAGGACTTTATCACTTACCATGATGTGAGCAATTCTTAATACCTCCATGTGACCCTCTATTTGATCTCTAATTTTTGCTTGAAAAGGAGTGTCATTTGTCTTATGGATTTTAAGAACATTAATATTACCCCAAAGTCTTGGGGGAAGTGCTCTAAAAGTTTGAAGAGCAATAAATATGTCTAGCAATTTATGTCGGTTAGTTGTCAATAGATTTACAAGTTCTGTTGACTGAACACCTAATGAATAGTTATTTAAGTCCTCTAGGTACAATAAGCCGTTTCTAAACATATAATTGTTAATAATATCAGCTAAAAGGTCAAACTTTTCATTTAACCCAAGTTCTCTTCCAGTTTTTTCGTCTCTAGGAATAACTCTTCTTATTTCAATTGTCTTTTGCTTAACAAATGCTGGTATGTCCTTTGGCAAAATTGATTTAATGTCTGGATGCTCTTCATTAACATCATAAATCAATGTTTTTCTCGCATTAGGATTTTTAGGGTTTGAATATACCTCCCTTATAAACTTCATATTGTCCCAAGTCTTTCCAGCTCCAGTACCTCCAATTGAGCACTGTTTCATCGGTTGTCTTGACATAGTTTTATTTTTTGTTATCTACTTTTCCTCTTTTTACAGCTACTTTATTGCCTTTTTTAATGACAACTGTTCCCTCGTCAACCTCGCTATCTATTTCATCGAGCATTGCCTTTGCTTCTGTTACTTTTTCATTTGAATTACGCCTAACGTTTATACCAGAATTGTCAGGTGGCTGGTTTCTAAATGAAAGCTCTCTAATTGGTGCTTCCGAAGATTCTGTATTCCCTTCTGGAAAAGGCATTGGTATAACTGGAGCTTGAGCTGGAGCTACACCATTTCTGTTTAATCTAGCGTTTTCATCTCTTAACTTCTGGATTTCAGCTTCCATAGGAGCAATTTGACGTTTCTGCATTGTATAGGTGTCAGAAATCTTTTTAAGTGTCTTCTTAAACTCTCTTTTTTGTGATAGACCAGCTTGAGCCAATGAAATAATAATTGTAACAACAACCATTGCCAGATTTGATTCTGGAGACATTTCAATTTGATGCTTTTCAGCAACAAGCTTGATAGCTTCAATTAAGTCATTTTTACTTTGTGGGTCAACCTCAATCATTTTATCAATGAGGTCATTATGGTCGTCAAGTAATTCTGTTACTGTTTTACCGTTTACATCAAAATTACGATCAATTAAACCTTGCTCTTCTAGTCTATCAAGGTGCTTTTCACTAATCTTTGAGACTTTTTTAACTCCAAGCTCCGTAAGGAATGTAGTTATTTTAGCCATTTGACGAGCCATGCTTTCAGTGGCTTTCTTCTTTGTAGAATCGGCTAATGGCACTTTATTAGTGTCTGATGCTGGTATGGTTTCTGCTTCAACAGAATCGACTGCTGATTCAAGACCTCCAATAGCTTGAGTTTTTTCTCTTTTTTGACGCATTAATTCCCATGCGTCTGGAACACTATCGTTTGGAACTGATGGTTGAGCTGTTTCTACAACTGGCTCTGGCTCATTAAATACTGGAAAGTCACTTGTTGCCTTGTGCATATCCTCTTCTGGAAAGCTCTCAAAAAACGGATTGCTTGTTTCAACTGGCTCAAACTCGCTTAAATCAAATTTTCTTGTAACTGGAGTTGATGGTTCTTCACTTTGAGCAACTGGTTCTGGCTGGTCAAATTCAACGTCACTACTTTCAGTAGAAGGCTCTAAATCGTCTTGTGTTGACGATGGTTCTTTTTGTTTGGGTTGCGGAGTTGCTTCTCCATATTTTGCTTTTAAATCATTTCTGAAATCCCTTAATTCGTCTGGTGTTTTTGGAAGGTCAAGAGTTGAAATATCAACATTGTTTTCAGCAATTATTTTTTCAGATTCTTCGACCATTTGCTGTTCCAAAGCAGATTTTCTGCCTTTGCCTTTTAAATATATTTTACTCATAGGATTGAATTATTATCTTATACGTTTCTTTTAGTTCTCTTTCATACGGAATACGGTCTTTCAGATCGTCAAAATATTTTTTACAAGTATAAACTTTTTGTCTTGTAATTCCATTGCTTATTAATCGCTCTGCTTTATTTCTATCATTTTTAAAAACGTGCAAAGTAATTACTACCCACATAAATTTTGCTTCTGTGAGTTCTCTATCCTTACGCTTAAATGAATTGTTTAATGCGCCATTTTTCAGATTATAGTGTTTTTCAACAAGAGACTGTATTTTGCTAACAACTTTACTGTCTTCTTTACCGTTAACTGATTCTAGCTTTTTATTTAAAGCTGAAATCAACGTATCTAAAACATCTGATTCTGGTGCTACATTACTCAATTCAACAAGCTTTTCGGCAAAGCATTGAATCTTTTTACGAGCCATTTATGTAAAATATTATGGCTTTTTTCCACCGAAAAACTTCATCGCTCCCCAAATTAACCCTCCAAGCACTGCTATACCAACAAAAATACCAACTGTATTATCTTTTTCAGAAGGTGCTGGTGGTGTTGCTGGTGGTGTTGCTGGCGGTGTTGCTGGCGGTGTTGCTGGCGGTGTTGCTGGCGGTGTTGCTGGCGGTGTTGCTGGTGCTGACAAGTTATTTATAGCATTTGCAATTGATTCGTCTAGTGTATCAATTTCATCATTAATACGTTCTAGCTCTTCTGTGTTTTCATCTGGAACGTCTGAAAGCTTATGACAAAGCTTTGTTAGTTTTGACAAATCAGATTTTAATTCTGCTGGAAGTTCTGACTGCTCTTTTCCAGTCTTAGCTAACGCTTCTTCAAATAAAAATGTGTATTCCATAAGGTTGTATTTATATAAACTTTACAAGTTTAGTGATAAATTTAATTTATTCAAAGATTAAACATGATTAATACTCTCGAATATCTGGGGATAAGGACAATATTCGTTTTTTTAGAGCAATCATATCTTTTTCATTAAGCCAAAAATCAGAATTGTCCTTATGTATTGGCTTTCCGTATTTACTAGAGTGTTCCATGATTTCAACTTGAACTCTCCATTTTTGATCTCGCATGGGAGAAATTAAAAATTTAGTCGTAGCTCCAAATTCATTGGCAATGGTATATTCTATTGCTCCAGATACTTTTCCGCCAAAAAATTTCTTTCCGTAATTTGGGTCGATTGTTCTTGCTTCTGAAAAAGCAATAGCAACAGCCATATCTCTGTCTGAAACCACATCTCCAGTAGTACCATGATGAAGCTCACCTTTTCCAAATTCACGCATTACTTTAATGAATTTATCTTGAGCTAAAGTCTGGACTTTACCTCCTTCTTTCATTATTCCAGCTTCTTTTCTTATTTCATCAACATTATACTGCATTTCTGGAGAAACCCAAGTATAGTTACCTTGAAGAATATCGTCATACATAGACGAGCTTGGCATATAGCCAGAAAACAACTCTCCATTAGACTTTCGCTTCATATACACATTTTCTTCGTCTTCTGGGTTAAAGAAATAAACAACTTCTTTATTTTCAATTGCTTTTTTAAATGAGGACGGTATTTTACCACCAGATTTATAGGTGTCTAATGGGGATAATTTGTCAAGAAACTCATATTCTTCATCACATTCTAGTAAATCATCAAGGTTTATTCCATAATATCCAGTTTCTTCTCCAGTAAAAAATAAAACCAATTTGTCTTGAAGAGAGAATGAGGGTATCATATCTTCTCGACCTAGTGACTTTAATTTATCTTTTACTTGTTTAGATACTGAATCATTGCTAATTCCACCTCCGTCTTTTAGGTTTACTTGTGTGCTATCAAACTGTTCTGTCCCAACTGAATCGAAGTTCATACCATGACCCTTTTCCATAATTAAACCTCCAAGTTCATAGAATTTTTTACCATCTTGAACAAACACTGATCTACCGTAGGTAACAAGCTTGTCATATACTTTTCCATCAATATTTTTACTAGAACTGTTTGACCAATGAATATTTTCTCTTGGGTTGTATCTTATTTGGTCAATTGCAATTGGAACGTCTGTATCATTGAACACTTCTATTTTAGAACACTCAATCCACGCTATTGGCTGTTTGTTAATCTCTCCAGAAAATATTTTTTTTGCAGTAGTTGGTCGATTAGTCAATATGCAGTCATACATAACTAAACGATTTTTTTCTGGGTCAATAAATTGAACTTTTTTTGTGTCAAGCTCTTCAACTCTCCAAGTCATAAAGTTCTTTCCAGCTCCTAAGTGAAATCTTACTTTAATTGGACGCTTTATTTTTTCAAGCTTACCCCCAAGATTCATGTAATTACCGCCATCATCAATTCTATTGCCGTATTTGTCAAAGTAATCGTACTTCCAGCTATCTTCTGATTCCAAAAGCTCTAAAACCTTATTTATATCTTTGACGTTTTCTCCCTTTTTTATTTCCAAATCTGGAGAATAGGAAACTCTAATATCTTGATTGGCTTTTGCTGAAACAATTTCATCTATTGGGTTTTGGCTAACAAACTCTTTTAAGAAAAACTTTTTAAGCTCTGGAAGAGTAAACTCTTTTCTCCATTGTGTTGTTTGCTCAATCCAGTTTCCGTTTTGCTTCTTGCTTGCATTTCCATCTTCAATCCATTCGTCAAATTGTTCTTGAATATCCGGAGGAAGAACAAAGCCACCAACTGACATTTTTTTAGCTCGTTTTCTTTGACGATTAGCTCTTATTTGCTTTCCTTTTTTACGAGCATAAGCTAACAGCTCTTTCTCTGTTTCAAATACGTTTTCCTTCTTATCCATTGAAAGACCAGATTTATAGCCAAAATATGCACCTATTCCAATTCCAAGTAAAAATCCACCAGCTCCATATTCAGATCGAACAACATTTGATAATTCATTTCCGCTATCTACATAGCGAAACTGCTCTGGAGTAAAATTTGAATTTTCCATCATATACTCTACAAGAGGGTTATCTTTAGTTCCGAAACTCATATACTGGATATGTTCAGCATTTGGATAGTATATTCCAACTGGAAAAGAAAAGTCGTTTCTAGTTGAGTAAATGATGTAGTTATCTCCTTGTTTAATTCCAATAAACTCGTTAGATATTTCACTAACAAGCTTATTGAACTCTTCTGGAGAAAATAGATTTGGAGCTGTCATTTAATTCTTACTTTTTATCGTATAACTTTTGTAAGTGATAAAAGAACGCACGACCTAAACTTCCGCTTGATGAAGCTGATTTTTTATAGCCACTTTTTTTAGCTAAATCAGACAGTTCGTTTCCGAAGCTTTGAGCATGAAAGTCTTTATCAAAATCGACCCCCATGTTTATCGCTGTTTGCAAAGCTTCATCTCTGGTAATTAAACCTCCAGTTGCCATTTTTTTTCTTGAAGCTATTTCGTGTGGCTCTTGGCTGTCTTTTGCTCTGTCTAGTCCATGTCTTCTAATTGCAGACTTTCGCTTTGACTTATATGCTTGTTCGTGAGGTTCGTTTGAAGTCCATAAACGATCACGATTCCAACTAGCTTTTGAACGAGCTGGTGCAAATAACCCGAATAAACCTCCCATTTTTCCGACAATATTTACTTTACCGTCATAATAATATTGGAAGCAATAACCATCTTTATCACAACAGTCGTAAAGTGGAACAACAAACTTAGCTTGTCCGTATCGAGAAATATCATAGAAACCAGCTAGTTCAAAATGACCAAAATTGCTTAAAACTTCTTGTTCTCTAAGACCAAATGGGTTATTTAAACGCTCTTTTCCATTAGGCGTTTTCCATTGGTTCATTAGAAATTTCAATCCTTTTTCCGACCAGTCAGAATCACACATTATATCATTATTCCAAATGTAGTCAATTACCTCTGCTGTTTCTGGGTCAACTCTATTCCCATTAATACGCAGTTTCAGTAAATTCATTTCTTTTTCAGTAATGGTATCTGTTGATTTAATTTTATCCAAAAGACCAATCATTCCTCCTTTTGCAAAAGTAACGTCTAAATCTCTTTCTGGAGACAGTGCTTCGATTACACCTCCAGTTTCAAGGTCTCTTTTTCTATCAACATCAATGGCTCTATATGTAGCCTTAATTCCCTTGTCTTTTAAATACCATATTGGAGAACTCTCTTTCCATCCATAAGGCGGTTTATAGTGCTCCCATAATAGTTTTAGTCCAGTTTGAACATATCCATCATCATATCCATACGAAAACGGTACATATCCAACCAATTCTCCGTTAACAAAAACCTCTACACTATGATAGGTGTTTCCAAATGTTTTTTGAAACCAGCGTCTTCCTAAAATCATTACGGAATCTCCACGCTTTAATCTCGGAAGAGCTTTTCCACCTTTTTCCAGAATATTATCAAGGTCTCCACCAGTTTCAAACATTATCTGGTCAAGGTCTCCACCAAACTCAAGCATTACATGGTCAAGGTCTCCACCAGCTCCAAAAACATTCTTTTTTCTTGAAGCTATTTCGTGTGGCTCTTGGCTGTCTTTTACTCTGTCTAGTCCATGTCTTCTAATTGCCGACTTTCGCTTTGACTTATATGCTTGTTCGTGAGGTTCATTTGAAGTCCATAAACGATCTCTATTCCAGCTTTGTACTGAACGAGTTTTACCTCCAGATTCAAAAAGCTCTAAATCACTTGCTTCCATGTCTTCAACTATGTCTCCACCCTCTGCGTAGGTAGAACCGCCTTTGGAATATTCAATTTCGGGAGTTGTATCAAATCCTTTGTGAGTAAACCCCGTTCTGTCGGAAATTTCATCACTTATGTAATTATCGGCTTCATCGCCCTCGTAATTAGCAGGAACTTTGATGGTAAGAGTTTTTGGCAATCCACTTACATCATCAGTATCATATTTGATATTTGTGATTTTGTATTCTATCTCTCCCCCACCTTGATAGGTAGAAGTAAGTTGACCTCCAGACTTATAATTGCCGTTAGTATAGTCAGATTTTTTGACCCTTCTAGTTATTTTTCGATGTGGATATGATTCATTCAAGTCATATACTTTTAATTCAGCTTTGGCTTCAATTGAAGTGTCGTGTGCTGTTAAATCTTCCCAGCCTTGACCATAATTGCCTTGAACATAATGTAAGTCAACTGTTTTGCGTTTTGGGTTTTGAAGGTCAGATTTGAATTGCTTTTTTTCCTTTTCAACTCCAGCTTCATAAACTTTTTGTCGTAAATATTCCAGCTCTTGATTGTACTTTTCCCCTTTTAAAAGACCGTCTCGCATCTCTTTTAACACTTGGCTTAATTGTCTTTTTAGTTCCCAATAATCTTTAGAATCAATTGTTTTCTTTACTAGCGGATGAATTAGGTCTGTTTTAACTGTTCCTCCCATTTTCATTTTACTGTATTTTGGACTAGCTTCTCTCCAGATCAAATATGCGTATAATCTCCACATTTGGTCAGAACTGTAATTCTTTCCTTCTGGGTTAATTCCTAAACCATTTAAGAACTCTTCGATTTTGTAATCTTCAAACTCAAAATTAAATGGTATTCCCTTTAAGTAGTCTTCAAATCTTTCTTGGTTATTTGGAAGACGCTTTAAGTTGTGAGGATAATCAGCTACTCTTTTAAACTCATTTACCAAATGTTCGTTTGCTTGGTCTAGGCTTTTAAATTCGTTTCCGTTTTCATCGTAAACAGAATCTAAAATATGCTGTTTTACCTTGTCTCTAACTATTTTTGAATTACTTCTCATATTGAAATTATTTTGTTCCTAAGATTTCCGTATAGCCATCATTAGCTATCCTTGTTGATACTTTACAACCCATTTTCTCGTAATATGGGATAAACGGCTGTACGGCAACAGATGGGTGTACTCTTCGTAAGATGGTTTCGCTTATGTTCCCTCCAGATTTAAAATTCATCATGTCTGGATGCTTAGAATAAAGCTCGTAAGCTTTATTATATGCTTCTTCCATAGTTTCATGGTATTCATCCCCCTCTAATTCTTCTGGCATATCCATACCAATTTGATCGAATACAAGGTGCATTTTATCTCCATATAATGTGCGATTTAAAAATTCATCGACACTTTTATCAGTTTTTCCACCTTGATTATATTTTTGTCCCATAAATAATGAATAATTATCTAAATCAATTCCGTATTTATGTAGATTCTGTCTTTGAACGATCTTAAAATCAGCCTTTCTAAATTTATCAACATTGCCCTCATGTTCATCTTTTACGTCAATCCAAAAATAGTCGCCCATAAAGTCTCGAAGTTCTTCTTTATCATAGCCTTTATAGTCCCATGTTCTAGCGATTGAATTGCTAGGTATATGAATAGCAAAATGAGTGGCGTTTTTTAGTTGTTTTGAAGCTCCAGTAATGTTTTTCGTTTCATAGCCAACATTTCCACCCTCTGCGTAGGTAGAACCGCCTTTTTTAAATAGCTTTTTATCTCTCCAAGTAGTTGGAATATCAATTCCCCATTTTTTATATACTGGAGCAATTGCTTTAATTATTGCAATTGTCAATTCATCGTGAATATACCACTCATTGTTTTCTCTGGATTCAACTTCTTTAGCGACTATTGGCGCAAATTCTTTAACTACTTTGTTGGTAGTTTTAAGTAATTCTTGAAATTCTGGTGCATTGTTTTCAAAACCTCGAATTTCAGTAGCGGTAGAAATGTCATATCGCCAATTTTTAATATCATGGATTACTTCTGCTTTCTTTAAGTTTCCTTTTAAATCATAATCAAAATCAATAGTAATATCAAAGTTATAACTTGATTGATACGTTACAGAAATTGATTTTTTATTTACGTTAGCATACGGCATATACATTTTAGAAAAATATGCGTCCTCCAACTTACCACCCTCTGCGTAGGTAGAAGTTTTATTTTTATTCACATAATAAAGGAAATCTTTTACGGTTGTAAACTTAGAATCTTCATTATTCCAATTTGGGTCGGGAATAGAGACGTTGCATTGTTTCTCAACTCCTGATATTAAATCAGGATAATCGTTTTCTTCTATTCCTAAGTCACTTAAATATTCATCTAAACCTTTATCTTCGTTATTAAGTTCTATACCATAAAGTGTACCGATTACTTTATTAAAATCACCAACTGTTATTTGTCTGCTACTTAGAGCTATTTGAC
>Ga0307376_10004903_pt1 | contig 12165 bp, 10 predicted proteins | sample TR2MG_FD_202536 | JGI IMG/M metagenome (GOLD analysis project Ga0307376, IMG submission 202536) | Soil microbial communities from Risofladan, Vaasa, Finland - TR-2 | ecosystem: Environmental > Terrestrial > Soil > Coastal area > Acid sulfate soil | place: Finland: Risofladan, Vaasa | collected... | reverse complement strand
CGCACACCGCCGCCAGTTCCCCGGGCGGAAAATTGATCTGGAGCTTGCCAACCGGCTCCCCCTGGCCCCGCAGCACGGGAGGGAGCATACAATGCATCACCGGGGCACGCGTACACAGATAGCGCTCCGCCAGCCAGCCGGCTAGTTGCCACAACTCGCCGGTGAAAACAGGTTCGCGGTCGAGCACTTCGATGATTTCTTTGAGCGGGGCGGGTGGCTGGGCTCCTTCCCGCCGCTCGATCACCCAGCCCATGACCCGACGCGGGCCGAAGGGAACCAGCACGCGCACGCCCGGAACAGCCTCCGGCCCCGGTCCGGCGGGTACGGCGTAGGAAAACAGCCGGTCCACAGCCTGAGCCTCGATATCGACGAGCACATCCACCCAAATAGCAGCTTCTGGCACCGACACATCACCTCGCCGGCCGAAAAATCCCTGCGACAGAAGAAGACCTAATACGACAGGTTAAGCGATGGAGTTGAAGTTCGTCCCATGGTATACTAGTTGATGTAGAATCATAGTGTGGGAGGATAAAGAAAACCAATGCATTGCATAAAACTGGACAAAAATGGCTCACTATGCCTACCCCGGCAGGTAAGGGAATTCCTTGATATAAAAGGTGGGGACCTGCTAAAATTTCTCGTTGTCGACAACGAACTTCACATTCATAAGTGTAACTTAGGTTTATGTAAAGATAATGCCTTGATAACCGGGGATTTTGACCCCGCCCTGGCTCAGCGTAGTTAGACAAAAATCCCCGGGTCTACCCGGTGGTACCGCGCCCGGCCAGGAGGCCGGCTACCTCGTCGAGGATATGCTCCGCCACCAGGCGTTTGTCCATGAGCGGCAATTCCCTGGGCGGGCCTGCGGGAAACACCAGCCAGACCAGGTTGGTATCGCTGCCGAAACCGGAGTCGGGCCGGGAAACATCGTTGGCCACCAGAAGGTCGAGGTTCTTTCTTGCCAGCTTGGCCCTGGCATTGGCCAACAGGTTTTCCGTTTCGGCGGCGAAGCCGACCAGGATGCGGTTTCCTTTCAAGGCTCCCAGTTCCTGCAGGATATCCGGATTCTGGACCAGTTCCAGCGTCAGGTCCCGGCCTTTCTTGATCTTCTGGTCGACGGCCCGGGCCGGACGGTAGTCCGCCACGGCCGCCGCCTTGATGATGCAATCGCTTTCGGCGAGAAAAGACAGCACCGCCTCGCGCATCGCGCGGGCTGTTTCCACGCTTACCAGTTGCACCCCCGGCGGCGGCGCCACCTCGACCGCCCCGCTCACCAGGATGACCCTGGCACCGCGGGCCGAAGCCGCCGCTGCCAGGGCAAAGCCCATCTTTCCCGAACTTCGGTTCGAGATGAAACGGACCGGATCGATTGGCTCCCTGGTGGCCCCGGCCGTCACCAGCACGGTGTAGCCGGCCAAGTCCCGTCGCCCGGCGGCAAGGGAGAGCAACTTTTCGACAATCCGGGCCGGTGCGGGCAGCCTGCCCGCACCCCGGGTGCCGCAGGCCAGGAGGCCCACATCCGGCTCCATCAGATGGTAGCCCAGGCGGCTGAGCCGCTGCAGGTTTTCCCGCACGGCCGGATGATGGTACATGTTTACGTTCATGGCCGGGCACAGGAGCACCGGCCCTTTGCTGGCCAGGAGCAGGGTGCTCAGGAGGTCGTCGGCCAAACCGGCGGCCGCCTTGGCCAAAAAATTAGCGGTGGCCGGCGCCACCACCACCAAGTCCGCCCCGGCGGCCAGATCTATATGGGTGATGGCCCCCTGACCGGGTGCCTCGCCGAAGAGATCGCAAGCCACCGGGTTCCCGGACAGCGAGGCAAAGGTCAGTGCTGCCACAAACCTGGTGGCCGCCGCGGTCATAACCACCTTTACGGCAGCGCCCTCCTTGACCAGCAAGCTCACCAGTTCGGCCGCCTTGTATGCCGCGATGCCGCCTGTGACCCCTACCAGGACGGTTTTTCCCGTCAGCATAGCTAACTTCTCCCCTACCTGAGCCTCGGCCGCCGGAAAGTCACCCGGTCGGCGGCAATTTCTTTGAGGGCCGCGCTGATCGGCTTCCTGAGACGCTCGTCTTCCCCGTCATCCGTATCGGTAATGATACGGGCCCGCTTGGCCGCCACCACAACGAGGGTGTAGCGGCTGTCCACCTTTTCCATTAACAGGTCAAGGGGCGGTTCGTTCATCATGGGCTGATTCTCCCCTCTAGCCATTCCCGGCGTTCCATCCGCGGTAGCGCCCGGCGCGGCAGTGTTCCGCACAGATGATGGCCGCCACCTTCTCCACTGCCCGGTGCACCGTATCGTTGATCACCGCATAGTCATACCGCGCTAGGACCCTCATCTCGTCTCCCAGGCAGGCCATGCGCGCGGCGATTGCTCCCGGCCCCTCGCTGCCCCGGCCGGTCAACCTCTGCAGGATGGCATCCTCCGAAGGCGGCGCAATGAAGATAAGTATACTTTCGGGAAGGGCTTCCCTGACTTTGAGGGCCCCCTGGATGTCGATCTCTAAAAGCACGTCGCCGCCTCCCGCCAGTATCTCCTGCACCGGCAAGCGCGGCGTGCCGTAATTGTGGCCGTATACCCGGGCCCACTCCAGCAATTGGCCGTCCCGCAACATAGCTTCGAATTCCGCCTGGCTGCGGAAATAGTAATTCAAGCCATCCACTTCTCCGGGTCTTGGCGCGCGGGTGGTCACCGAAACAGACAGATTCAACCGGGGGTACCGGGCCAGCAGTTCCCGGCAAACCGATCCCTTGCCCACCCCCGAAGGACCCGAGAGAACAAAGAGGAGGCCCTGGACGCTTCTAACCTCAATCCGTCCCGTCATCAGCCGGCCCCGCGGCCTCCTTGTTGAGCAGGCGATGGGCCACCGTCTCGGGTTGAACCGCGGAAAGGATGACGTGATCGCTGTCGCAGATAACCACCGCCCTGGTGCGCCGGCCGTATGTAGCGTCTATCAGCATGCCGCGATCCCTGGCCTCGGTGATGATGCGCTTGATCGGAGCGGATTCGGGACTGACGATGGCGATGATCCGGTTAGCCGAAACGATGTTGCCGAAGCCGATGTTGATTAACTTGATGTCCACCTGTACTTCCCCCTCACGCAGAGTTCTACGCTGACAAATATCCCTGAGGCCGGCCTATTCAATGTTTTGCACCTGCTCACGCATCTTTTCGATCTCGCCCTTGGCCTCCACCACCAACTTACCGGTGATCCCGTCAGAGGCCTTGGACCCTATGGTATTGACCTCCCTCTGCATCTCCTGCAGGATGAAGTCCAGCTTGCGTCCGACCGGTTCCGTCGCGGTGAGACAGGATAAAGCCTGCTGCAGATGGCTGTCCAACCGGACCGTTTCCTCCTGTATGTCACAGCGGTCGGCCATGACGGCTACCTCAGTCGCCAGCCTCATCTCATCGACCGCGCCGGCAGGCAGGGCCTGAGCGAGCCGGGCGGCCAGACGGGTGCGGAATTCCTCCACCACCAGCGGCGAGCGCTCCTTGATGCCGGCATTGAGCCCGGCCAGAGCTTCGAGCCGGGCGGTCAGGTCCCGGGCATGCGATTCGCCCTCCGCCAGCCGCATGGCCATGAGCTGGTCCACGGCCTGGCGACAGGCTTTTTCCAGGGCCGGCCACCACAATTCCGTCTCCTGCCCGGCTTCTTCGGTCACCAGAACCCCAGGCAAGGCAGCCAGTTGACTTAGCTCCGTTTCTCCGGCCAATCCGCAAATTTCCTTAAGTTCCCTCAATGCCTTATCATACGCTGTAGCCAGGGCTTTGTCAACTCGCACGGTGAGGCTTTTCTCTCCGCTCTCGCCGGCTGTTACGTGCCCCTCCACCCGTCCCCGGGAAACTTCAGCCTGCACCAGCCGCCGCAGCCCGTCTTCCAGCGGCAGGAACGGCCGCGGCAGGCGCCACACCACCTCCAGAAACCGATGGTTGACCGCCTTCAACTCAACCGTAAACTTGCGTCCCTCGGCAACCGCCTCACCCCGGCCGTAGCCGGTCATGCTCGCCAGCAATTCTTTCCCCCCGGTTCCTCCCGTTTTAGGCCGGCCTTAGACCACCTTGGCCAAAAGCGCGGCCATGCGCTTTACGCCTTCCCCGATCAGGTCGGCCGAGGTGGCGTAAGAGAGCCGGATGCAACCTGGATCGCCGAAGGCCTCCCCCGGCACTACGGCCACCCGGCCCTCCTCCAGCAGAATCTCCGCCAGGTCGCCGGCGCAGGCGATCACCTGGCCGCCAAAGGTCTTACCGAAAAACGACTCCACCGACACAAACAGGTAAAAGGCCCCGCCAGGCACGTGACAGCTTAAGCCCCCAATGGCATTGAGACGCTCCAACATCAAATCGCGTCTTTGGGCAAAAGCCGCCACCATCTGCCGGGTCGGCTCCTGGGTGCCCTCCAGGGCGGCCACGGCCGCCGCCTGGGCAATCGAAGTCGGGTTGGAGGTGGAATGGCCCTGCAGATCGACCATGGCCCGGGCCACCGCGGGCGGCGCCGCCGCGTAACCGATTCGCCAGCCGGTCATGGCGTAGGCCTTGGACAGGCCGTTGATCGTAACCGTCCGCTCCTTTATCGCGGCACCTAAGGCGGCCAGGGATACGTGCTCGCGGCCGTCGTAAACCAGCTTCTCGTAGATCTCGTCCGAAATGGCGGCCAGACCCCGGTCGACGATTGTTCCGGCCAGGGCGGCCAGTTCCTCCCCGGTATACACGGTACCGCTGGGATTGTTCGGACTGTTGATGATGACCAGCCTGGTCCGGTCGCTGCAGGCGCGCTCCAGCCGCCCGGGGGTGAGTTTGAAGGTGGAGCCGGTCGCTACCGGCACCGGCACCGCCCCGGCCAGCTTGATCTGCTCCAGGTAGCTCACCCAGTACGGGACGGGCAGAATCACCTCGTCACCCTCCTGGCACAAGACCTGGATCGCGTTGTAAAGGGAGTGTTTGGCGCCGCAGGAAACCACGATCCCGGACGCGGGGTAGGACAAATTGTTGTCCTTTTGCAGCTTGTCCGCAATGGCCTGACGCAGCCTTTCCGTACCGGCTACCGGCGTGTACTTGGTCTGACCCCGGCGAAGGGCTTCCACCGCCGCCGCTTTGATATGTTCCGGTGTATCGAAATCCGGCTCGCCGGCCCCGAAGTTGACCACGTTCACCCCGGCGGCGGCCATGGCCTTGGCCCGGGCGTCGATGGCCATGGTGGCCGAGGGGCTGATATTGATGGCGCGGATGGACAGTCTCAGTGCTTCCGTGCTCATTTATGTCGACACCTCTTTCCTTGCGGGGTTAGGCCCGAACGGAAACCGGACCCAGGGCTTCCAGCCGGACCAGGGCCTCCCTGATCCTCTCGGTGGGCGTGGTCAGGGAAAGGCGGAACCAGCCTTCTCCATGCGGCCCGTAACCGGTGCCGGGGGTGATAACCACGCCGGCCCGCTCCAAAACGAATTCGGCAAAGGACGCGGCGTCATGCCCCTGGGGCACCTTCACCCATAGGTAGATGGCGGCCTGCGGCGGCTTGATCCGAAAGCCCAGGCCGTTCAACCCGTCCACCAGGAGATCGCGCCGGGCCTTGTAAATCATATTGCTTTCGGCCACTTCCTCCCGGGGACCGGTCAAAGCGGCGATCGCCGCTTCCTGGACAGCGCCAAAGACCCCGGAATCAATGTTGGATTTCAGCCGCGCGAGCGCCCCCACGGCGCCCTTATGCCCGGCCGCCCACCCGATGCGCCAGCCGGTCATGTTAAAAGTCTTGGACAGGGAGTGAATTTCCACGGCCACTTCGGCGGCACCAGGCACTTCCAGGATGCTGGGAGCCCGGTACCCGTCGTAGGAAATCTCGCTGTAGGCCGCGTCGTGGCAGACCAGGACTTCGTATTCACGGGCAAAATCCACCACGCCCTCGAAAAACTCCCGGCCGGCCACGGCCCCGGTGGGATTATTCGGGTAATTCAGGAACAGTAATTTGGCCCGGCGGGCCACATCCGCAGGTATGACGGACAGGTCGGGAAGAAAGCCGTTCTTATCCTCCAGGGGCAGGTAGTAAGGCACGCCGCCCGTCAGGAGGGTACCTCCGGCATAGACCGGGTAGGCCGGATCGGGCACCAGGGCAAGGTCACCGGGATCCAGGTAGCACCAGGGCAGGTGGGCTATGCCTTCCTTGGAACCGATGAGGGCCACCACTTCGGTGCGCGGATCCAGTTCCACGCCGAAGCGCTCCCGCATCCAGCCCGCCGCCGCCCGGCGAAACTCCGGCATGCCCTCCGACGAGGGATAGCGGTGGTTTTCGGGCTTGTGGGCGGCCCGCGTAAGCTCCGCCACGATATGCTCCGGGGTGGGCCGGTCGGGGTCCCCTATCCCCAGGCTGATCACGTCGACGCCAGCCGAGCGCTTTTCGGCGATCAGCCGCTCGATGCGGGCAAAAAGGTAGGGCGGCAAATTCCTGACCCGCTCTGATTCACGAAACTCCACCTATTAAACCTCCTCGATTGGTGCTATCTGACCGGTGAAGACCATGGCCGCCGGACCGGTCACGTAAACCCGCCCGTCTTCGTTGTATTCCAGGTCCAGTTCTCCACCAGCCAGCTTTATCTTAACCGAACGCCGGGTAAAACCGTTCAGAAAAGAGCCCACGGCCACGGCGGATGCCCCGGTGCCGCAGGCCAGTGTTTCGCCTACACCCCGTTCCCAGACCCGCACCACCACGTTCTCCGGATCATCCACCTGGATGAATTCCACGTTGGTCCGGCGGGGAAAGGCGGGATGATGCTCCAGCAGCGGACCCAGCGTCGTCACGGGTACCAAGGCCACGTCCGGTACGTAGACGAGGCAGTGAGGGTTGCCCATGGATACGGCGGTCACCCGGAAGACCTCTCCCCCTGCTTCCAGGGGTTCGTCCAGCACGCGGCCCGGCGGTCCGGCCATGGGGATTTCCCCCCTCTCCAGGCAGGGCCGGCCCATATCCACCCGCACCAGCCCTCCGGCCAGCAGGGAGGCGACTTTGATGCCGGCCAACGTCTCGATGGCCAGGGAAGCGGACACGGTCCCTACCCGCTGCTGGAGATAGAGGGCCACGCAGCGGATGGCGTTGCCGCACATCTCGGCCTCGGAACCGTCGGGTTGAAAGATGCGCATGGAAAGGTCCGCGCGGGCCGAGGGCAGGAGCAGAAGAAGACCGTCGGCACCGATACCGAAGTGACGGTCACACCAAAGGACGGCGGCCCGGGACGGATTATCAGGGATCACACCGCCGTGGCGGCCGTCAACCAGGATGAAATCGTTGCCAAGGCCCTGTACCTTGGTAAACTGAATCATAGTTTCTCTCCTCGCACAATAGTGACACGGCAGCCGATTTTACACAGAATTATAACACCGGGAGAGCGGTTTTGTCTAACCATTTCCAAAGTCGGGCACCATCTGGGCAAAATGGAAAGCTCAGACCTTCAAGCAGGTAACCCGGCGCCCGAACCCGGTCTGCCAGACCCGGGCCGCCAGGCTGGCTCCCAGGGGGGAAGCCGCCACCGCAAGACTTACAGCCATCTCCCGGGGAGGGAGCGGTACGCTGTGAAAGATGGCGGCAAGCTGCGGAACATAGGTAACAGACAACTGGAGGAGGGCGCAAAGAGAGACCGCCCCCACCAGTTGGGGATTGGCCAACAGCCCGGCCTGCACCGGACCCTGCTCTTCCGAACGGCAATTGAATACGTAAAAGAGCTGGAAGAAGACCAGGGTGTTGAAGGCCATGGTGCGGGCCGCCGGAAGGTCCAGGCCGGCCGCCAGGGAGCCCGTGAAGACGGCCAGCGTACCCATACCGATGGCCAGGCCGCCCCGCACGATACGCGGGCCCAAACCGCGCGCCAGGATGCTTTCCTGCCAGGGACGCGGGGGGCGCGTCATGAGCCCGCCGGCAGGCGGATCGACCCCCAGGGCCATGGCCGGCAACCCATCCGTAACCAGGTTGACCCAGAGAATCTGGATGGGCAACAAGGGCAGGGGCAGTCCGGCCATGGTGGCGGCCAGCATGAGCAGCACCTCGCCCGTGTTGCAGGTCAGGAGGTAGCGGATAAATTTCCTTATGTTTTCGTAGATGGCCCGGCCCTCCTCCACTGCCGCCACGATGGTGGAGAAGTTGTCGTCCGCAAGCACCATGGCCGAAGCCTCCCGGGTGACGTCGGTGCCGCCCTTGCCCATGGCTATGCCGATATCGGCCTCCTTGACCGCCGGCCCGTCGTTTACGCCGTCCCCGGTCATGGCCACGACGTGACCGCTTTTTTTGTAGGCCCTGACGATGCGCAGCTTGTGCCCGGGCGAGACCCGGGCGAATACGGCCGTCTTACGCACCGCACCCGCCAGTTCGCTATCGCTGAGCCGGTCCAGATCCCGCCCGGTTAAAACGCTGTCCCCGCCGGCCGGCAGGCCCAGTTCGCGGGCCACGGCCAGAGCCGTGGCCGGGTGGTCGCCGGTAACCATGACCACCCGTATACCTGCCCGCCGGCATATCCGTATAGCCTCGGCGGCCTCCCGCCGCGGAGGATCCATCAGCCCGGCCAGCCCGGCCAGGATGAGGCCGTTTTCCACCGCCGCGGCTTCATGAATGTCGGCATCCTCCGGCATTTCCCGGTAGGCCAGGGCCAGCACGCGCATAGCCTGTCCGGCCAAGGCCGCGTTTTGCCCCTCCAGCACCCTTCGCGCTGCCGCGTCCAGAGGCAGCACACGGCCTCTTTTCAGATAGTGGGTGCAGTGGGCCAGGAGAACATCGGGGGCTCCCTTGGCGTAAACGAAGAGCCGGCCCGCCCGCCGGCAGACCACCGACATCCGCTTCCTTTCCGATTCAAAGGGAAATTCGGCCACTTTTATTTCTTCCGCGTCCTCCCGCCATATTCCCGCCCGGGCCGCCAGGACCAACAGGGCCCCTTCGGTGGGATCACCGCTTACGCGCCACTGAGCACGCTTTTGTCCGGTCACCCGTTTGACAAAACGGCCCGCCGGTACGAAAAGGCGTTCCAGAATGCCGTTGTTGCACAGGACGGCAATGCGCAGGAACAGGGCCAGATCTTCCCGGACGACCCCGGTGTGGACGTCCGCCGTCTCCTCCCCTTCGACCGCAAAACGGATGCCCCCGATAAAGCCTTCCCGCACCGTCATGCGATTTTCGGTCAGGGTACCCGTCTTGTCGGAACAGATGACGGTGGCGCAACCTAGGGTTTCCACCGCCGGCAGGCGCCTGATGATAGCGTTGCGCCTGGCCATCCGCTGCACCCCCAGAGCCAGGGCCACCGTGACCACCGCCGGCAGGCCTTCGGGAATGGCCGCCACCGCCAGGCTGACCCCGGTGAGAAACATGCGGTAGGGGAGTTCTCCGCGGGCGACCCCTACCGCCACCACCAGGGCACACACAAACAGGGAGACGCCCAAAAGCCACTGTCCCAGTTTAGCCAGCCGGGCCTGCAGGGGGGTAGCTTCCGTTTGCGCCCCGGAAATCATGGCCGCGATGCGGCCCATCTCCGTACGCATGCCGGTTTCCACCACTACGCCCCGGGCCCTTCCTCTGCTGACCACCGTGCCGGCGTACAGGGCGCAAACCACGTCTCCCGGAGCAGCCCCACCCGCCACCAGCACCCCGGCTTTCTTGGCGGTGGGAGCCGATTCCCCGGTCAACACCGCTTCCATGGCTTCCAAACCCGCCGCTTCCAGCAGCCGGAGGTCGGCCGGGACTATGTCCCCGGCCTCGACCAGCACAATGTCGCCGGGAACCAGGTCCCGGGCCGGGAAGCGGTCCAGGCGCCCCTCCCGCACGACCCTGGCCTCGGGCGCAGACAAAAGACGTAGGGCCTCCAGGGAGCGCTCCGCCCTGCTTTCCTGCACAAATCCCAAGACCGCGTTGAGCAATACGATGATGAGGATGGTCAGCCCATCGGCTACTTCACCCAGTAACAGGGACGTAGCGGTCGCTGCCAGAAGCACCAGGACCATGAAATCCCGGAACTGGTTCAGGAACACGAGCCACGGCCTAGCCGCGGGGGCCGTCTCCAGAATGTTGGGACCGCAAGCCGCCAAGCGTCTGCCCGCTTCTCCGTAGTCGAGGCCCCGCTCGCCGCTGGTATTCAACTTCCGGATAACTTCGGGAACAGACAGAGTATACCACTGCTCATCCAAAAGACGCGCACCTCCCGCCGCCAGCACACGAAACTATTCCAGAGTATGCGGACAACCAGGGAAAGATGCTCCGCCCCTTGCCTGGGGCCGCACCGGAGGTCTCCGCCTGCCCGACGGGGTCCTCCGGCCTTGAAGACAAACGTCTTCCATGGGCGCGGGCTTCCGCCCGGGATAACATGGGTGACGGCTGCCCCCCCGGCAAGACATCCTTGCATAACCTTACCACCACGGCAATTCTTTGGCCCGTATAACGGCTCAATAGTCCCGGGAACCACTGCCGTCCGGCTCCGCGGCACCCCGACACAGACCATGACGACGGTATGAGGAAAGGTTACCCCGGGGACGCGCAAAGATAACCCGCCGGCCGGCCTAATTAAAATCCATTTTTATGTCGAAATACTACGCTGAGTCCATCCTCTAGACAACATGCCATAAGGAGGAACGTAAATGTCGTTTATTTCCAGGCTCAGGATTGGCGCGCGTATTACCATGGTTATGACCGTAATCTGTGCCATTCTCGTATTTTTGGCGGTTTACGGCCTGTATAATTTGAACAAGACCCAGGAACGTGTCAACGCCATGTATTCCCTGTCCCTTGTTTCCTCCCAGTACCTTGCCAATGCTGATCTTAACTTTCAAGAGCTCCAAACCGCTATCTACGCTCACATCGACAGCACCGATCAGCAACAGATGAACCTCATTTACGGCGACGCCACCGGCTATTACGCCAATACCCTATCCTATTTGAAGGAATATCAATCCAGCGGCCTGTCGGCAAAGGAAACACAGGATCTGAGCAGTCTTCAATCCCAATTGGCCCAATACCGGAACACCAGCGACGAGCTGTTCCAGGAAAGCTCGCTGGGCACCCCGGCGGGCAAAGCCGCAGCTTACAGAATAATCCAAAGTGAAACCGGTGGCGGGGCCGATACCATAACCCAGGACTTCAGCGACCTGCAGGTCCTTGGGCTTGAGCGTGCCCAGGTGATGGCGGCCCAGGCCCGCAACGACTACGACCAGACCCGTACCATTTCCATGGGGGCGGCGCTTTTGGCCCTGCTGCTGTCCGCGGGTCTGGGCTTCCTCCTTTCCCGCAGTATAGCCAAACCCCTCCGGGAGTTGGACAGCATGGCCGGTGAGATCGCCAGGGGCAATCTCACCGGGAATATCTCCCTGACCGACGCCCGGGACGAGGTATCCTCCCTCTCGCGCTCCGTGCACCAAATGGTTAACAACCTGCGGGAATTTGTGACCCAGGTACAGGAAAGCTCCCTGGTAGTCGCCAGTTCATCCCGGCAACTGTCGGACAATGCCGAGCAGACTTCGGCCGCGGCCTCGGACACAGCCGCCACCGTGTCTGAAATTGCCGGCACCATGGATCAGATGGCTCAAAACGCCCAGGAAGTCGCCGCCATGTCGGAACAGACATCACGGGAAGCGGAAAACGGTTCCCGCGGGGTGGAGAGAATCACCAGCCAGATGGAAGCCATCGCCTACGTGAGTCACAATGCCTCAACTGTGGTCGATACCCTGTCCAAAACGCTGGACCAGGTTAACCAGATCGTTGAGCTAATAACCAACATCGCCAACCAGACCAACCTTTTGGCCCTCAACGCCGCCATCGAAGCCGCCAGGGCGGGCGAGCAGGGACGAGGCTTCGCCGTGGTGGCCGAAGAGGTCAGAAAGCTGGCCGAGCAGTCGGCCAACGCCGGTAAAGATATCAACCAGCTGATAAGCAAAGTGCAGTCCGAATCCAACAAGGCCGTGCAAGCCATGTCCGAGGGCGCCAAACAGGTCAGGGAAGGGACGGCTGTGACCGGAGAGGTGGGCTCCAGCTTCAAAGGCATTATCAACCTCGTCGACGGCCTCGCCCAGCAGATCCAGAGCCTAGCGGCGGCGGCCCAACAGGTGTCGGCGGGGGTGGAAAACGTGGCCGGCGCAGCCCAGAATCAGACCTCGGCCATGCAGGAGGTATCAAGCGCCACCGGGAAGCTGGCGGCCATGGCCGACGA
>Ga0307376_10004902_pt1 | contig 12166 bp, 12 predicted proteins | sample TR2MG_FD_202536 | JGI IMG/M metagenome (GOLD analysis project Ga0307376, IMG submission 202536) | Soil microbial communities from Risofladan, Vaasa, Finland - TR-2 | ecosystem: Environmental > Terrestrial > Soil > Coastal area > Acid sulfate soil | place: Finland: Risofladan, Vaasa | collected... | reverse complement strand
TGGAACACGCTATTTTCGGCCAAGCCTGCCCGCAAGCGCGGCACCCTGCGGAACCGCCAGCTGCCATTCGGGTGACCCAGGGGCGCACCCTGGCGTACACCTGCGGATCTACTTGCAAACGTCACACCGAGGGGCCAGAATTGTGCCCGTGAGGTGCCCCAGTGATCTGCAATGTTCCAAACGAACGGTGGCGGGCACACCTGCGCGCTGCCATTGAATACAACCAGGCCCCCGAACGGGCGGCCCGCGCAACCCTGTGCGCCTGCTGCGCGCGCGACCTGGAACGCGTGTACGAGCGCGGACCGAGGCGCGCGTGGGTGGTGTTCCCACAGGCGGCCGTTGTGATAGGGTGACGCCATGAAGCGCCGGCCACCCCGTGAAGCTGTGAACATAGCAGGACCAGCGGCCCCGGCCCTGCGAGTGGTGACCACCCAGCGGGTGGGCATCCAAGCAAACCAAGATCAAGCGCCGACCCCACCACCCCAGCCCAGCCAGCCCGAACCCGTGGCACCTGTGGAACCTGTGGTGGTGGCGCCGATGCCAACCCCGGCCCCCGATTTCGACGTGACGGACGTGACGCCGGCACCAGCACCCAGGAAACGCAAGGCCAAGTCCAAGGCCAAGGAGTAACCCATGGCCATCATGATGCCCGACGAGGGCCTGCAGACCAACGACGACCGGGACATGGGGCCATTCAAGGAGGGCGTGTCCGTGTACGAGGAGCGCCAGGCCCTGAAGGCTGCGGCCTATGCGAGCGGGCGAACGGAACGCCAGGCGAGCGCCAGCAGCCTGCCCTGGTCCACGTTCCTGCTGCGCCATCCCGACTACGACGCCGAGCTGTGGGAGGAGGTCCGCGCCCTGTACGCGGGCGGCCCCAAGCTACTGCGCAACGACAAGCTGATGAACCGCCTGCTGCCTGCCCACCGTGGCGAGGACGGCGAGGTGTACAAGGAGCGCAAAAAGCGCGCGCATTATTTCCCCTATGCTGGGGCGATCATCGATCACCTGGTGGCCGGCCTGGCTGCGGACCCCGTGTCCATCCAGGCCCAGGACGCCGATGGCGAGAACACGGACGAGGCCCTGCCCGAGTGGTGGTCCGAGTTCCTGGAGGACGTGTCCCCCCAGGGCGGCAAGCGCCAGTCCTGCCAGCAGCTACTGGTGGACCAGGTGCGCGAGGCCCTGATCACACGCTGCAGCTGGACGTTGATCGACCTGCCCCAAACCCCCGAGGAGTACGTGGCGGACGCCCCCGACAGCCTGCTGGCCCAGGAAAAGGCCGGCCTGCTGGACCCCTACGCCATCGCCATCGATCCCGAGTACGTGATCGACTGGCAGGACGACCAGAACGGCGAGCTGGAGTGGGCCCTGATCTGCGACACCGAGCTGCGGCGGCCCGGCCTGTCCGAGGCCCGGCGGAACGTCACCAAAACATTCACGTACTACGACCGCCTGGGCTGGACGCGATACCAGATCACCTACGACCCCAAGGAACCGCCCAAGCCTGAAACCCCCGTCCCCCGACTGGACGAGGGCCTGCACGCGTTCACCAAGGTGCCCCTGATCCGCATGAAGCTGCCCGAGGGGCTGTGGGCCATGGGCAAGCTGGAGTCCCTGGCGCGCGAACATTTCAACAAGCGCAACGCCCAGGCGTGGGCCGAGTATAAGTCCCTGTTCAAAATCCTGTACGAGTTCATGGCCCCCGAGGAGGGCACCAGCATGCAGCCCGTGTCCGACGCCCAGGGCGACCCGGACCGAGCGGTGGCCCAGATCCGTGGCCAAGGGTACAGCCAGCTGCGGGGACACCAGGACCGGGCCGAGTTCATCGGACCCGACGCCAGCCCGTTCGCCGAGGCGCGCGCGAGCTGCGACCAGATCATGCGGGAAATGCACCGGGTGATGTTCGTCATGTCCCTGTCCGTGGACATGGGCAGCGCCCAGATCCGGCGCAGTGGCGAGTCCAAGGCCCAGGACAAAAACGCCACCACCGTGATCCTGCTGGCCCTGGGCAAGTACCTGCGGGACGCCATGCGGGACATCGTGGAGCTGGTGGGCCACGTCAAGGGCGAGCTGGACCCACGCGTGTCCGGCGCCGAGTCGTTCGACAGCGCCGACGTGGCCGGCGCAGTGGCCGAGGCGGTGGAGCTGCTGAACGGCGTGCCCATCAAGTCCGCCACGTTCAAAAAGGCGTACCTGCTGCGGACCTACAAAACCGTGATGGGCGACGAGCTGACCGAGGACGAGCTGCAGGAGATCCGCGAGGAGCTGGAGGAGTCGATCACGGCCGAGGACACCATGATGGAGGCCGGCGCGATGGCCCTGGCCACGATGGCCCAAGGCGGCCAGGTGGACGACGACGACGACGAGTTCGAGGACGCCGAGGACGAGCGCGAGGTGAAGCGCGCGGCGGCCAACGGGCAGCCAGTGAAGGGCGGACAGCGCGGGCGAACGATGTTCGACAGCAGGGGCAAACGATAAATGGGCAACTACAGCAGAAAACCACCAACGATCCAGGCCGAACAGTTCATCGTGGCAGGCACCTGGCCCCCCGAGGTCCATCAGACTGGCGGCCAGTATTTCATCACCCTGGCCAATGGGCTGGAGGGCGAGATCACGGACACGGACTGGGTGGTGTACACCGGGTCCATGGGCTGCATTGTCATGCCCGACGCCGATTTCACAGCCCAGTACGATCCAGCGTAAGCCATGCCCAGCCTGTTCCCACCGGGCTACTATCGCCCCCCGGGCTGGGACGCGCCCCCGCACCCGACCCCGACCCAACAGGGGCGAGTCAAGGGCATGCTGCGATCCCTGGCTGGGGACGTGGGCAAAATGGACGAGGAAACCATGCGCGCCCTGATGCCCGTGCTGCAGGAGGCCCGCAAGGAGCTGCGCGAGTCCATGAAGTCCTGGCTGGCCAACGTGAAGGACGGGGACAAGCGGTACACGGCCCAGGAACACCGGCGCGCCATGGTGTCCATCGAGCGCGCCATGGAGGAGATCACCAAGATCGAACCCCGACTGGCCGGCCTGCTAGAGGACATGGGGGAAGGTGCGGGCCACCTGGCAGCGCGCCACCTGGAGTTCGAGCTGGCGCGCATGGGCCAGATATTCGGCGGCCCGGGACAGCTGGGCATGATGCCCACCCAGATCGACACGGCGGGCGTGATCGCCACCGGGCGCAAGGAGCTGATCCCCAGGTTCAGGACGAGCGCGGCACGCTACACCAAAAACATGCGGGACGACCTGCGATCCCAGTTCGCGGTGGGCCTGGCCAGGGGCGAAACATTCCACCAAATGACCAACCGGCTGCAGCGCCTGGGCGGACCCAGGGGCATGGTGGCCCTGCGCGGCGTGAAGGGCGACCCGGGCGCCATCGTGGAGAACATCAGCGAGGGGCTGTTCAAGCGGTACAGGCACTGGGGCGAACGACTGGTGCGCACGGAAACGATCAACGCGTACAACACCCAGCACGTGGCGGCCATCGACGAGCTGAACAGCGACCTGGACGAGGACGAAAAACCGTTCGGCAAGCGGTGGGACAGCAGCCTGGACCGGCGGCTGTGCGCGACATGCAACGGCCTGGACCGCGTGTACGTGGAGCACGATCAGCAGTTCCCTGGCGGGTTCGACCACCCACCGGCACACCCGAATTGTAGGTGCACCGTGGTGGCCTGGTCACCCGAGTGGGGGGACATCAAGGGCGAGGCGAAAACCCGCGAGTTCGTGCCCGAAAAGCCACCGGGCACCGGCGTGAAAAAGCCACCCAGGGCAGCGGCCCAGGCGAGCGGCCCCGAGCTGCGCGAGCAAGCCCTGGCAGCCCAGCGCCAAGTGCGCGAGGAGGGCAGGCGGAACATCCAGGCCAGGCGTGCCCAGGAGCGGGACCAGATCCTGCCACCACCCACCCAGCGCCTGGTGAACCGGCAGCAGTCCCCCGAGGCATACGAGAACCAGGCCCGATGGAGCACCACCTACCAGCAGGCCGAGCTGGCCCAGGCCAGGCAGCGGATCCGCGCAGCCAACCCCCAACGCCAGGGCGAAACCCCCAGCGAGTGGCGCAGCAGGCGGCGAGCTGTGGAGGCCAAGGTGCGCGGCATGACCGCCGAGGACATGCGGGCGGAACGACGAGGCGACACGGCCAGGCGCAACGCCCTGGCAGCCCAGGAGCGCGAGGCCGAGGCCAGGCAGCGGCGCGAGTCCAAGGAGCGGGACCGGCTGGCCCATGCCCGAGCGATGGAGCGGGACCGGGTGCGCCAGGAGGCCCTGGCCCAGGAGCGCGCGGCCAAGGCGGCCCGCGAGGTGGAACAGGATCGCGAGTACGACAAGCTGAAGCGCGTCCGCATGGACGTGGGCAAACATCACCGGGACGGGTTCGACCGAGGCGCCGAGGGCATGGGCATGTCCCGCAAGGACGTGATGAAAACATTCCAGGCCCCACCAGGGCACCGTGTACGGATCACCAGCGCCAGCGGCGGCAAGGACAGCATGTCCCTGGGCGGCGAGATCGTAAGCAACCGATCCGGCAAGGTGATCGGCACCATTTCCCGGAACCTGTCCAGAAACAGCAAGGGCGAGGTGGAGATTTATCACGGGTTCCTGGCCCTGGAAAAACCCTACCAGGGCAAGTTCCACGGCAACTGGATGATCACCAACATGTTCGAGAACTATGAACGCCTGGGCGTGAAACGCGTCGAGGTGTCCCCGGCGTGGGTGGGCCAGTACAACTGGGCCAAGGTGGGTTTCAAGATGAACCGCGAGGCCGTGCGCGATGGCGTGGACATGCTGGTGCGGTTCAACAAGCCCCACGTGGCGTCCGGCCTGATCACCCAGGAAACGGCGGACAACATGGTGCGCACCTGGAAAACGGACCCCACGGCGTTCGCGCGCATGCCCGACCTGCCCAAGATCGATTTCACGTTCTACAATCGCGAGGGGCGCGAGGACACCAACGGGCGCCTGAACAAGGCGTTCATGATGGCCAGCGGCCCAGGCTGGACCGGCGAGATCGACGTGGGCGACAACAAGCGGTGGCGCGATGCCAGGAAAATGCTGGACGCCAAGCGCAAACTGTACGACGACGCGCAGCGGGGAAAGCGGGCAAGGTATAAGGCCAACGCGGCAGCAAGAAAGGCGGCAAGGGATGGCGAATAAAGGCGAGGACGGACTGGACGGTTTCGGGGACGACGACGACACCGAGGTGGACAAGCGCCTGGCGATGGAGGCCCTGCAGGCCACGCGTGGCAACCGAACCCAGGAGGAGTTCGCCAAGGCCGACCCCCTGCTGGGCGGGTCACTGGAGCGCCTGGAACGACTGTTCGGGCTGCGGGACTAGCTGGCCGCCTGTCCACCCCCTATGGTAGAACCAGGCCAACACCCCACAACATCGTGGGAGCACCAGCGGACACCAACCCCGCAAGGAGAAAAACCGAATGAAGTTTCCCAGCCTGTTCAGCCCTGATCATTTCGTCCCGAGTTCAATCTGCAGCGTGGCCGACGAGGGGGCCGGCGATGGAGGAGCTGGAGGTGGCGGCGATGGTGGCGACCCAGGCGTGGACGACAAAACCCGCGACCTGATCCTGCGCACCGTGAACGCGGCCGTGTCCAACCAGCTGGGGCGCAAGCTGCCCACGGCCATCGAGCAAGGAGTGGGCGCGGCGTTCGCGCCGATCCAGGAGTCGATCCAGTCCATGCTGGGCAACCAGTCCGGCAAGGGCAACCAGTCCAACGGCCAGTCCAACGGCCAAGGCGGCGGGGAACACCCCGAGCTGGTGGAAATGAAGCGCAAGCAAAAAGCCCTGGAGGCCCAACTGGCCGACGAGCGCAAGGCCCGCGAGGACCAGGAGCGCAAGGGCAGGGCAAGCGCGAGGGACAACGCGATCCAGCAAGCCCTGGGCGCGGCCGGCGTGGAACCCCTGCGCATGCGCGGGGCCATGGCCGAGGTGCTGGCGAACGTCCAGGTTTCCGAGGACGGCCAGGTGTTCTACCGTGACCAGTCCAAGGGCTACGACGAGGACCTGGCCCTGTCCGACGGGATGAAACGGTGGGCATCCACCGACGTGGGGAAGTCCTACCTGGCCCCAAAGCCCGTACAAGGATCAGGTGCGAGCGCACCCGGACGAGGTGGCGGCCCACGACCTGGAGCGGCCCCCACTGATCCGGCCCAGGCCAAGGCCCAGCGGATCGCTGACGCCAAGGCCAAGCTGCCCGGACTGGTGGCCGAGATGATCGGATCCGGCGCCGGCATCAACCTGGGCAGCGGCGGCACCGGCGAATAGCTGGTGACGGTGGTGACGCGCGTGACGCGTCACTGCCTTGACATCAAGCCCAGGGTCTGTTCGACTGTGGGCACGGCCTGGACTAACTCCCCGGGGACGCACACCGAGCGCGGGTGGGACGGCGCGGAACTGAAACCATTTTCCGTCCAACAACCCGAGGGAGTAAAACATGTCACTTGTCACCCAGGCAGCTATTGCCAACACGCTGGCCACGATTTTCGAGGATCAGATCACCAGCCAGATCAACCGATCTGCGGTTTCCCTACAGCTGATCCCCGTTGGGCCCGGCCAAGGGAAAAACGTCCAATGGTCCGCCAGGTTCGGCACCGACGTGTCCGGATCCCGAGCTGACGGCGCCGATCTAGTCGGCGGCGACTTCAAAAACGACAACAAGGACCCCGCGTCCCTGGACTATGGCACCTACGACGCCCCGTTCAGCATGACCGGCAAGGCCATCGCGGCGGCCATGAATGCGCGCAACCCAGCCGAGCTGGAAAATCTTTTCGCGGACGAGCTGGGGGACGCCGTGGAGCGCCTGGCCAAGGGCCTGAATCAAGAATTTTACCTGGGCGCAGGCGGCGCCGACCAGATCAACGGCCTGTACAACACGGCCGGGCCCCTGGACACCACGGGCGTGTACGCCGGGATCGACCGTGCCGTGCGGACCCAGTGGGCCAGCAACGAGCTGGCCAACGGCGCCGTGCCCCGTGCCCTATCGTTCGACCTGATGCGCAGTGCATCGGACGCCGTGTACGACGCGTCCGGCGAGAACTGCGACCTGATCATTACTGGGTCCGCCCTGTGGTCCAAGTTCGGGAACCTGTTCGGCCAGGAGCGCCGATGGACCCAGGAGGTCACACTGCGCGGCCAAAAGGTCGTCCTGTCCGGCGGCCACAAGGCCCTGGAGTTCGACGGGATCCCCGTTGTTCGTGACGTGGACCACCCAGCCGACAAAATGACGTTCCTGTCCAGCAGGCACGTGAAGATCTGCCAAATGCCCGATGCTGTCACCCAGGTGAACCAGTCCATCGGCATGGTGGGAGTGGCCGGAACCCCCGAGGCCGATTTCGGCATGCAGGGCACCGGCCTGGTGGCCAGGATCAACCCGTTGGGACGCAATGGCGACAGCTACCGTTTCCAGCTGATCCTGTATCCACAGGTGCAGGTCCGACGACCGAACGCGCAGTGCGCGATCATCGACCTGGACGCGACACTCTAAAAAACTAGGGCCAGCGCGGGCATGGGCGGCGCGCTGGCCCTAGTTGTATCGATCCGCCCGATGACACAGGAGAACGCGTTCATGGCGAAAATGACAAACATAGCGGATCACACGCTGAAGGTGAAAATCAGCACCATGCCAGGGCAACCCCCCATGGTGACCGAGCTGGCCCCAGGCGAGTCCGCGCAATTCCCGGACGGGTACTGCAAACCAGTGCGCAGTGCTGGGGCGGCGATGCTGCCCTGCATTCTGTCCCGGGCCAACTGCCACCTGGGCGTCCCTGTCCTGGTCCCCGAGGACGAGGCCGAGGCGGCGCGCGCAAGGTACGAGCGGGTGAAGGCTGGCAAGGCCGGCATGGACCCAGGCCAGCAGATCGCTGACCTGAAGGCCAAGCTGGCGGCAGCGGAACAGGTGGCCAAAATGACCGCCCCCACACCCACACCCAAGGCCAAGGTGAACCGCGAAACCATCGCGGCGGCACCGGCCCCACTGCCCGAGGAGGCCGACGACGACGGCATGACGCCGATGGCAGCGCCCAAAAAGCGCAAGAGGGGCAAGGCGTAAGCCATGGCCCTGTCCACTGCAGAGCGGGCCAAAATCCGCATGTACATGGGCTGGAGTTCGCGTTTCCTACAGGAGGACGTGGCCCTGACCCAGGCAATGAACAGCGTGGACAACCTGCCCGACGTGCTGGCCCTGATCCAGAATCCACTGGCAGGGTCACCACCGGGCTATATTGCGGCGCTGGAGGACATCGACGCCAAGCTGGTGGCAGCCCACGGGCGCACCAAGGCGAACAAGGTGGGCAGCATCGAGCTGAACCGCGAGGAGTTCAAACAGCTGTACCGTGAAGGCAAGCGACTGACCAGCCGACTGGCCACGCTACTGGGCACCGAGGTGATCACGGACGTGTGGTCCGGGCGCCTGCCACGGACACGATTTACGCACCAGGGCAACTACCAGGTGCAGGGATGAACGTTTTGCTGGGGGGCAGCCAAGCGCGGGGTGATTACTACTCCAGTGTCGGCCATGCGGGCGGCTGTTCCCCGGCGCTATTTCGCCACCATACCACGGGGGCCAGCTGATGGCCGGGTCCGCCGTGCTAGATCCCAACGTCCTGGTGGACAGCCTGGTCACCGACGTGATCGACGGCCTGCGCGAGGACCTGCACCCCCAGTTCGGCGTGCGGGCCTATCGCGTGTTTACCATCCTGCGCACCTGGAGCGGGCGCAGCGTGGGCGAGGGCACCAAGGTGGACACCGAGGTGGAGCTGCGGCCCCAACCCCTGGTCCACACCTGGGACGGCCTGAAGTACGACCTGGAACCCTGCGGCCTGAACCTGGATGGCGAGGTGAAGCTGACCGAGGTGTCCCTGACGTACACCGAGGCCGAGCTGGACGGCGGCATCACGCTGGGACGGAACCAGCAGTGGCTGATCAGGATCGACGAGGGCCACGGCCAGGAAACCCGATCCAAGTTTTTCCTGCACACCAAGCCCCCGTTCATCGACCGGGAAAAGGACATGGGCTGGGTGCTGTGGCTAAGGAGCGCCGGCTGATGGCCGTCCTGTCCGCCACCCCCGGCAACATCGGGGGCAAAGTGAAGCGGCGCAACGCCGAGGCCAAGCGCGTGTCCGCGCGGGCCCTGGGGCGAGCTGCGCACCGTGGCCGTGCTGTGATGGTGCGGCAAACCCCCGTGGATCAGGGCCAGCTGAAAAACAGCTGGAAGGCCCGCAGGTCCCTGGGCACCGGGATCGGGGCCGGGAACATCGCGGCAACCCTGACCAACGACGCCCCACACGCTGGGATCATCGAGTCCGGCGCACGTCCGCACCCCGTAAGCAACGAGGGGATCGCGGCCCTGCACGCGTGGGTGTGGCGACACCGGGCCAGTTTCAACCTGGTGACGGCGAGCGGCCGACCGGCCAGCGGCAAGGCGGCCAAAAAGGCAGCCCTGGGCATCGCCTACGCCATCGCGGCCAAGATACAACGCGAGGGACAGAAACCCACGTATTTCGTGAAAAAGTCCATGCCCCAAATGCACAACATAGCGATCCAGGAGGTGGCGAAAGCCCTGGAAAAGCTGGCGAACCGCAAGGTGCGCGGCGGCAACAAGGGGGGCAAGTAAATGGCCATCATCCGACTGGACGCCCTGCGCGGCCTGGAGCTGGCGATCACCTGCGCGATCCCTGAACTGATCGGGCGCGTGTGCGTGGGCCAGGCGGACGCCGGCCACCACCAAAAATTCCCCAGCCTGCAGATCGACCCCAAGCGGTGGAACTACTTCCCCGACCAGGCCATGGAAACCTACGAACCAGCACCCAACGCGGTGGTGATGAACGTGGGCCGACACCAGGCCGAGATCGAGATCGTGATCGGCGCGGCCACCCTGTTCGAGCGGTACGCCCTGGAGCAAAAACTGCTGGACCTGTTCCTGTCCACCCCGATGCACCCCGGCGTCCTGTTCGCCCAGATCACGGCGTGCGAGGCCCTGGGCCCGTTCGTGGCGGCCTGGGAACTGGACAGCGACGAGTGGCACGACGAAAAATCATTCAGCCAGGAGTTCTACAGCCACGTGACCGTCCTGGGCACCATTCCCGCCCTGGTGACACGGCGGGGCGTTTACACCATCAACCAACTGCACACCGGCCTGAACCTAACCCCAAACCCGACTGACGGCATCCTGCCAAGTTTCGCGCCCCCGGGTGTGGAAGTGGTGCAGGTGAACAGCGACGGATCGATCACACCTGTGCCCTAAAAGGAGAACACCATGGCAAGCGACGTATTTTTCACGACTAACCCCGCCGAGTTCACCCGCCTGGAAGGGCTGTACGTGGCCGAGCGGAACCCCCCAGGATTTATCCGAGGCGCGGACCTGTCCGCCGTTGGCATCGGCGGCGTGACCGTTCGCGGCCCGACGGCACCCCAGCAGGTCACCAGCACGTCCAGGTTCCTGGAAGTGTACGGCGGCCGGGACCGAGGCAACGGCGGCGCCCTGGCGAACGAGATCTGGGCGGCCCTGGTGAACAAGCCCATGGGCAGCCTGTGGATCCGGCGAGTGGCAGCGGCCGACGCCGTGGCAGCCAGTCTGACCGTGGAAACGGGCGTGGATGGCACCGGCACCGCAGTGATGCGGATCGACGCCAGCAGCGTGGGCGCATGGGGCGGCGACGTGAAGGTGCGGATCGACGATGCCAGCGACGGGGACGCGAACCATTTCAACCTGCGCGTTTTGTACCTGGGCACGGAAACCGTGTACGAGAACCTGAACATCAACACGGCCACGGACAACAACCTGGCCGAGGTGACGGGCGACGACATCGCCAACACCATCACGCTGACCAAGCTGGCCGACGGCCGGCCGGCATCGTTCAGCACCATCACCGAGGCCGACTGGGAAGCCAAGGACGGCGGCGTGAGCGCGGTGGACGAGAACTACATGGCCCTGGGCACCACCCTGACCGCGTACACCAGCGTGGCCGGCGACGACGGCACCCTGGTGGCGGCCGACTACAACAGCGCCCTGACCGACCTGTCCAACACCAACGGCATCGCCATCGTGGAAATGGCAGGCGCCAGCGTGGACCAGAACAGCCTGCACGCCACGATGGTGCTGGAGGCGGCCAACGTGACGGATCGGGTTTTCGTGACCTGGAGCGGCACCCACGGCCAAGCTGTGGCCACGGAAACGGCCGACCTGACCACGGACATCACCACACGGTCTGACAGGATCATCTGGTGTTTTAACAGCCCATACACCCTGGACCCGGAAACGGGCCTGGAGCTGGCGCGCGGCCCACACGAGTGGATGGCGTGCGTTCTGACCAACAACGACGTGGACATCCACCCAGGCGCGCGGCAAACAGCTGACCAGCTGGCCGGCATCAAGCGCCTGTCCAGCGAAACCCTGACCAGGGCCGACCTGATCGCCCTGCGGGCGGCTGGGATCTGCACCCTGGAAAAACTGTCCGGGCTGTTCCTGTTCCGTTCGGGTGTGACCACCGACCTGACCACCGGGAAAACCGAGATCACCCGGCGGCGTTCGGCGGATTTCCTGCAGCTAAGTGCTGCGGACAAGCTGCGCGAGTTCGTGAAGGCGAAAAACACCATCGAGGCCCGCGCCCAGATCGCTGGCCTGCTGGTGGGGTTCAGCCAGTCCCTGCGCGATCAGCAGCGGGTGGTGGAACAGTTCGCCATCGACCAGGAGTCCGTGAACACCGAGGCCCAGCGGGCGCAGGGTGTCGAAAAGGTGCTGTGGCGGGTCAAATTGATCGGCCATATCCTGCACCTGGTCCTGGAAACCGAAATCGGCACCGGCGTGGTGATCGAGGCATAACCCACCCCCAACTGAACGAACAAGGAGATCACCATGTCATTACGAATCAGAGGTCAAGAGGTCACCATGCGGATCGCCGTGGACGGCCAGATCCAGCAGGGATCGTTTTTCAAGGTGACGGAATTCACCGTCACCCCCAGGTCCGACCTGATGGAGGAGTCGTTCCTGGGCGAGCTGGAGGACGACATCGACTTCCAGCACCACGGGTTCGACTTTTCGTTCAGCGTGCAGAACCAGGACGAGAAAACCCTGGAGTACCTGTCCACGATCATCCAGCGGGAACAGGACCAGCAGTCCCACCCCGACATCGCGATCACCGTGATCTACTCGTTCCGGGAAA
>Ga0307376_10004901_pt1 | contig 12167 bp, 22 predicted proteins | sample TR2MG_FD_202536 | JGI IMG/M metagenome (GOLD analysis project Ga0307376, IMG submission 202536) | Soil microbial communities from Risofladan, Vaasa, Finland - TR-2 | ecosystem: Environmental > Terrestrial > Soil > Coastal area > Acid sulfate soil | place: Finland: Risofladan, Vaasa | collected... | reverse complement strand
TTGAGCTGTCGGTTGACTGGTAGGTCGGTATTATCGTTCCGTCGGTTCCCAGAGTTGCATGGGCGGCGCCGTGCGCTGATTTCTGCATGGACCCGACGCCGGTTTCGATTGCGTCGCTGTCGAGCGCATATACCTCGCCGCCGGTGAGTATCTCTTTTCCATAGGCATAGATGTTTGATTTAAAGAGCACATCCATTCCGCCCTTGAATACCCGGGTCATTGCCGTGTCGAGACTGAGGTCGATATCCTCCATCAAGTTGTGGCAGTTCACTTTCGTGTGGTGTCCGGCATCGAGGGCCGGCCGCGCCTGGACAATTACTCTCCTGATCGGGTACTCGGTGGGGATGTGCATATACTGAGTTTCCGCCTGGACGGTAGTCCATTCGCGCCACAGTTCAGTTCTCATGAATCCCATCGGCGATGCCATCGGGCTTTCTCTGAGGTATTGAGCCAGGATCGAGAGAGTTAGTGTTGAAAATTCAGTTGCGGCCGCGGCATCGTTTTTGATACGCAGCTCCACGTTCTTGAATTTGCTGAGATCGAGCCCGAGCAGCGGGTCATACATGAAGCGCCCGAAGTCGATTAAGAAAATCCCGTATTGCGTGTTCGTCGCGTAATGGCGCCACAGGTCCGGGCTTGCGATGCCGTTATCGTAGAATGCGACTGCCTGGGCCATATCTCCGCGTATAGATTTGGCGATTGTGGCTCCGTTGAGCATAACCGAGATTTCGGTTATATTATCGAGCACACGCCAGTCGGGCGCGTCCTGGCCGTGTCCGGTCATGTTAGCTCCCTCGATCTTTATGAGCAGCGAACCAAGCCATCCGTGCTCGGGCAGGTCTATTCTATACGTTGAGTTGAGAGGCATTGCCACGCTCTCTCGAATATATTCTTGTTGCCAAAACATAATAAGCTCCTTTCAGTTATTGGCAGTTAGTCGCTTGTTTATTTACCGCGTGAAACTCTGGTACTATGCAGGGCAGCAGCGATTGTGGCCACGCGGTCGATATTGCGCGGATCTCCGCGTCCGAATCTTGGCGGCAGGGTTGTCCGGGCGATTGCGTCATGATACGGCGCGAATCCCTTTTCATAATCGGCCTGGGCTGCTCTGACTCCGGGACCCCAGCGACCAACTCCGATCTTAATTGTTTTTTCCTGCCACTTTGCCGTGGTGGCATCTTTCACGCCGCGTGAGAAACGTTTCTGTGATATTGCCTCCGTGACCCCGGCCTCGTATGCGCCCTCGGCTGCGGCGGTCTGGGTCGCCCAGTCTTTTTTAGGGTCCTTTACCCCGGCCTCGTAATCACCTGCGCGTTGTGGCGTCACATCAGACCATTTTTTGGCAATGTCTACTAGACTTCTGATTGCTGGCATTGTTCAATCCTTTCGATTTAGTTATTTGCTTTTGAGTTTCAGCATGTTGCAACAATATGCTTTCATTTTTTTCTGCTGAACTTCGATATAGCAGGTCAAATCATGGTTGTCAAGGGGAAAAAAAGAAGAAAACCACAAGATGTAGTATGCCATGGAGGCCCGCGAACCACAAGATGTAGTATGTTGAGCTGTAAATGAAGGTCCTTGAAGTTATCAACACGCTGTTTTCAAATTGTTGGTAGATTGTGGATAACTTTACATGAGCTTTTTCGCGTAATGGATGGTGATTACAAGGGCTTATAGCTATTTGGAAAAGTTATGCACACTGCCAACACCCTTTATTATTAGTTTTTCTTCTTATCTAGCTTTACTGAATAATCCTTACTGCCTCTTTTCTTCTTCCCTTCGCCTGTCTTATAGAAATAATTCTCAACTATTATGATTCGTTGGAGTGGCGGCTGGTATGTTGTATTTGCCATAAAAAAAATATATATTTATTCCTTGACACCCCCCCGGAGTGGAAGTATATATAGTTATAACATGGAAAAGAAGTATTTTAGAGATGAATGTATGCGATTACCGGCGGCTACACGGGCCGCTTTTGGAATCTGCAAAGGTTTGTTCTATTTGCTTATTGCGCTAATTTGTTTTGTTGGTCGGTTGTTGAGACGCAAGTAGACATAAGTATTTTGTCGCGATATATCATATAGCTGACTGGTTGGTTGTTAAGTGAGTAGGTTGCTTGAGTCCGATAATAATACTTGTGAGGCGTAATGAGAGCAACGGAAATGGAGGAAAAAGATGGCAAAGGAATTGAATGATTATCAGAAGATGTGCCTGGCGCTGATCGCGCAGCGCCGCCGGCTGTTAGAAAATAGCGGCAGGTTCTGGGTCGGGTGCATTGCCTGTGGGAAATCTTTCTGGATTTTCGATACAACTGAACAGGTGCTATATTGTTGCGAGGAACATCAACATCATCACCGGCAGGCATGTAAAGGCGGAACCTTCTCGATGATGGATTTTGCGATCGATGAGCGAAGCTGCGACTTTGCGGGCTTTGTCGAAAAGGTCATCACAGGAAAGGAATGAAATGTATTACCGGAAAATAGGGAAGCTGGGCGGGTCGTTGTATGTCGGGATTCCGAGCAAGCTGCGCGATGAGCTTGGTTTGTTTGTGGGCGATTATGTGCAGGTGGAGTTGTGCAGTTACGGAATCATCATAAACAAGTGTAAGGGATTCGCAGTTGTGGGAAAAGTACAGAAGGAAAACAAGAGGCTGAGAGGAGAAATTAGTCATGGGTGAGAGCTTTTATGTCGAGGAGATACCTGATGTTCCATCCGGCGAGTTTTACGGGAAGATTGTCAAGTATGAGAACTACGAGGGAAAATTCGACCCGGCCGTTCGGATCTATTTTATGATTAAGGACGGTGGAAATGCGGTCGGCCCGATCAATGGATTGTTTCCCAAGCGGGCAACGTCGGCCAACAAGACCGGGAAACTTCTTCTGGCCACCCTGGGTGAATGCGTGGTTGGCAAAGAGTATGACTTGAATGCTCTTGTCGATAAACGCTGCTGGGTATGGGTTGAGCGTCAGATTACCGATGACGGGCCGATGAGCCGTGTAAAGAAGGTTATTTATCCGCCTCCGCGAGCGGCCGTGGTTGATGGCCGGGGCGGCAAATGGCATGAGCCGAATCCGGTCGTCACTGGTAATAACGCGGATGCGTCAAAGCCGGATAATATGCCGTTTTGAGGTAATGGGAGAAACAAAGAGATGGCTATAATAAGACGATGCGTTGAGCTGCTGTGCAGGAAGTGTCGAGAGCGATGGTATGAGCGACTTAAAAAAGGTGAATATTTTATCAGGTGTGGCATTCTTTACAGGTATGAAATAAGGAAAGGGGAGGGTGTAATGGTGCGCATTGTTAGCTGTCCCGGCTGTGGAGAAACTAAAGCAGTGATGCGGCCGCGGCTGCCGGAACGGCGGCGTCGGTATGGGCGATATTAACAGAGGAGAAATTGAGGAATGAGTAAAGAAACTTACGATGCGATATCGGTGGACCTGATAGACGCGCCCGAGCGTGAATTGCGATCTGTAATGATTCGCGAAAAATTAGATGAGCTGGTTGAATCGATTCGAATGATCGGGATAATTCAACCGCTTCGACTGGCTCGGAAAGGAGAACGATATGAAGTCATCTGCGGGCATCGGCGTCTCATGGCGGCAAAAGCGTTGGGGCTCGCGACGGTACCGGCTATCGTGGCCGAAAGTACAAGCGAAATCGCGCTTGTGGAAGCGGTCCACGAAAACCTTGTTCGTGAGGACGTCAACGCGATCGACCTCGCCCGCTGTTTACGTGAAGTCAAGCGTGAAAAAAATCTAACGAATTCAGAAGTCAGTGCGCTATTCGGAAAGAGTCATGGTTGGGCCGGTCAGTACATGGTGCTGTTGAACTGTGACGGCGGAATCCAGGCGGCGGTTGCCGCCGGCCAGTTAGATATTATTTCAGCTCGGCGGCTGCAGTCGATTGAGGATGACAACACGCGGCATGTACTGTTGACGCATGCTGTTCGCAGCGGGGCGTCGCAGGCTACGATTGGCGGGTGGGTTTCACGTGAGAAAGCGCGGGAAGATGGCGGGTTTAGTGACGGAGTACTGCCGGATGATGGAGATCCGCCGGCGGAACCTGAAGCGCTGGTTTTTACTTGCCGCTGGTGTGGGGAAAGTAATGCGTCTGAAGAGATGATTACAATGCCGTTCTGTTCGAGATGCTACCAGGATTATATACATGCGATGAAACTGGAAGCAGCGCAAGCGGAATCCGGGACGGCGATTGAAGAGAACAACGAGAAAAAATAAGTGAGGGAAAAATGGCGAGCGATAACAAAGAGGAAAAACCTCTTAAAGTGGAAGTAGAGCTGGAGAAAGTTGGAGCAACGCTGCATTTGAGACACTCGATCGGGTCGGGAAAATATGGCGATATCGAATACAGCGTTGATTACTGCATACCCAGCGGAAACCTGTATTTCACTGTATTGAATGTGGCGTATAGAATCCATCTTACTGGATTGATTAAGACGGTTGTCGAAGCAGTGATAGAAAACGAAACGCGATTAAAACATGAAAGGAAAGAATCATGACACTAGCTAGTATCTGGATTGCGACAGTGGTTGCGGCTGTTGCAAACATTTCTGATCCAGTCAAGATTGCCGTGAAAGCGTCAATAATTGAACTGGACAAAAAGGCCAGGAACACGCCGAATCCGTGGGACAATATATTTGTCACGTTTTTGGCGGGTATCCTTGGCGTTGACCTTGAAGAAACTAAAAAAGAGTAAAGAAAAAAGTTTCGGCGCCGGCGGTCTTTCCTGTTAGTCAGAAGTCGCTCGTCGGTCGGGTGGTAAACTGCTTTTCACCTGGTTACTGCCCGTGACACAATTGCCCCTTGTGTTCAAATTGCCGCCGGCGCCGTTAAGAAATGGAGATGAAATGGAAAACGAACATCGAACTGCGATTAAGAAAGAGCTGCGCGTGTTAGGTGGCTATCTGCGTCTTGTCGAGTACTGGCTTGATGCTGATTATCCGAGTTCAGCGCATGCGGTTATGCTGCAAGCAGGACCTGTAATGACGTCACTTGTATTATCAGTAAGTTCCGCTGCGGCACAGATGAACCTTGATTTTGTCGAATCCGGCGCTGAATCGAAAGAAGAAATTTCCCCTGCAGGGAAGAAAGAAAGAAAGGGGTGATAATTTAACATGAGCTTACCTGATTACACGAAAGATATTATCGATGCGTATGTCGCGGATGGATTCCCTCCCGGTGATTTTGTTACGGCGGTTCTTGCGAATGATTTGATGGAAGCCTTCGGGCATGCCGACGACAACAACCGGGCCGCCATGTTCGATATTTGCTGTTACGTTTACAACTCGATTCCCGGGGCGTGTCATGGCAGTTATGAAAAAGTTGGAGCATGGATAGACAGGAAACAACATGATCGAGATAATCCCGGATGAGCTGATGTTTCCGGACATGATCGACGAGGTGATTGTGTTTCTGCAAGCACTGGCGGTACCGCCGCGCTTGAAAAAAGAAGCATTTATCGAGTGGTGTAAAGTCGTTGACGTGCAACTAACCCGCGCCATGGTTGTCGAATTACTTGGTGTTGATATTGAGATGGTTTAAGAGAGGAAAATTATGAAGATCGAGACAACGTACGATATAGGAGATAGTGTATTCTTCAAGGTTGATGGTGGTATTGTAAAGTCTGAGATTAACAGAATAGGGGCGAGGGTGCTTGGTGCTGAGTGTGGTGCTACGATTAGATATCATACGGTGTATGATGGGGATGATGCGATAATGCGAGTGGAGTTTACTTTACATAAGACCATTGAAGAATGCGAATCAGATCCTTCACCTTAGAGATAATCCTTACCTGACATCACTTCAAAAAGAGGTATCGAATTATGGTAAATTCATTTGATCCGATCGCTTATCGCGCCGCCTATAAGGCGTCGATCGCGCGTGGCCTGAAAAAAGAAAAGCGTGATAAGTACCTGGCGCGGATCCGCCGAAAGAAAAACAGGCTGTTCAAGCGGTTTACAGTATGAAATCAGCCTTTTTCGATCACCGCGTCCTCTACCAGCATGAATAATTTATTTCCATGCTGTTGCCGCAATTTTTTCATGTCCGCGATCGAGCTGCATTTCCCCAGGTATTCTTCGACCGTACGATTACCTTCCCTACGGCCAAGGTATGCGTATGGTCCATAAGGGCCGGCCGCGCGATTCCTCGAGTCCGGGATCATTCGTATCCTGATGTATGCCATGGTCGATTTCTCCTATTTGATGGAATTTCCAAAAAACCGCGACAGAAAAACGTCGAGGATGCCCTGTAACGCCATATGTGCCCGCGGTACGGCTCTTGACCCTCCACCCATTGTTGGATTTGGAAATAGAATAAGGGTGGGTTATTCCGGGGCATCTTTGGATGTCTTTGCCCTGGCAACGATGCTTTAATTCGGGTATTGTGGGTTTTACGTTGTTGCATGAAAAAACCTCCATAATTCCAGTGCCTTTGGGTATGCGTACATGGTGATTTCGTGGAGACCGAAGTAATAGTCCTCGTCGCGGCCGAAAAAATCGCTGATCACCGCCAATTTAGGCGTGGTTTCAGGTGTAAATTGGCGAAGGTATAGGTCGCGGTATGCTATTAGCTGGCCGAGAGCCGAGAGCGCGGCATGCGGCTTGACTTCGAGGATGAATAACTGTTTGCCGCGGTGCGCCACCGCGTCGATCCGTTTTTGTGTTAAGAGTACCGATAAGTCTCGATATTGCGGAGCCAGCCATTCCGGCGGTGTCATTCCCTCGCCTACGTGGACGTCGTAATCGAAGCCGTCGAATGTCGGGCCATGCTCGCGGAGGAAGTAGTCGAACAGGTAGCATTCGTACGGTGACATGTGTTTATATTTCGGTCTTGGCATTGCCAGGAGCTCCTTGTCTGGTAATATGAATACACTGGGACTGTTCGGAAAGCAAGTTTTTTTCGATTTGAGAGATGTCGTTGAATTCTTAACAGCAGCGCAGATAATCAATTAGCCGGGTACGGCACAAGCGGCGGTTACTGCCGGCGCTTGTGACGTAGCCGGCTAATCTGGTATTTCCGGGCCGCCCTTGGCGGCCGGCGCGTGCGGCGGCAGCAGTGCCGGCGTGCGCGCCTCCCAAATTACTGGGCGGCCACCGGCCGCCTCATATTCTTTATTTCATCGACCTAAGGGTCCTTCTTAAATGACCCCACCCCTTGGTGGGTACCTTGAGCGCTCCCCGTCGATGAAATAGAGAATATGATGCTCTAAGCCGCGGCTCTCTAATAGAAAAAAACCTTAATGAGTAACAAATTGCTCCCCCCGAAGCGGGGGGGGATTTGTTAGGTTCTGTCCGGTTCTTTTTTCTCCCTATGGGGGCTGGATTAATAACAATACAGAACAATAAAAGAAAGGCGCTTTAAACACATCAGCGCCGAGTGCCGATAGGCACACCTTGGTCTTATATTTCTTTTGCGTCTGATAATCGCGATACAGCGATTATGAAAAATGAACGCCACCAATGTAAAACAGTATCCGTACACTCCTTGTTGTTCTTGGGCGTTTTCATATTATCCCCGTTTCGATGTGGGAAAAAATAGTCCTTTTCCCACCAGTATCGAAACATAAGAAAACATGGCTTAGGCTGGCAAAATATTAAAAAAGTTTTAAGTACGGGGGAAACAACCCCGGGCTTAAAACGAAAATAGATATTCCCTCGGTGTGTTCAGTTTTTTAATATTTTCCATAGCCCAAGAACACCTTACCCTTGAGATTCTGATCGAAAGGGATGGAAATTTCTGGGTGAACGAAAATATGTACTCATATTTTATCGATGATTTCCTTGTGAATCGATTCACCCTTGGAAATTTCTCATCTTTATCTTGGGTTCCTGATTCCTCAATTCCTGCCATCCCTTAAAACGATTGTAGATTCCTCAACATCCTTTCCACGGTCTTTTAACTTTACTCGAGTACAGAATCTCTTTGCAGTATATTCACTCATTTTCAGGTGTTGATTCTACTGATATCAACACTTAAAAATGAAGACTGATTCGACACGCTGGCAGCTGGTTCCTGACTAACTATTTCTCTTCTATTTATAGAAGTGAAATATTCCATCGATCTTTTGATCTAACTGCACTTGATATTTCACACAATCACACTCAACCTTTGATCTAACTGCACCTGATATTTCACACAATCACACACAACCTTTAATCGAACCGCACCTGATATTTCACACAATCACACACAACCTTTAATACAACTACACCATTTTTCTTTTAAGGTGATCTTGTTGATTTGATTGTGGAACTGAACTATTTAAATAGATTTTCCCTTACCCGCTGCCTAATTAATTAACAAGATTCACGAAAATTTTACAATCAGCTCTGTTCGAAGCTTGTCGACGGCGGTATCGATCCGGGTTTGAATTTCATCAGGGGTGTTTGACAGGATGAAGTCGACATTTTCGCGGATCCTCGAGATCTCAGATGTCAATTCCTGGATGGCGGCGCTGTCTGCTTGCATGATCGAAAGCAACTGCTGGATATCTTCCGCAAAGATTTGTTCGGATGATTGCCCCGGGAAGTCTGGCGATCGCAGATTAAGCATATCGATGTCTGATTTTTCGGTGTTTTGTCCGGTAAGTAAAGGCTGTAACTGGGCGAGAGTATTTTGTGCGGTGTTGGCAATTTGTTCAGGGATGTTCTCAAGCTGTGTTCCCTGCCTGTCGGCAAGGTCCATCAACTGCGTTAATGCCAGCTCGACCCTGAACAGATTGTTAAATATCTCGTACAGGTAGTTTGTGCAGTAATCGATTCGAACGCCGAGCTGCGCTTCCGCCGGCGGCGGGATATACGGCGGCAGCAGCAGTATTCGCCCGGGGATGTAGGTCTGGGCCTCCGGAGTCTTTATGATGGGCATGACTTATCCCTGGGCTTCGAGGATTGCTCGTTTGGCGTCGATAGCAGCTTTTAATTTTTCCGGCGAATCCTCGGCGGTTGGTGTTTTGACGATAAACGGCCCTAAGTCACCGAGTGTGTATTCGTAGATGGCAAAAGTATTCACTTTGCCCGCCGGGTCGACTTCCTTCCAATCGCGCGCCGAGATGATTTTTGTTTGATTACGGTCCGACATTGAGATCTCCTTTGACTTCTGTGGTTCCACGTGGAACATTTTTTGTTTTGAATTTTTCTTTATAGTGAACAAACTTTGTACCGAGGGCAAAGATTAAACTTCCGACGGTGATCGTGATGAAATGGACATCCTGTCTTGTAAAAACTTCAAGGACTACTCCCGCCAGGAGTAACATCATCCCGACCAACTGTACCATTTTCCAAAGCATTTTAATCTTTCGTGTTAATCTTTTTTTTATTCATGTTGCTATTATAGCATAATTTACAAGCGAAGCGATATTTGGCGTTCCGCCGGTCATCTCAGTGTATCTTAAAAGAAAACCTGACTCGAAGGTGATCCCGGGCATGATCGCGAGCGAGTGCCGAAAGGCTACAATATCATTTTGCAATAGATAAAGAGCGCCCGAGCTGGGCGTGTTCAACTTCCATTCGGCCATGCCCTTGAAAGAGTGTTGATATAGTATCTGACCGTCGACCTCGATGGAAAATGCGTCTGTTTCCTGGTTGGCCGTGCCGAGCGAAGTACAATATCCGCCATAGATCATTCCTTTGCCAAGAATCGGGACCATAGATGTAACACCCAAGGGCGCGTTGGCAAGTGTCCATATTTCACGGCTGGGGGCGCCATGATGAAATCTGACATCGAGCCAGCCTTCGACGAGGGTTGACTCTGGTTTGATAGAAATGACTTTCGAATAATCCGGCGCTCCGCATCCGAGCATATATTTACTCCTCTTGTTATGACGGGTAGGCGCCCGGGCCCGGATCGTATAAGGGCGGCGGCGGTACCCATGGCGGTGTCAGTATTTCCTCGATCTGTTCAATCGGTATCTGGTACCGGAGCAGTATGTCCGGCGGCGGCGGTATCGGTTCGCCGAACATTGCAAATCGTAATCTGAGTGTGTGGGGATAACATTGATCGTCATTCCATGTTTTAGCGATGAGTTGGTATGGCGGATGTTCCATAACCAGAGATTCACGCCAGGTAATTTTCTCGTCGTCGGACGCAAGCGACGAGCTGATATTCAGCGGAAAAATCTGCACCAGTTGATAAAAGATTCGGAGGTGCGCAAAGCCCGCGCATCCCGGCGGGAAGATTACATCGACCTGATTAACCACTCCGGGTTTGAGCTGTATTATTGTCGACTGGATATTTTCTTCCGTCAACTCGATTGGTATTTTGATTGCATAATCGAAAAACATATTTAACTCGTCTCCTTTGCTGTTTCCGGTTATGGAATCGATATCTGGTAAATTCGGTCGGTGTTGCTGTCTGCGTTCCAGAGGTACTTGCCGTCGAACGCCAGGCCGTGCGGCGCGGTGCTTGGGGATACGAAAGACCTTAGAACAACGGCATCGAGATCAGCTTGAAGGATGGTATTACTCAAATTATCAGCAATCCACAGATATTTCCCATCGAACGTCAAGCCCGTTATGTCGGAAAATGGCGGAAGCGCCGCTATAGTTTTTATTATATTTCCGTCGAGGTCGAGCTGGTATATGTTTCTGGTTTCCGCAAACCACAGGTACTTGCCGTCGAATGTGAGGCCGGTAATGGCTTGAACTCCGGGTGTGAATGTTTTTATCCGATTTCCCAGCCGGTCATACATCGAGATGTTTGCGCGAAGATTTTCAATCAGCCACAGGTTTTTTCCGTCGAACGTGAGACCGGGTGACCCTATATCAACAGGGGTAAACGATTTGATCTGTTTTCCGTCGAGATCGAGTTGATAAACTTTATTATTGAGGTCATCAATATGCCACAGGTACTTCCCATCGAACGTCAGACCGCGCGGCTCGGTTCCGGGTGCTGCGAAAGATTTTATAATATTCATGATTGTTATTTTGCAATCAGTAGATACGCGCTGACCGTGAACTTATTTGCCGCCGAGGTTCCGGTTGCCGTCGCAGTCAGCCGGACATATTTACCGAGGCATTTGCCCGATATCGCTTCCGCCTTGTTCCCGGCGGCGTCCTCGTATCGAAGATCGCCGAACGGGCCGTTCATGTATTTGAAAAAAGTGACATTGTCGTCGCTGAACTCGACAGAGAAAACGATATCCGTTGGCGCCAGGGTGACGGTGATTGAGAGCATCAGCAGGAACTCATGAAACGGGACGCAGCGGACGCCGGCTGATGTTGCAGTGGTTAAAACGTCGTTGAAAACAACACCGTCAATGCAAGTGACACAAGTGATTCGTCTTGGATTGTTTCCGGCACGGCTCATGATATTACCCTCGCTGTGTAGCCCTCGATATAGACACATATCCTATCGGCGGCGGTTGTTCCGGTGAGTTCAAGTCTAAGGTTTTCGCCCTCGCCCAGGTAGAAATCGGCCGATGTCCAGTAGAGCGTGATGGCGTTTGGGTTCTGATCCTCTTCGAGCGGATAAAAAGTATTGGCCGATACCACCCCGATTCGCAGCCGGTCATAGTCCGACGTTTCATTTTCGACGGAGATCCGCGTGATTGCGGCCATGTATCCTGATTTGATTTGGATGTCGTCAATGTTGAGCGGGGCTTCCGCCGCTGAATTGACAGTGATTCGGCGGCGGAATAGGTTTCCATGGCGGCCGAGCGCGATTAGAGACCAATTCGGGTTTGCCAGTAGTTCTATTACTTGTTCCATGTTATCCTCGATCGGTTGAGTTGTTAAAGGTCGGCGAACCGCCACTTACTACGTCAGGTAAGTAGCAGTCCGCGCGCCTTATTATATTTTAGACTCTTACGAGCCGGTCGAGAATAACCCTGTTGGTTCCGCCGGCGGCGTCGGCGGCGTTTTGAGTCGCGATATTCAGTTCCACCGTTGCGCGCGCTTTCGGATCGAGCCAGGTATGCGGATCGAGGTCCCAGTCGAACTTAAACACGGCTGTATTGTGATATCCACAGCCGGACCACAGAGTCCGCATCGGCTGATCCGCTGTGTAGGTGTTGACATTCTGAGTGTTTGAGCTGTCGGTTGACTGGTAGGTCGGTATTATCGTTCCGTCGGTTCCCAGAGTTGCATGGGCGGCGCCGTGCGCTGATTTCTGCATGGACCCGACGCCGGTTTCGATTGCGTCGCTGTCGAGCGC
>Ga0307376_10004900_pt1 | contig 12167 bp, 18 predicted proteins | sample TR2MG_FD_202536 | JGI IMG/M metagenome (GOLD analysis project Ga0307376, IMG submission 202536) | Soil microbial communities from Risofladan, Vaasa, Finland - TR-2 | ecosystem: Environmental > Terrestrial > Soil > Coastal area > Acid sulfate soil | place: Finland: Risofladan, Vaasa | collected... | reverse complement strand
AGGATTTTACAGTAAGCTCATCTTACACTAAAATTTAGTGGGCAGTTGGGTTAGCAAAGATACCCCGAATTTAATCTAGGCTTTATACTTTGGATAGTTCATTAACTGCTAATTTCCCTATCAACCCTCGCACTAAAACTGTTTAAACACCAAATTGACTAGCAACTTCATCAATGATAGTTGATAGTTTATTTTTCCAATCAGGTGATATAAGTGCTATTGCTAACTTTCTTTCAATGTCTCGTTTTACATTCCATTCATTAGTACTCCAATAAAGATGAACTGAATCATAACCTGTATAACAAAGAGTAAAGTTATTTTTATTTCTTTTCTCATTGAATTTGTTAATACTTTCTCCTAAAGAATCTTTAGTTTTTCTTATAGTTTTATGTAGTTCATTACTTTGTTTTTCTAAAGTTGATAGCTCATCTACTATAGACTGTAAAGCTTTATAGTCTTTAGTATTTTCTAGTTCTTCTTGGATACTACCATGTGTTTTTTGTATTTTCTCATATATTTCAGTAGCTACTGCTTCTTGTTCAAATTTTCTCATCTGTGTCATAATTATCTCCATAAATTATTAGTTAATATTGTAGGCACTTTTAAGTGATACCTAGCACTAAAGTTTTTTAAGCAAACATTCTTTTGAATGTTAAGCCCAATCTAGCAAAGAAACCATTGGTTGTGTAATACTCATAGTCTTGTAAAGTTTTTAAGACTTCTTGTGTATCAAGATTATCAGCAACTTCAAGTATCTGCATACCTTTGTTGTCTTTACCAAGTGGCGTTCTTCTTACAAAATGTAAAGGCTTATTTGGTTTAGGCTTTTGTTGATAGATAGATACTTTACCAACATGATACCCATTGAAAGTATCTCCTGTAGTAGTTTCATATCTTTCTTTATTAGCTCTAACTCTAATAATATTTACACCTAGACTATTTGCATAGTTCCAAATAGCTTTCTCACTTATACTTCCGTAGTCATATATTGAATCAACAGTTGCAGTATTTCTTTTTCCATAGACGATTTTCGCCATAATATATCTCCATAAATATACAGCTTACTTAAGGTGAAGCTGTTTAACCTAAACTTTTTATTTCTCGTAGACTAATTTAGCTACAGAGTTATTTTCTAAAAACAAATCTAAATGTGTTTTTTCTGTAATGTATTTATTTAATTCAAAATCATATCTTTTGTTATGAATAGTAATATCTCTACAAATGTATCCACTGCCTTTGTCTACTTTTTTAATTTCAATCTTAGTCACTTTATGTATTCTAATATCTGCCATGTTTATTTCCTTTTAGTTATTTAGTCTTGGTAGACTTGTTAGTTAATTGCCCCACTACAATAGCAAATGCAGTGGGACTTGTCAAGCGAAAGTGTGTATGTAAATAATTTACATGTTTATATTTTGACTATATTCCAAACAGTTCCCTGTTCCATAGATGTTTTATTTAAGTAATCTTTAGTTGCAGATACTTTTACCCAACCAAATCTACCCTGATAAATCATAGACCTATCCTCTTTGAAATTAAAGGCTTGTCTAAACCTATAACCTTTTGATTTAAGGTGTTCTTTTGCCTTATCCAAGCTATTAAACTTTACAGCTTTACGTGTTTTAGAGTCGACAATTGTTGCCATGTTTTGTAATCCATTAGGATTTTTGCAAGGTGTTTTCATAATTATATCTCCATAAAATTAAATTTTTCATCATCAATAAGCTCATTCGCTTCCAAATCTAAACAAAAGTCTAAAATATCTACATGTTCTGTTTCAACATGTTCATCATCTTGAAATATATCAAGCAATTGCTCTGCTTCTATTTCGTTTGTGTTAAAGTTTAATTGTTTTAATCGTTCCATATTTGTTCTCCGTTGGTTGATTGCCCAACAACATTAACAAATGCTGTGAGGCTTGTCAAGTGAAAGCACACATGTAAAGCATAAACATAAAATACTTTACATGTGATGTATAAATAAATATTTACCATGCTAGTCTGCTTTGGTCATAATCGAAATCTTTAGGATTGCTAGTGAAACCATAATCTTTCCACCATGCTCTTGGTCTAGCATATTTACCTGTTTCGTTATAAACTTTACAGGAAGCATCAGTCATGGCGTCTCTTCGCCATTGCAGAAACGCATGAACTTTATATTTCGCTAGTGGCATTCTCACTTTGTGAGAGGGATTTCTCATAGTCACCCATTTTCTACCTACTTTTATTTCGTAAGGTCGATAGCCATACTTCCCATGAAAGTGTGTGTAATAATGGTCAGACATTTGAGGATTGAGCAGTCTTTCCATACGTGTTTCAGAGCAGATTTCCATTAAATTTTCCATGTGTATAGTTCCTTGAACTTCGTAGTTCGTTGAAGCAGTCAGCGACATTGCTGATTGCCCCAACAAGCTTAGAGACTGCTGTCGAGGTTGTCAAGTAGGAAGGCACACATAAAAACAAATATTACGGGTTAGGTGTAAATAAAACTTTATGTGTGTTTATGCGTAAAGTTTCATTCTCCTGTCTGCCGACCAAAAGCTCTGAAACGTGTAATCGTGTGTGCGTATATATATGCGTATGAGAAATCAAAGTCTTAAACGACTTTGCGAGGTTAGATAGGTTTCGTGGTGATTTTTGGGGCTATTTTGAGGGGTTGCTAATTTTTCGCCTGTTTCCACGTGCATTATGCGTAGGAGAAATCACGTGTGAAAAATGTGTTGACAATGTTTTGCAAATCGAATTACTATGTAATGGCAATCCAATGACGGGTTGAAATAACTGCCCTAAAGGGCAAGGACGAAAATTATGACAAACACAACACAACAAACTACGTTTGAAATCAAAAACCCTGAAGCTAAAGCTTCCTATGGCATGGTACGTAAAATTGCTTCGCAATTCAGCAAAGCTACCAATTGTCCGAAGGACATCAAGTGGGGAACAATTCATGGACACTTTGTGTCAAAGCTCAACGACAAAACGAAGCCTTTGACTCAAGGTCAAGTCGTGAAAATCTTAAGCATGAAGGCTTTGCCTAGTGCTGATTTGAAAGCCATGAGAAGCTACAAGAAACTTGTAAATCTTGGCTAAAACTACTCTGTAGTTCTACAAAGCCCCTCATTCGAGGGGTTTTTTTTAACCTCTCTAAAGTCTTTTAAAGACTTCAACGCCCAAGCCCCTATGAAAACTAACAAGTTCCCACAAGCTCTTTAGAGCTTTGCTAAGGCTTTGTTTCCATGAACTGAAGGTTGGTATTAACCATAGGTTAAAAAGCTCTGTAAGGGCTTTAGAATTCGTTATAGCTTGGTAAACTCTTTAGAGTTTGTAGAGTTATAATTTAAAGACTTATTTTCTCTGAAAATCTTGGAAACTTGGGAAACTCTTTAGAGTTTGACAAAGCCTATCTGTCAAATCTTGGGAAACTCTTTAGAGTTTGGGTGTTAATCTTGGGAAACTCTTTAGAGTTTGTGAAGATTTATGGGGTACGCCAGAGCCACCTACCCCCTCCCCTATATATATGCACATTCTCGTACATTTTTGGTAATTTTCAGTTGGAAACTTCAAAGGGCTTTCTTGTCTCTTTTATAGAGAGCTAATAGTTTGGTCGGGTCTTGGCAGGTTAGGTCGGGTTTAATAGGTCTAAAATGACCATGAAGATATGTATTCAACCCCGGCACACTTAATGTTATTATATAGTTGAAAATCAATTTTGTCAAGTCTTTCGTAAAATATTTTATAAAGCTTGACAAAGCTTTCATATAACTATATAATATCCTTATGTCTTTACCAACAACACAAAAAAGAAAACTGACAGAAAAACAAGAGAATTTCCTTAATAACCTTATAGAGACTAAAGGAAATCTTAAACTTTCAGCGGAACTTGCAGGATACGCAGGAAATCACTACCAAGTAATTCAATCACTTAAACAAGAGATAGTGGATTTAGCCTCGGATGTACTTGCAAGGGAAGCCCCTTTAGCAGCATTTAAACTTGTCGAGGTTTTACAAAGCGATAAAGCCCTTCCACAAGCCAATGTAAAGCTACAAGCAGCTCAGACCATTCTTGATAGAGTTGGTTTAGGTAAGAAAGAAAGACTAGATGTTAATCATAATGTTAGTGGTGGTATCTTTATATTACCAGAGAAACATACGATAAACATTACAGCAGAGGATGGAGACTATGAGGTAGTCAATAATGACTAAGCTTTGGATAACTGAACACGTTAATGAAGATGGAGCTGCAATAGGTCCATATATCAAAGCAGATACAGTTGCTGAAGCAAATAGAATAGCAATACAATATGGGTTGTTAGTGTTAGGAGAAATCCAAGAACTACAACACGATACTACAGTTAAAAAGAAAACGGTGCATTAAATGAGCAAAAAAAACCCTAGATTAGAACGAGCAGGAGTATCTGGTTATAACAAGCCTAAACGAACTCCGGGACATAAAACTAAATCTCATGTTGTTGTTGCCAAAGTTGGTGACAAAATAAAAACTATTAGGTTTGGTCAACAAGGAGTAACAGGTGCAGGTAAAAATCCTACAACTGCAAAAGATAAAGCTAGAAAAAAATCTTATTATGCTAGACATAATGCACAAGATGCTAAGCCAAGTAAATTAAGTGCTAGATACTGGAGTCATAAAGTAAAATGGTAGTCAAGTACTTTAAAAAGTTTCATAAGTTTATGAAATCTTCAAGACTACAAAAAATAATTAAAACATTTATAAAATAACATGCCACACGCAGGACACTTTAAATTTAAAGCCTTACACAAACAAAACAGTAGATTGTCTATGAGACGTAATCAAGGTAAACCCGGACATATAACTCGTGATGAGTTCAGTGAGAACTGGGATAGAATCTTCAAAAAGGAGGATAAAGATGCCAACAAAAAAGACGAAGACTAAGTCAACTGTAAATAAAGCCGGTAACTATACGAAACCGACTATGCGTAAGAGGCTTTTTGAAAAGATTAAAGCTGGTACCAAGGGTGGTAAAGCCGGGCAATGGTCTGCTCGAAAAGCCCAGCTTCTTGCAAAAGAATACAAAGCTAAAGGTGGAGGCTATAAGTAATGACTTTAAAAAAGTCTCAAAGAAGTTTAAGAGCTTGGACCAAACAAAAATGGCGTACCAAAAGTGGTAAGAAATCGTCAGAGACAGGGGAAAGGTATCTCCCGGAGAAGGCTATTAAGGCACTCTCAAAAGAAGAATACGCAAGAACAACAAGAAAGAAAAGAGAAGATACTAAAAAAGGAAAACAACATTCAAAGCAACCAAAAAAAGTTGCAAGAAAAACAAGAGCTTATAGAAAAGTAAAATAATGTCCGACAACATACCAGAAGGTTATATTAAGAAAAAAAGTGTAACTATTCCTTTTGGTTACAAACTTAGTCATATTCAAGGTTATCTTGAACCCATAGAACACGAATTAAAAACTTTAAAAAAATACATAAACTCTGTTGTAAATGAAGAATATTCTTTACGAAAAGCTGCAGAGCTTATAACAGAAGAAACAGGTAGAAAAATAACTCATGTAGGTCTATCTAAAATAATAAAAAATACTTACATACCTCCCAACAATAAATATCAATACTCTAAAGAAACCAAACGAAAACAAAAATTAGCTAGAGATAAAAAAGAACTAGCTAAAGCCAAAAAGAAATTAGCCTACAAAGAATCAAAAATTAAAACAGAAGAAAAGGTAATTAAAAAGGCTACAGAAAAAACTACAGATAATATAGTTACTACTGAAGAATTAGAACAAGTTGCACCTAGCGTACAAGAAATACTAAAAGATTCTAAAGTAATCTTTCATCCAAATGAAGGTCCACAAACAGATTTCCTTGCTGCTGGTGAAAAAGATGTACTTTACGGTGGAGCTGCTGGTGGTGGTAAATCCTATGCTATGTTAGTTGACCCACTAAGATATGCACATCGTAAAGCCCACAGAGCTTTAATACTTAGAAGGTCTATGCCAGAATTACGAGAGATGATTGACAAGTCTCGTGAATTATATCCACAAGCTTTTCCCGGTGCTAAGTTTCGTGAGGTTGAAAAGCTTTGGAACTTTCCTAGTGGAGCTAAAGTAGAATTTGGTTTCCTTGAGAGAGATGCAGACGTATATCGTTATCAAGGACAAGCTTATTCTTGGATAGGTTTTGATGAGATAACTCACTTACCGACAGAGTTTAGTTGGAACTATCTTGCTTCAAGGTTACGTACAACTGACCCAGAAATAAAAACTTATTTACGTTGTACTGCTAACCCCGGAGGTGTTGGGTCACACTGGGTTAAAAATAGATACATAGAACCACATGAGTTTAATAAAAGTTTTGTAGGTAATGATGGACTTACTAGAAAGTTTATTCCTGCAAAACTAGCAGACAATCCATATTTGTCTGAAGATGGCGTATATGAACAAATGCTTAAGTCTTTACCACCCACTCAAAGACAACAGCTTTTAGAAGGTAATTGGGATGTTGCAGAAGGTGCAGCATTTACAGAATTTGACCCTAAAGTACATGTTATTACTCCTTTTGTTCTTCCTATACACTGGGAAAGAGTAAAAGCAATTGACTATGGTTATGCTTCAGAAAGTTGTTGTTTATGGGGAATTATGGACATGAATGACAATACTTTGATAATTTATAGAGAATTATACAAAAAAGGCTTGACAGGAGTCGAATTAGCTAGTATAATAACAGATATGGAAACAGAAGACCCTTTTTCAGTAAATGGGGTTTTAGATACTGCAGCTTGGGCTAATACAGGTACAACTGGTCCAACTGTCGGAGAAAGTTTAGTAAGGGCTGGTCATAAATTAAGACGAGCTGATAAGAATAGAATACAAGGTAAAATACAAATACACGAGTATTTAAAGATTAGAGATAACGGTAGACCTAAGTTACAGATATTTAACACATGTCCGAACTTAATAAGAGAATTACAGTCTATACCATTATCTAAAACTAATCCAGAAGATGTAGATACACATGCTTCTGACCACGCATATGATGCTTTACGTTATATGATTATGAGCAGACCAAGAATGGAAAGCCCATTAGAAAGGATTAGAGGTTTAAAACGTGAGATGTACAAACCAATAGATTCTACATTTGGATACTAGGATACATGGCAGAAGATAATACATTTTTAAATGCTGATAACATCTACGAAGAAGTAGAAGGTGAGTCTGGTAAAAATTTAACATTACCCGATGACCAGCGTAGAAATCTTATTGGTATTATCAAAGGTCGTTATGCTCAAGCAGAAGATGCTAGAGAGACAGATGAAAGAAGATGGTTACAAGCTTACGAAAACTACAGAGGACTTTACAACAAGTCTATTAAGTTTAGAGATTCTGAAAAATCTAGAATCTTTGTAAAGATAACCAAAACAAAAGTACTCGCTGCTTTTGGTCAACTTGTTGATGTTATCTTTGGTACAGGTAAATTCCCAATAGGAATTAGTGAAACTAAAATACCTGAAGGCGAAACAGATTATGCACACCTTGATATTTCAAATCCTGTTCCGGGAATAGAAACTACAGAAAGTGAAATACCTGATGATATAGGTAATAGAGAAGGTGCAAATGTAAATCCTTATAATTTTGGTTATAAAGGGGATGGTAGAACTTTAAAACCCGGTGCTACATTTTATAATGGAATTTTTGAGGATAGTCTTGAAGACCAAGCAGAACAAGTAGGAATTTTAAAAGATGGTACAAGTACTGACCCACAGGCTATAGAATTAAAACCTGCTGAAAGAGCAGCAAGAAGAATGGAGAAACTTATTCATGACCAAATAGATGAGTCTAATGGTTCTTCAGAAATACGTAATGCTTTACTTGAATCAGCTTTATTAGGTACTGGTATTGTTAAAGGACCATTTAACTTTAATAAAAAATTACATAAGTGGGATACAGACGAAGAAGGTAACAGAACTTATAACCCATTAGAAGTTAGAGTACCAAGAATAGAATTTGTAAGTTGCTGGGATTTTTATCCTGACCCATCAGCAACAAATATGGATGAATGTGAATACGTTATCCATAGACACAAAATGAACAGAAGTCAACTTAGACAGTTGCGTAACATGCCTTACTTTGATGAGGATGCAATTAGAGCTTGTATTCAAACGGGTCCAAACTATGTAGAAAAAGATTTTGAATCTTCTCTAAAAGATGATGCTAGAATGGATGAAGCATATCATAATAACTTTGAAGTTATTGAGTACTGGGGTATAATGGATGCAGAGTACGCTAGAGAAGTAGGTGTTGAACTTGATGATAATATAGATGATTTAGATGAAGTTCAAGTAAACGTATGGATATGTGGAGACCAACTTTTAAGAGCTGTAATAAATCCATTTACTCCATACAGAATACCTTATCATGCTTTCCCATACGAAAGAAATCCTTATAACTTTTTTGGTATTGGTGTAGCAGAGAATATGGATGACAGTCAACAGATTATGAACGGTCATGCAAGAATGGCTATAGATAATTTAGCAATGGCTGGTTCTTTGGTATTTGATGTAGATGAGTCTGCTTTAGTTGGTGGACAATCAATGGAAATATATCCGGGTAAAATCTTTAGAAGACAAGCTGGAATGCCGGGACAAGCTATACACGGTTTAAAATTTCCTAATACAGCACCAGAGAACATGATGATGTTTGACAAGTTTAGACAACTTGCAGACGAACAAACAGGTATACCTAGTTATTCACACGGACAAACAGGTGTTCAAAGTATGACAAGGACTGCTTCTGGTATGTCTATGTTACTTGGAGCATCAAGTTTAAATATTAAAACAGTTATCAAAAACCTTGATGACTTTTTATTAAAGCCACTTGGAGAATCTTACTTTCAATGGAATATGCAATTCTTAGAGGATGAGTTGGATGTTAAAGGTGATTTAGAAGTTAAAGCTACTGGTACAAATAGCTTGATGCAAAAAGAAGTAAGAAGTCAAAGATTGACTATGTTCTTACAAACTGCACAAAGTCCTGCTATTGCACCGTTTGTTAAAATTTCTAAACTCGTAAGTGAACTAGCCTACAGCTTAGATTTAGACCCTGATGAAATACTCAATGACCCTGAAGAAGCTGCAATAATGGCACAAATAATAGGAATGCAAAATGCTAAACAAACAATTGGCGAAGAGGCTCAACCTACTGACGGGCAACAAGGAGCTATGGGAGGCATTCAAGGAACACCTCAACAACCTCAAGAACTTGGAGCTACAGGCACTGGTGGTGGCAACATCGGAATCGGAAATGTTCCGGCTGCAGGGGAAAGTGAATTTTCTGGTACGCCTAGAGCAGTTGGACCTACAGGTTAAAGAAGCAATTACTAGAAAAGAGGAGATATAGTATGTTAAATTTTATACAAACAATTAACGAATGGATAGCTATAATACCAACTATAGTTATGGGTGCATCATTAATATGTGCATTAACACCTACACCAAAAGACGATGCAATCATAGGAAAAATTTATAAAATTTTAGATTGGTGTGCATTAAATGTAGGCAAAGCAAAGGAGAAATAAATGCTTCAAGATGATAGACAAAAATATAGTATTGGTGGTGCAACAAAAGCTTTATCAAAACTTGTTACTAAATTAAATACACAACATTCTAAAAGAATGGCTAAACAAATAGATGCAGTTGATAATACTCAATATTTTGATTTTGATGATGCTATTAAAATGTTAGACGAAGGTGATATAACTATTGCTCAAGCTAATCAAATGTTAAAACAAGCTGGGTATCCTGAAAAAGATGTTCAAGAATTTACTAGAGCTTATTCTGGTTTAATATTTGATAAAAAATCTATAAAAACTAAAAAAGAAGACCCACGGTTAAAAGAATTAACTCCTCCTACAGAAGAAGAAATTGATAAAATGTTAGATGAAGCTGTAGCTAGAGGAGATTTTAAAAAAGGTGGATTACTTAATGACGATAGAGTTATGTATAAAGAAGGTGGTAAAGGAATAGAAGCTCTTAGAAAAGAAGCACCTGAAGTTGTTGAAAGAATGGGTTATGAAGAAGGTGGTATGCTTTTTGATGAAGACATGGAAAATAACTACACAAGATTTATAATGGATGAAGCATTAACAGAAGAAGAAGAAGATATACTTATGTCCAAACTAGAACAAGATGAGGAACTAGCTATGATATTTGATAAAGTCATAGACGTTGCTCAAGAATTTGCTGGAGCTGGTCCTGTTGAAGGTCCGGGTTCAGGAGTCTCTGACAGCATACCCGCAAGGTTATCTGATGGAGAATTTGTCTTTACTGCAAAAGCTGTAGAAGAAATCGGAGCTGACAATTTAATGGCTATGATGAAAGAAGCTGAAGCTAAAGTAGATGAAAGACAAGGTTTAGCTGAAGGCGGAATGCCTGAAGATAATAATGTAAACGTACAAGTTGATGCGTTGTTAGGAATGGACATGTCTCCAGACCCAACACAAGAAGCTATAAACGAAAACATGATTAAGTATCAGCCATACGTAAGAAGCTAAACAAACTAACGATAAAGCCACCCTATTAGCGTAGGCACTTTATCACATTAATAACCAAAAGGCTACCTTTACAATACAAGCCCTCTAGTCGACATAGAGCTACCTTGTGAAACAAGCCCCGAGTAGGAGAAAAAGAAAATGACTAATACAGTCCAGAAAGAAGAAACGCCAAACCCTTATAACGCAAAAAAAGATTGGCACCAAGGAGACGATAAACCTTTTGTATCATCTCAAAGTATGTTTTTTGAAGAGCCTTCTGAAAAGAATAAACTCTTTAAAAGTAACGACATAACCGAAGTGGAAGCTGAAGGAAGTGTTAATACTGAAGAACTGGAGACTACTAAGGATACACCTTATAAGAAACCAGACTATAAAAAAAGATACGATGATTTGAAAAAACATTACGATAGTAAACTTAATGAGTTCAAAAGCAGAGAACAAGAGTTAATAGAGGAAGCTACTAAAAATAGAACCGAATATAAAGCTCCAAAAACTAAAGAAGAACTAGAACAATTTAAGAATCAATATCCTGATGTTTATGAAGTTGTAGAAACAGTTGCTCATATGCAATCGGAGACTAAAGCAAAAGTTCTAGAAGAACGCCTTAGTAAACTCCAAGAACGTGAGAATCAGTTAATACGACAAGATGCAGAAAAAAGGTTAATGGAAAGACATCCTGATTTTGAAGATATCAGAAACAGCGATGACTTTCATGGTTGGGCAAAAGAGCAACCTAAAGTTATTCAAGATTGGATATACTCAAATGCTAACGATGCCGACCTAGCTTCACGTGCTTTAGATTTGTTTAAAAAAGATTTTGGTATTGATATCCCAAAGGCTAAGTCATCTTTTAAACCGACTAGAAAATCTGCTGCAGATATGGTCTCCACTAAAACAACAAGTGTAGAACCAAAGCAACAGAGAGTATGGTCAGAAAAGGAGATTGCTGCAATGAGTGTTGCTGAATTTGATAAATTTGAAAAAGAAATATCAGATGCAATGCAAGAAGGCAGAATCGTTAAATAAACTATAATTAACTCAAGGAGAAAGTATCATGGCTCAATATTTTGAACCCTCAACAGATACAGATGCTAACTTTGCAAACTCCGTAGCAGGACAAACAAATAGTTTCTTTTTACCATCGGTTTACTCTAAAAAGGTTTTAAACTTTTTCAGAAAAGCCTCAGTGGTTGAAGCTATTACTAACACCGACTATGCCGGTGAAATATCTGCTTACGGAGACTCTGTAAAGATTATCAAAGAACCTGTCATTTCAGTATCAGACTACACTAGAGGTAGCGATACTACTGACACAAAACTAACCGACCAAGAAATAACTTTGGTTGTTGACAGTGCTAAAGCTTTCAAATTTATCGTAGATGATATTGAAACAAATATGTCACATGTGAACTTCAAAGAAGTTGCTTCAAGCTCTGCTGCATATGCTCTTAAAGATGCGTATGACGCTGCTGTTTTAGCAACTATGTTTGCTGGTGTATCAGCTTCAGGACCTGACCACATTATTGGTACGGATAATGCAACTGCTGATGCAACTTTAGCAGGAAGTAATTCTGTAGACCTATTAGGTTCTGACGGAACTGGTGTAGATGCAATTGACCTTATGGCAAGATTTGCTA
>Ga0307376_10004899_pt1 | contig 12167 bp, 6 predicted proteins | sample TR2MG_FD_202536 | JGI IMG/M metagenome (GOLD analysis project Ga0307376, IMG submission 202536) | Soil microbial communities from Risofladan, Vaasa, Finland - TR-2 | ecosystem: Environmental > Terrestrial > Soil > Coastal area > Acid sulfate soil | place: Finland: Risofladan, Vaasa | collected... | reverse complement strand
TTCCTGGTAATCAGAAGTAACGAGTTGAGTTTCATTGAACGGACCACTTAGTGGTTATTAGCTAATAATCAGTAACAACAATCGAAAAGTAGTACAACAATTAACTCGAATTTTGAAAGGATTTACAATCATGAAAAAGTTTTTGAGTATTCTTACAATCAGTGCGTTTCTGCTAGTCGGAGCCAACGTCGTTATGGCTGGTAACGGCGATTCCAAACCCTGTCCACCTTCTTCTCCGAATGCCGGAGCAATCGGTGAACCCTGTGGTTTTGGCGGGGACAATGACATCCCCAATGCGAACGCCGAAGGCAATTTTGACATTGACGTTTTCGCAATCGGTGGCGGTCTCAGTTTCGACGGTGAATTGATCCCCAATGGTGCCGCGGGTGGTATCGGTGCCGCGGGTGGTGTCGCTGCCGGTGAAGCCGAAGGTTCTTTCGAGTCTTTCAGGTTCTTCAGAAAAACAATCAATCTTGGATCTGCTGAAGGTAACTTGGAGGCAATCGGTGGTGGAATGACCAAGACCGAAGCTTACGATTTCAATCAACCTGGTGGGTCTGGCCCTTACGATTTGGCCATTGGTGTTGGAAGTGAAACCGACAACTTTGCCGAAACCGGTGGGCATCTTTCTGGTGAAGCAAAAGGTCTTGCTTATTCAGGTGGCTGGATCGCTGGTGCGGCTGGCCAAGCTTCTTTGAACGGTTCCATTCTAACTGGCTCCCCTCTGCCTGTTTGGGATAGCAAGGGTGTGACCGGTGTTGTTGCAGGTCAAGGATCTCTCGGTGCTTTCATTGGTGGCGGGATTACAGCAGGGTATGGCGACTATGAAGTTGGTGCCGATATTTGGATGCATGGTAACAGCGAAGCCGACTCATATCGTGCCGTGAATTTCTTTCCTGGTGGGCACACGGAATACATGGCCTCTTATGGTCGTGCAAGCACTGAAGTTCAATCTTACGGTTATGCCAATGATAATCACCTGGCCACTTCCTTTGTGACTGGTGGATATGTTGCAGCCGGTTGTGTGAAGACCGCAACGATTCAGGCTGTCAATACCGGCCTTGGTGGTGGAATCGCCAAATCGTCAGCGAATGGAAGTTACAGCGGTTCTGGTGATCTGGGAACCAATTTCAATGGTAAGGCCGAAGGGTATTCCAAGACCTCAGCCACCACATTGAATGGCTACAACGGTGCCATCATGACTTCCGGTGCCGGGATGAAAGTTTCCAGCAGCCAGCCTACTCAGCCCAACTAATCGTTAATCACTCGATAGTTTTAAACCTGCTTCCCACCTAATGTCAGGTGGGAAGCATTAAACATTATTACTTACCCAAATTTGAAAGGATTCAAAAATGAAGAAGTATCTTGCAATTATCGCAGCAGTATGTTTCATCTTCAGTTCAGTCGGAATCGCCAGTGCTGATACAACCGCCAATGCCAATGCCAATGCCAATGCATCTGCAACCGGCGGAAGCTCTGGAGCCACCGCCTTTAATGGTGATGTGGGATCCAACAATGTCAATGAAGCCGCCGACCTGGATCGTGGTCGTCAATTCGTCAATCCGGCCTCTCCGCAGTTCGGCCCTGTTTTGAATTACTTTGGCCAGCCCCTGCCCAGCGAAGGTTTCCAGCCGGTCGAGCAGCTGATTATGTATAGCTGCTGGTTCACCGAGGGAAGTCTTAAGTCCATGCTGAAGAGCGTCGAAGATGCCAACGCCGAGTTCAAGGTCGCCAATGCCCGTATCGCCAATGCCAAACCGGCCTCCGAAGACGGGACAACCAAATGGATCAAGATCGTGATTAGTCGTGACAAGTATCAGGGTGCCAATGTTGGTTTCAAGGGTTTCCTTACCGCCTACTCCGACGACAAGCGTACGACCATGACGGAAGTTATGGCCAAAGCCGCATTGACGGCCCTTCAGAATGGCTGCAATGTGATTCACTTCACCGCTCAGGGCGCCGTCCGTGACGTTATGTCCAGTGGTTGGGGTATCGGTTTCAATACGACCCAAGCCCAGGTTTACAGTGGTGATCTGACCAAATCCAACGTCTCCAGTGGCGGCATGGGTTACTCCAGTGCCAAAGCCGGTACCCGTGACCTTCCTTGGTTGCAGGGTTTCGGTCTGGTCGATGCTGATCTGCAGTATCCGGCCCTTGACATTGCCGTTGTGGTAAAAGAGAAGGAAGCCAAGATCGTGAAAGTTCCGGCTCCTGCGAAAACCGCTGGCAATCAAATGAAGACCCCGGAAGCACCTCAGACCGGGAATCACACCAAATACGGGACCTCTCAGGGATCGTAATTTGGGATCATTCTTCTGGTAGTTAGAACATAAAATAAAAGGGGGCGAGTCATCACTCCCTTTTATTTTTTGCCATTATTTTTTGAAAGGATTATTATATGGAAGAATTAGAACATTTAAAAATTTTAGTTGTTGGTGATATTATGCTTGACAGATATGTGGTAGGTGATGTACAACGCATATCTCCAGAAGCTCCTGTCCCAATTGTTTATGTCAGAGAACAGTATAATACATTAGGTGGATGTGGTAATGTTGTAAGGAATCTTCGTGAACTTGGAGTACAAGTTGATTGTTTAGCATCAGTTGGAATTGATGCGGATGGTGAAACAATAAGTTCAGAGTTGAAACATATTGGAGCCAAATCGCTTTTATTTTATGGATCAAAACAAACAACTGTCAAAGAACGTATCATTGCTGATCAACGAAAAGTTCAAATGTTAAGAATTGATCGTGAAGATGTCAAATCAATAGGAGCCCATTTACCAATAGACGTCTTCGTAAGAATGTGTAAAGATGATTATAACATGGTCATTGTTTCTGATTACGCAAAAGGAATGATCAGTCACGGATTAATGGAATTTTTGAAGCATGAACAAAACGCTGATATTATTGTAGATCCTAAACCAAGAAATGGTGGAATTTATAATGGAGTATTCATGGTTACTCCAAATGAAAAAGAATGGGCAGAAATGTTATTTTCTTCTGCATATAATTTAAACCATGTTAAATTCATTCTTGAAACAAAAGGGAATAAGGGAATGACATTGATAGATAATCTGAATGAAACATCAGAGGATATTGAAGCAGAAGATGTACCTGTTTACAATGTTTCAGGAGCAGGAGATACAGTAGTTGCTATTATGGCAACATGTTTATCAATGAAGATAGACCCTTTAAAATCTGCAAGAATCGCAAATAAATGTGCTGGTTATGTTGTTACTCAAACAGGCACATCAGTTGTTCCAAAAAATATATTTACGAAACATGTTAAGTGTGTTTTGGGGTACAATATCTAATCAATTATACAATACTCATCTATATATATTAATTAATAGAAAGATGGGAATTGTTCGTCTTTTTTTTGAGTCTTCCCATATCCCATCATCCCCGATCCGTTGGGAAGACAAAACCTGATGCTCTCAGTATATTTATTATGCTGAGAGCATCAAACACTTTATACAGGAGGTATTTTTTGCTACGAATTGAACAAGGTGGACCGAAACAATGGACAGTAATTGATGAAAAACATGAACCAATAAAACTCATGCTCTTAGCTTCCTCAGTCACAAATAAATATTTTATTGTGACTAAATTTATAGAGGGCGTTGCTGATTTATGTGGGGAAGAGTTCAGCGACTGGTTTATGGAATTACTGGCGAATTGTGAGGACGAAAACCAAAAACCAAAAGTCATCATTGACAGCATCCCACAATTGAAGGAATATGCAAATGCATATTTGGATTCAAGACAAATTGATTTTTCACAATTTGTGGATGTAACAAAGGTTAAGAAAAATTCAATTCTATTTATGCCCGAAGAAATTGAAAAGATTATTCGACTGTCGTGTTATTTAAAGTTGTATTCTGTAATATCGAATAATGAACAGCTAAAGTTAGGGCAGACATTACATCGTGAGGTTTATAATAAACTGGCTTCTGAAATTGTTGAAACTGAGGTTGTCAGAAAAATCTTCGATGTTATAAAGACCAAAACATTCAGATACAATCTCACAGACAGATTCATGTGGGAATATATCAAAAATGTTCAAGGTAAAGATATTGGTGTACATGTTATCGAAATCTTTAATTTTATTATGAATCACATTTTGATCTTATGTGAAGAAGACAAAAATCCGATCACATATTTCGTCGGGGTAATAGATGAATCGGTAAAATGGTTTTTAAGATCAGTTTACAAAGGGTCAATCGTTTATGATGATAGTATTTCAACCGAAGATATTCAAGGGATCAATACAGATAACTTGAAAACGTACAGTTATAATGATACGTTAGGGCGGTTGAAAGGTATCGCATATGAAAAAGTGTATGAGCTTCTTCAACGACAATCTCCATTGATTGCAGAAGAAAGAACAAATGCAGGAGATGAAAACATAATTTCATTTCATGAACGAGCAAGTGAGATTGAGTTTGTATCTCCATTATCAGAAACATTGGTTTATCCGATCTTAGCACAAATGACACAGATTCCGTATCATCATTTCAAAACGCTGTCACCTGAACATTCAGCGGTAATCTCTGTTTATATGCAGAATCTTTTCAGAGTTGCATTTTCAGTTGATTACAAAGACTTGTTCGCTCTTTTGAATTTCTATCCAACAAAGAGTCCGTCATTAACAACGACATATAAGATTAAATCTGTGCATGAATTTATTGCTGCACAAGAGGAACATAAAAACTTTTATGGTTTTGATGCAAAAATTCTTCCTCATGCATTGCTATGTCATTATGTGGGTAGAATATCTCGAGTTGATTTCTGTGATATATTAACAGGAAGAAAACTCGGTGGTATTCCGTTATCAAAGATCGAACATAGCATGATTCAATTCTTCACATTATATTTCGCAGGCAAGATGGAAACTGAAATTAATAATATGACAAAGTTGATGAATGCCGATTTCTAAAGGTATGGGGGTGAAATTCCCCCATATTCTTTTTTTGTTTCTATAATTTTAGAACAAAATATAAATAGGTATTGTACACCCATAACGGAGGGTTTATTAAATGAAATCAAAGTTAAATGAAGATATTCGTCACTTATCTGAATTGATAAGAAAAGCAAACGATCTTATTAATCCAGAGAGTAGTATTGAATATCTCCAAAAGAAAGATTTAAGAGATAGATTGTATGGAGAAAAACCTAAATGTTTTTTGAAGCTTCTACCAATCGGACAAGACACTTCTCCATATCTAGTTCCTCTTTGTAACAGAGCAGGATTTGAAGATCCGAAGGTTATTTCTGTTGCAATTAAGATGGTTCAGAGGATTATGTCAGAAAAATCGGACAAGTTTGATACTAATGCTGTCCAACATGTTCTCAATCAATTGAATCATAGACATAGTGTTTTATCAAAAGAAGTTCCAAAACCGATGAGTATGGGAGCTAAAAAAGCAAAAATCACAAGAATGTTTCAAAACATTAAACAACATTTGGATATGAATAAAACGAGTGGATTAGGTGAAGAATAATAATGATACAATTTCTGGATATCAACAAGTTCAAAAAAGGTTTAAAACCCGTAACTACAACAGAGATATTCTCCAAACCAGGAGAATGGCATCCTGAAGGGTTATTCTCAGAAATTATTTTTGGTGCAGAAGAATCTCCAGATAGAAAGAAAACTTTTTCGTATATTAATTTGAATGCTTCAGTTATACATCCATCAGCATATATGCTATTGATTCAATTAGATAGAAAAATTGAAAAATTCCTTTCGACTGAAGCATCGTATTCCGTTTCTCCAGATGGAAATTTATATGAGGATCTTGAAGGAGTAACGGGAATATCAGAATTTATAAAAATGCTCCCAAAAATAAAATTCAGAGGGGGAACCGATACTCGAGATAAGTTCGTTAAAAAGATTGAACAAGCAAGTAAAGAAGGAACATTATTCATAGATACCATTCCAGTTATTCCTCCTGAGTTAAGAAATATGTATCAGGATGAAAAAGGTATGTGGATTGAAGATCCTTTGAATGAGTATTATACTGCATTGATCCGAAGAGCATATCAAGTAAAGAGTGCATCCAAATCGGGACCACTGTTTGATCTTTTAAATTACGAATTACAAAAAGCAGTTATTGCACATGATAATTTTATTCGGAAATTGATTCAAAAGAAAAATGGATTGATTCGGTCAAATCTTTTGGCTAAACGTACTGACTTCTCTGGTCGTGCTGTTATTACACCTGGACCAAACTTAAAAGTTAATGAGATTGGTATCCCGATCATAATGGCAGTCAGTCTATTTGAACCGTTTATTATCCATCGTATATTTCACTCAGGTAGAGTAGATTTAGAAAAATTGGGTGAAGAGGTAAAAGCTTTTACAACATTTGAGTTATCAATTGATAGTCTTAAAATGGTTTTGAAAGCAATCAAGAGTGCTGATAAAATACCTCCGGCGTTATTTAAAATTATTTGGGACGCCACAGAAGTAGCAATGATGGGAAGAATTGTTTTAGCGAAACGTGACCCTGCGTTGCATGCTGAATCTGTTCGTGGATTCAAACCTATTTTAGTAGATGGAAACAATATACAACTGTGTACATTACAAGTTGTTGGCTTCAGTGCTGACTTTGATGGAGATACAATGGCTATCTATCATCCAATTACCAATGAGTCACAAATTGAAGTTGCTGATAAAATGATGCGTGGAGAAGGCGGAGAATCAGCAAGTGCTGTTACGTTTGAGTTATCAAAAGAAATGTGTGTTGGTTTATACATGATGACTAAAGATGTAAAAAGAACAACTCCAGCAATTCAAGTGTTTGATAAAGATTTACCAAGCGCAACTGATGCATACATTCCAGTTAAATACCGTAATAACACTACAACAATGGGAAGAGCAATATTCAATAGCGCATTTCCATCTTCATTCCCATTCATGAATCAAACTGTAAATAAGAAATTTGTTAATGGATTGATTCCTGAAATGCTTAAAAAATATGGAACGGAACAAGCGATCAATACATTTTCAGCATTAGAGAAAATTGGTTTTAAGTTTTCAACAATTATGGCACCAAGTATTTCTTTAGATGATATTCAGTTACCAGCATCCATTCTTCAATTAAAAAAGAAATTGGAAGGATCATCAACTGAGGAAGCTGTTGCATTATTAAAAGAGATGGAAAAGCTGTTAATTCAACATTTAAAGGATACAGGTCTTTATGATCTTGTAGAGTCTGGAGCTGGTAAAGGGTGGACACAACCAATGCAAATTTTGGTTGCAAAAGGATTGATATCTGATTCACAAGGAAAAATATTGCCCGTTATTGCAGGATCATTTTCAGATGGTTTAAAAAATACACAATATTTTGCGGCAGCATCTGGAGCTAGAAAAGGTATCATTGACCGTGTTTTGAACACTGCTGATACAGGATATATGTCAAGGCAGCTTGCATACGTTTTAAATAGTGTTGAAATTGATCCACAGCTTCGTGACTGTAAAACCAAACGTCATTTAAGTTTTAGAATAACAAAAGAAATGAAGGGGAGATTCGATGGTAGATACATTATCAAAGGAAATCGTGTAGAAGAATTTGATACCGCCACTACAAAGGTTGGTGACGTTGTTAATTTGCGTACACCTATTTTATGTGAATCTAAAAAATTATGTCACACCTGTTATGGTAAATTATTGTTGAGACATAAAAGTCCCTATGCTGGTGTTATGGCAGCACAAATTGTTGGAGAAGCAGGTACACAAACCATTATGAAAACTTTCCATACTGGTGGTGCTGTTAAAGTTGTACAACGTGATATTAAATATGATATCGTCCAGAATGACCCGCTTACGACACAACAAATCGTATCTAAAAATTTGGGTCAAAATGAAAATCAACTATTTACAAAAAGAGATATGACACTAACATTGTTATTAGATGACTATCCGTTACCAAATGATTTAGCTTACACTGACGATGAATCTGAATTGATGGTAAAAGCTCTTGTTTGTAAGGTTGAATATGACGATGCCATTTTTAATATTATTTTAGACTACCCAGCAATTTTAAAGGTTTATGATAAAGAGTTAATTGGAAAAGAAATACTAAAATTAAACTATGAAAAAGATAGTACCATTTTAGAAATACCAATGCAAACAGATGATACAAAAGCACAGATTCAATATGTAAGAAGATTGCTTGGTGGGCGTGAAATTTACAAAGATGCAAATCATTTATTTTTAAAATTGTTTGCTATCTATGGTCCACTGAGAGGTATGGATTCAGTACATCTTGAAGTATTGTTATCACAAGCATTGAGAGACAAAAAGAATCAGAGCATCCCTGCAAGACTTGGAGCAAAATGGGATCCAACAATGATCAACATTAAACAAATTGTTTTTAAGACAAGCTTTATTCAAGGACTAGCATTTGAAAATGTAAATGAGGCAATCAAAACTGGATTGATTACAGAAGACGGTGGAGACCCAAGTATTCTTGAAAAGGTTCTTACAGGAACATTAGTCGAACCAAAAAAGGATAGGAGATAAAATGATTCAATTTCAAAGTTGGAGGCAATATACTCATGTTGTCGATGGGATTAGATTTAAACAAGATACAAAAGAACCTTTTTTGTTAATCTATCTCCCAGAGAATACAAATCTGTTAGAAAATTTTGTTAGTTTGAATATCAGACAAGTTGATTACAGAATTGTATCCGTTCCGGTTACATCATTGCCACGTACAAGATTAACTCCTGATCTGATAAAAGCATATCGTTCCTTAAAGCTAATTCCTTATTCTGCAAAACAAAAAGTTCCTATGGGAAAAAATGTTATTATAGATTTGTCTCAATATGTCAATACTTTAGATTTAACATTTAAACCTACAACTTATAGACAAAGAGTCGGTTTTCTTTTGAAAAATGTTTTAATGTCTGCGGTAGCTCAATTCCCAGATAATTATCAAAAGACATTGTTATACTCAGTTGATTTAAATAACAATGTGAAACCTTTTATCAATAGAAAAATATTTCCATTGTTGAGCGATATGAAGGGTGGAGACTTTCCATTTGATAACATGATATTAAATACAATATCTAATGGAAGTTCATCATACAGACTGCTTGTAAAAGATAAAGATTTTAAATTCCCAAGAGTGCTTCAATATATTAAAAATTTAAAGGGAATCTCTACAGATCTTGAACAACAACAAGATGCAGAAAAAGCTACCAACATTGTAATGAAAGCTCTTGATGGTCAACTTGAACCTGAAAATAAAGGTAAAATCAAAGGTGCTATAGATTCATTTTTACAATCACAACCAGATCAGGTTGATAAGATTGTCAATGGTGATGCATCAGCAGATGAAATAAAGACTATTGCAACTACATCAATTTTAGCTAAAACTAGTGGTGATGCTGATAGAGCACAACTGATAGCTAACAATATTCCAGACGATAAAAAACTAAAAGCTTTGAAAGCGATTGATAAAAGTCTTGCTGGAGATTTACTACAGCCTGAAAAGGCAAAGAGTTTATCAACAAATGAAATAGTCGATTCTTATGATCCAGTTAAAATGACAGATGGAAAATCTCCTAACCATGTTTATAAGAAACGACAAGTAGACTTTCAAACAAACCTTAAAAAAGATTTAGTTAATTCATTTAAGGTATTGGAAGAAAAAGAAATTCCTTTGAAGTTTGTAAACTTTTCGGTGACTCCAAAACCTGGAAGACCTGGCGAAATTATGAAATCTGATCTGAATGTTGCCACCATAACTTTAAAAGATGATTATGGAAATACACATAACATCAAGATGGAACTTCCAAGGATTGATCCAAGAACAGGTGTTTTTAGATTAAACGGAAAACAAAAATGTTTGATTAATCAGATTGTACAAAACCCAATAACATTTCCAAAACCTGGAGAGTCAAGATTTGAAAGTTCATATTCAGTCTTCAGAATCTATGTAAAGAATTTGAGACGTGTAAAATATCTTGAAGCGTTCATGTCATATAAAATGCCTTTATTCTTTTTATTGGCATTCAGTTTTGGATTCAATGAAACATGTCAATCATTCAAACTTAAATATGAAATCGTTGACAAGAAACCAACCGGTGAAACATATTTTGCGAGAATCAAATCTGGCCAATATGTTGTATTCACCAATGTAACTACAGAGATTCAGAAGTTGTTGTGCATGGGATTTATTCATGGCAAACCTGATCAATATGAATTAAGCGGAGACTTTCCAACTAAAAATTATTTTGAACAATTAATTATCAAATTGACAGGCAGGTTAAATTCTACATTCTTGATTAGCTCAAATTTACAGAATATTGTTGATCCTGTTGCTAAAGAAGTATTGAAAAGTAAACAATTGCCTATCAATTTAGATTTAATTATGAAATATATGGCTGAAAAGGTTACACAAGGATTTGTAATTCCGAGAGCAGATTTAGGCAATCAACGAATTAGAAACTCCGAAGTCCTTGTACATTTAGCGCAAAAACAAATTCTTGCAGCATACACCGTATATAAAGAGCAAGTGTTATCAGGAAATACTGAAGCACAATTCGATATTTCATCAACTAAGGTATTAAGTGATTTCTTAATGACAGAACTTGTAGTTGATATGGAGTATGCAAATCCAATTGAAGAAATGTCAACCATGACAAGAGTTTCTCCGGTTGGTAAAAAGGTTGGTGGTATTCCTGATAAGAGAGCTATTACAGTTGATGCTCGTAATCTTCACCCAAGTTATTTTGGAAACATTGATCCTCTTGATACACCTGAAAGTGATAACATCGGAATTGTTCAACAGTTAACAGTCGATGCTTTAATATCATCTTCACGTGGTATGTTTGCAACCAAAAAGCTAACAGACAAAGAAGGAACAGGAATGTTATCTACAACTACATGTATGGTTCCATTCTTAGAAAATACAGATGGTGCTCGTGTTATCATGCTTGCAAACCAAGCAAAACAAATGTTACCATTAAAGAATCCTCAACCTCCTGTAGTTCAATCAGGATATGAGTCGATCTTGACTGATGTATTGTCCGACAACTTCGTGAAACGCGCTCCATGCAGCGGAAAAATTTTATCCGTCACAAAGGATGCGATTAAGATTCAATGCGGCCCAAGACGGTCTGACGTGGTTGATATATCGCCTATGCAGTTAAGGTCAGGGTCAGGAAAGAATACATTGAGCGTTTTCAAAGCATTAGTTAAATCAGGACAATCTGTAAAAGAGGGTGAGGTTATTGCAGAAGGCGCTTGTATGTCTCAAGGATCAATTTCATTGGGAAGACCGTTATTAGCAGCCCTTATGCCTTACAAAGGATATAACTTTGAAGACGGTGCGGTTATTAGCGAGAGTGTTGCAGGTAATGATATGTTGACATCTTTGCATGGTGTTGATGAAGAAGTATTGTTATCTGAAAATGATAGACTTCTTTTCATTGCCAAAATTGATGAAGCCATTGAAAAGGGTCAGCCGATACTACGAAAAACATTTGGTGATGTTGAAGATATCATTGGATTTGATGATGATGATTCAACTGATTTAATGGGTGGGCAATATATTAAAAAGAGTCCGGGTGGTCGTATTGTTGATATTGAAGTCTTCTCTAATGTTGGGGAAGATGTATTCCCAGAATTAAAAGAGTTAATTCAAAGAACCAACAAGAGATATCCAAAACCACCAAAAGATAAATTTACCATTAAACATGAAACTATCAAAGGTGTTTATATTCGTTTTAAGATTGAGCAAGAGTTACAAGTAAAGCTCGGAGATAAGTTATGTAACCGATATGGAAATAAAGGTATTATTTCATTAGTGGAAAAAGATGAACTAATGCCAAGACTCCCAAATGGTGATAGAGTTGATATTGTGTTAAATCCTCTTGGTCTATTGGGAAGAATGAACATCGGTCAGTTGTATGAAATGTATTGTGGCTTAATGGCAAAAGAAATGGGTACAAGAATCCCAACAATGTCAAAAGCAAAAGCAATTGATTTAATCAAAAATGTTTTTGGCAAGCTTGATAAAAGTCCAAACAAAATTGCAACTGAAAGATTGGTCAAAAATCTAACAAGACTGAATCCAACAACATGGGGAAAACTTATAGCACAAGTGAAGGGAACAGGATTTTACCCAATAATAATTCCTCCTTTTAAAG
>Ga0307376_10004898_pt1 | contig 12172 bp, 9 predicted proteins | sample TR2MG_FD_202536 | JGI IMG/M metagenome (GOLD analysis project Ga0307376, IMG submission 202536) | Soil microbial communities from Risofladan, Vaasa, Finland - TR-2 | ecosystem: Environmental > Terrestrial > Soil > Coastal area > Acid sulfate soil | place: Finland: Risofladan, Vaasa | collected... | reverse complement strand
CCCGCCACCGCCTCCACGATGGCCAGCCAGTCGTTCGCACACCGCCGGTTCATCAGCGTCTGACCGCCTGCGTCCATCACACACACCTGTACCGAATCCTGGTGGTAGTCCAATCCTACGTAAACCGGTATCCTCTTCATGCCCGTTGCTCCTTAAAAGATAACTTCCTTTTGGCTGGTCGTTATACCAGCCGGAGCAACGGGCTTTCATCCCCATCTACGCGATTGCTGCTACGCGCTCCGGTTCGGGTCGTCCGCCAAACGCTGTGAGCTCAACGCGCTCCCCTTCGGGTCGCCGCTAAACGCACGGAGTCGCGAGTCCTCTGTACATCGAGATACACCGACGGTGGGAGGGTGTAGTCAGGCGATACTGTGCAGATAGTCGAGCGTCTGGCGGACGACGTCGAGCACCGGCTCTTCGACGTCGGTAAGCTTATCCGCTTCGGCGAATTGGCCGTAGTGCGGGTCGATGGTGACGATGCCGTCGAAGCCGCTGCGGGCCAGCGCAGCCAGCAGCTCGGAGTGAGGCACGTCGTCTTGGCCGGGGCACGGCGGAGCAGCGGATCAAGGAGGGCACGAACGCGGTGAAGTGGACGCGCCTGAGTTGCCACGGGTTCGCGGACAACCAGGTACGCCTCTCCCGATGTACATCGGGATTTGCCCTGGCGTACAACCTGGGCAACTTGCTGCGGCGGCTGGCGCTGCCCAAGTCCATCAAGCACTGGTCGTTAACCACGCTACGGGAGAAACTCATCAAGAGCGGGGCGAACGTGGTTCATCACGCCCGCTACGTGATCTTCCAGATGGCGGAGGTGGCCGTTCCCCGAAAGCTCTTCCGGGCCATCCTGGACCAGATTGGATGGCTCAGGCTACCCCAAGGGGCGCCGCGATGACCCCCACGAAAGACGAGACAGCCGGAGGACCTGTCGGCCACGGAGACGGTCTGCCCGGATCGGCAACGGACTCTCCTACGCAGACCGCCTCAAGCAGCATCATGGCCTCCCAACAGCCCGATGCCTCTTGCCAGAGCCAGCGAAGTGCTTGCTGATTCCCAAGATCGTGACAGAATCATCGAAAAGGCCCACGGTGCTCGTGGGCAAGGACTCATTTGGGGAATGTCGGCTCAGACAGGGGGCCAGATACAATACGCGGTTAGCGTGATGACGGCCATGCGACCCTTGGAGAAGAACTGTGGACATGAGAATCCTGAAACACTACTTAGAGTTCGGCACCTATACAAACCCTGGCCCATACGAAGAAGTGCTTCGCAGCGATCTGCCCGACGGGATCAGGGAGATTGGCCTGCGAGTGCGGCAGAGTCTTATCCACCGGACTATGCTAGCAGCGGGGAACACAGGCATAAACGCCGACCTTAGGTTCGGGGACATGACGAAGGTGCCATGGTATCGACAGCCCGAGGATGACATTCTCGTTACCGCGGCCGCCATGCTGGCCGAGCTTTACCGCCGGGATTCGCGGGGCTTGGTTATGGATCGCGAGCCGGCGAATAAGCTGGTCTTGACATGCAGGTTCACAGCCATCCTCATGGCGAGCGTTCTGAAGTCCAAGAGCATCCCTTGTCGCGTGCGATCGGGCAACGCGGCCTATCTGGGCAACAGCGACGAACCTAACGCCAGCAGCGGCGACCATTGGGTCAACCAGTACTGGGACAGCGCTAATGGTCGTTGGGTCACCATCGACGTCGACGGCGCTCCGGCCGGGCCCCGCTTTGATCCGTACGACATTCCGGAAGGACGGTTTGATTTCCCGGCCTCGAGCTGGCTGGGCATCCGTTCAGGCGCGATGGACGCGCAGCGTTTCACGTATGCCAACGGTACGCGAGGAACCATCGTTGTCTTGTGGGCGCTTTTCTATGACTTCCACAGCCTGATGAACAGCGAGATCATCTACCTTCACCGGCCGATTTACGGGGCCAGCAAGCGATTCGCCAACCTCACGCCCGATGAACTCGAAAAGGTCGACAGCCTGGCCCGCTTGATGCTCGATCCGGACGGCAACTTCGATGAGCTGCGAACACTGTGGGAAACAGAACGAGACTTCCGCCTTCTTAAGGGAGGTCTCTTGTGATAGGTACGCGGCGTCACTGCCTTATGGGAGATGACGGGGTAAGGGCGCGTGCTCGATGGACACAGTGATGATTCGTGAAGCAATGTCTGGCGACGTTGAGTTGGTAGCTGATCTGATCCGGCGATCGTTTGCCGACGTGGCTGTGCGCTTCGGGATTACGGCTGACAGCTGCCCGACACATCCGTCGAACTGCACGCCCGCCTGGATTGCCGAAGGCATGGGCAAGGGCGCGCGGTATTTCGTTCTTGAAGATGGCGGCCGGGCATGCGGGTGCGTGGCGATGGAACCGGGCGGGGTTGGACAAGACGCGGGCGACGGCTGCCTGAACGGTGCTGTACGTCTGGCCGGGCCCGACCGTCAGTACGGCCGCGGACGCCGTCGATACGCCCACCGCCAGAGCCATCAGACATAAGATTACACTGTGTCGTTGCAGGGCAATTTTCATTTCTCGACAAGAAATAAAGTACACTTACTGACTCACTCGTCTTGAAGTCCGGGCAGAGGCCGGAGGAACGCTCCGGCCCCTGCCCCGAATCACTCCTTTGGATTACCGAGCCCCGGTCTTGAAGCTCCATACCACACCGGTCGTCGTCCCGCCGGCGCTTAGCTCACCTATTCGCCTTCAGTACCAGGTCCGCCTGCCTATCTCCTTTCAAGCTGTCGATTCGGAGTCGCCTTTCTCTAGTTGGGATTCGTCTTGAAGCGCCAATCGACGCCCGTGGTGGTGCCGTATTCATTGACCTCATCGACTCGCCAGTAATGCCAGACGTTGTTTGGCATAACGCCTGGGTCGAAAAACGGTTCGCTCAGATTGCCTACGAACGGCGGCGGATTGGTCGTACCGAAGTACAGATTGTGACTCGTGGCACCGGCGCCCGGGGTCCATGACAGATCGGCGTCGAGCGGTATCTTCATGACATTGTGTGGCGGATACGGATCCGTCGCCTGCCCGGGCAGAGAACCGTCGTTGGCATTGATCGTGTAGGTATGAACCGTGTTGCCACCCAGCGTCGCGTTAGACGGATTGTTCAACGTCACTTCGATGGTTTCATCCGGCTCCTGCTCTGCGTCGTCCACGATGGATATCGGAATGTCCTGACTGGTCACGCCGGGATCGAAGATCAGCGTACCGGCCGCCAGCGTATAGTCCACGCCCCCGCCGGTAGCCGTTCCGCCAGTGACGTCATAGTCAACCGTCACCGTGTCGCTCGAAGACGAGCTCAGCGAGACAGCCAGCAGGGCAGGCGTAACATCCTCATCGCCGCTGGAGGCGGTCTGCTCAAATTGGACGGACGGTGGCGGCCCTTCGTTGTCCAAGATCGTGTACGTGTGAACCGTGTTGCTGCCCAGCGTGGCGTTCGACGGATTACTCAACGTCACTTCGATGGTTTCATCCGATTCCTCCTCCGAATCATCGACGATGGAGATCGGAACGTCCTGACTCGTCACGCCGGGATCGAAGGTCAGCGTGCCGGCTGCCAGCGTATAGTCCACGCCGCCGGTAGCCGTTCCGCCAGTGACGTCATAGTCAACCGTCACCGTGTCGCTCGAAGACGAGCTCAGCGAGACAGTCAGCAGAGCGGGCGTGACCGACTCGTCGCCGCTGGAGGCGGTCTCATCGAACTGGACGGACGGTGGTGGCACTTCGTTGTCTAAGATCGTGTAGGTGTGAACCGTGTTGCTGCCCAGCATGGCGTTCGAAGGATTGCTAAGCGTTACCTCAACCGTCTCGTCGGACTCGAGCTCACCGTCGTCGACCACGTCGATCGAAACGTTTTGACTGGTCACGCCAGGATCGAAGATCAGCGTACCGGCCGCCAGCGTATAGTCCACGCCGCCGCCGGTGGCCGTACCGCCGCTCACGTCGTAGTCCACTGTGACCGTATCACTCGATGATCGGTCCAGTGAGACAGCCAGCAGAGCAGGCGTAACCGACTCGTCGCCGGACGAGCTGGTCAGATCGAACTGCACCGCCGGCGGAAACGCGTCGCCTCTGCTGCGGATGAACATGTGATCCACGTGGAGCGTGTCCATATCCTGGTTGCCCTGGGAGTGGTCGGTGTCGATCACGCGAATGCTGGTGCTGCCACTCGTTGAGCTGGGCATCGCGAAGCTCTGGGCCGTATCGTCGTCAGACGTCTTGGTGACCGTGACCATGGTGACCCAATCCTGACCGTCGTAGTACTGGAACAGGAAGTTGTCCCCGTCCACGCTGGCGGTTTGGTAGGCCTCCACGTGGAAGGTGACATAGTCACCGCCGGTTACGTTAATGGTCCACTCGTGCTCGAGGGCGCTGTAGCCCTTGACCTTGTTGCCGACCCTCACCTCCGTGATCGACTCGTAGACATCGTCGCTGGCCTGCGTGTCGACATAGCTGCCAATTACAGTGCCGTTCACAGTGGTTTCGCCGTCCGCCACGTCGTCCACCACACCTTCGTCATCCACGATGGTGTAGGTGTGAACGGTGTTGGGGCCCAAGTCAGCATTGGTGGGATTACTCAGAGTGACCTCTATTGTCTCGTCATACTCCTCCGCCAGGTCATCCACGATGTCGATGGGGATATTCTGGCTGGTCACTCCCGGGTCGAAGATCAGCGTACCTGCCGCCAGAGTGTAGTCCACGCCGCCACCGGCAGCTGTCCCGCCCGTTACCGAGTAATCAACCGTCACCGTGTCGGTAGTTGAGGGGGACAGTGAGACACTCAGATTAACAGGAGTGACGGGCTCGTCGCCACTGGAGCTGGTCGCATCGAACTGCACGGTCCTGCGCGTGTAGATGACCAGCTTCGGTCGATACTGGCTGTTGGTGGTGTCCGACTGGTAGCAATAGTCCTGGTTGTGCAGCATCTCGTCGGTGCATTTGATGATCCAGCCGAAGTTGCCCGACGGGTCGGAGATCCATTGCTGCACCCGACTGGTTGCGTCGAAGTCGTACCACACCAGAGCCGTGGCTTGCTTGGGCGATGTGGCGTCCGGCGTGGCCTCGTAGTCGCCGCCGGGGGTCGTCCACGGGGTGTTCCAGGTGCTGGAGGCATCGCCCCAGCTGGTCGTGACCCTGTAAGCCCCGTAATACCCGGTGGTGCCCCTGACTGCCGCCTCGTCGTAGCTGTACAGCGACAGTGTGGCGCCGATCACCGGCGTTCCCGGCGATACGCTCGACAGATCGAAGCGAACCAGACCGCGCTGCATTTCCGGTCCGAGATCCTCATAGCCGGTAATGCTCATTCTCTCGTTGAGGCCGTAGTTGGTGTCCGGCCCAGCGGCGGTGATATAGTTGTCAGCAGTACCGCTGTAGCCGTCCACCCCGTCCTGCAGCACGATCATGCCGCTCCCGTCGTTGTCCACGATGGTGTAAGTGTGAACGGCTTGGGGTCCGAGCACGGCATGGCTCGGATTGCTCAGCGTCACCTCAACCGTCTCGTTGATTTCCTCCTCCGAATCGTCGACGACGTCCATCGAGATATCTTGGGCGGTCACACCTGGATCGAAAATGAGGGTCCCGGCCGCCAGTGTGTAGTCGCCGCCGCCGCCGGTGGCCGTGCCGCCGGTTACCGAGTAGTCGACCGTGACCGTATCGCCTGATGAGGTGCTCAGCGAAACGGTCAGGAGAACGGGCGTAACGGATTCCTGACCGCTGGACGCCATCTGGTCAAACTGCACGTTGGGCAGCACCGTCCCGCCATACTCGTAGCATCCGATGTCCAGCGTTGCGTCACTGGGTCGGGTCTCGCGGTCGATCGGATGGACGTATTGATAGACCGGGGTCAGTGAGTAGCCCATCCCGATGCCCGGGTCGCCGCCCTGGTCGATAGCGCCGGTGGAACCGGCGGTCAGGTGATAGTCGTAGTTGCCCGGATCTGCCAGCGAAGCATTGATCGTGACCCAGTTGGTGACCTGCGTGCCCGGACCGTCCAGGACGGTTCCGCTGCCCTGGAAGATGTTGTTCTGCAGGAGGCAGTCGGTCGTGCTGGCGTTGCGGACGAACGTACAGCTGGATCGATCGTTGACAATGGTGTTGCTGACGACGTAAAGATGCTGGTCGGGGTTGGTCGCGCCCTCGTCGGCGTAGGCGATGATCCCGCCGTTGCTGACGTCGCTGCCTTGGTGGATCAGGTTGCCGATGACGTAGCTCGTCCCGCCGTTGGGGATGTGGACCTCGTAGGAGGCGTTGCCGTCCTCGTTGGTGAGGCGGTTGCATTCGATGTAGTTGACCTGGGCCCGGGTCTTGACCTCGTGGCCCACGTAGGCGTGATGGCTCCAGGAGTGGCGAAGCGTGAAGCTGCTGACGTTGCCGATGTACATGTTGTGGCTGAAGCCGTCGCCATAGCCGTTGTTGTAGAACTCGCTGTACTCGACCAGGACGTCGCTGCTGGTGCTGCCGCCACCGAGGATGCCGTTCTCGTTGTCGTGGAAGTAGCAGTCGCGGACCGTCAGGTTATCCCCCTCCTGTCGAATGCCCGCGCCGTTCTTGCTTGACACGCTGCAGTTGCGGAACTCTATGAACTCGACGGTCGTATTCGAACCACTGACGACCCAGATGGCCTTGTCGTCGATGCTGGTCCCGCCGGCATCGAGGATCGGGCGCGTTGCCCCCACTCCTGTCAGGGTGAGGTTGCTCTTGTTGACCGCCGTGTTGCCCTCGCTGCCGGTGTATGTTGCCGAGTAAATTTCGATCGTGTCACCGTCGCTGGCCGCGTTGACGGCCGCCTGAACGGTGCTGTACGTCTGACCGGGCCCGACCGTCAGTACGGCCGCGGAGGCCGTCGATGCGACCGCCGCCAGAACCATCAGCCATACCATTACGCTACGTAGTTCCATGGACATTCTCCTTTCCAAACTGAGAGTCGGTATATCAGACATGGCCGACTCTGCCCCCCGGGCCCGCTCACTCGTCCGCAGAGCGCGCGTACAGAGAGCGACAAATGTTGGTTACCTGACTATGCCTCACGCAGGTCTCAGATCCGCGACCGGACAAATCACGTCGGGACGAAAGCCGACTGCGAATCAGGGGACCGTACTCTGACATGGGCCGTTGCCTCATACCCATTGGCCCGACGAACGCCAACCCAACCGGCGGACCAGAAAAGACATGCCCTGGGGGTGATCCGTACGTTATGTGCAACCATGTGTCAAGAAAAATCAGCCGGGGGACGGTTTGTGCGGAACCAAAGGAAGCGGGCAGCCCCCTGATGCCGACAGGGGCAAGCCGCTGAGGACCTTTGCTGCGCAGGGCGGGAACAGGCGCCGTGGTGCGAAAAGCAGCCGGCCAATCACACCAATGACTCGGACCACTCGTCCCAAGCCACGGCCCACGACGCCGGCCGATCAAAGCCTGCTGCGGAAGTGCTCGATAGTCCGAGCGAAGCCCATCCTCCGATCGGTGACAGGCTGCCACCCGAGAAGCTGACGGGCCCGGGTGTTGTCGGGGCGACGGACCTTCGGATCGTCCTGAGGCAGCGGCCGATACTCGATCGTGCTCTGACTACAAGTCAGCTCGATCACCTCACGGGCCACCTCGCCGATGGTGACCTCTTCCTGGCTGCCGATGTTGACCGGCTCGACGACATCGGATTGAGCGAGGCGCACGATGCCATCGACCAGATCGTCGACGTAGCAGAAGCTTCGGGTCTGCGAGCCGTCGCCGAAGACCGTCAAGGGCTCACCGCGCAGCGCCTGGTTGATGAAGGTGGGCAACGCCCGGCCGTCGTCGGCTCGCATGCGCGGGCCGTAGGTGTTGAAGATTCGCACGATCCGTGTGGCCAGCCCGCGCTGACGGTGGTAGCTCATCGTCAGCGCCTCGGCGAAGCGTTTACCCTCGTCGTAGCAGGAGCGCGGGCCGATCGGGTTGACGTTGCCCCAATAGGTCTCCGGCTGGGGGGTTACAAGAGGGTCACCATAGCATTCGCTCGTGGACGCCTGGAGGAACACGGCCTGCTTGTCACAGGCGAGTTCCAACATCTGCCGGACGCCGTCGCTACAGGTTCGCAGGATTTCCAGAGGTCGGGACGCAAAGTCGACCGGGCTGGGAGGACAGGCAAGGTTGTAAATCAGGTCGACAGGTCCGTCGAGGCAAACAGGCTGGCAGATGTCGTGTTCAAGCAGGTGGAAACCGCCTGCATGGCCAAGCTGCTCGGTGTTGCTCCGCTGGCCGGTACTGAAGTTGTCGATGCCGATAACCTGATGGGGCTCGTCCAGAAGCCGTCTGCACAGATGGTAGCCAATCAGCCCCGCGGCGCCGGTCACAATGATTCGCATCTCGCTGGCTCCTCGAGGTCGTCGGCGACGGGGCCGGACATCCAGGCATTATGAGACCGGGCCATTCAATCACCCAGCCGGCTGCCTGTCCAGCCTTGGGCGGGCCGGTGGCAGCCCCGACCCAAGTATCGGCTCGCTTGCATGGCCACCGCCAGAACCGTTACACTAGGCTTTTTCCGCGCCACCGCGGCTTCAGGCGGTGTCGGCCCGGCCCTGTTTGGGGGCAATACCGTACCTGCCGCGGCGCGATGCAAGAATAGACGAAGGAGACGGCTATGTTCAACGGTATCTTCAAGGTCCCGCAACCCGTCAACGAGCCGGTGCTCAACTACGCACCCGGCAGCCCGGAAAGGACCGAACTGAAAGCCAGGTTTACCCGAATGCTCGGTGAGCAGGTCGATGTGCCCATGCTCATCGGCGGGCGGGAGGTGCGCAACGGCTCGCTCAAGCCGATGGTCTGTCCACATGACCACCAACACGTCCTGGGCCATTACCATCAGGGAGATGCCCAGCACGTCGAGGAGGCCATCGCTGCTGCAAACCAGGCCCGCAAGGAGTGGAACCGTATGCCCTGGGACTCCCGGGCGATCGTGTTCCTCAAAGCCGCCGAGCTGCTGGCCGGCAAGTATCGCCAGACGCTTAACGCCGCCACCATGCTCAACGTGAGCAAGACATCTTATCAGGCCGAGATCGACGCGGCCTGCGAGCTGATTGACTTCTGGCGGTTCAACCCGCACTTCATGCAGGAGGTCTACGGCGATCAGCCCCAATCGACCAAGGGCGTGCTGAACTACATGGAGCACCGTCCGCTGGACGGCTTCGTGCTGGCCATCACCCCGTTCAATTTCACCTCCATTGCCGGCAACTTGCCCACTGCCCCCGCGCTGATGGGTAACACGGTGGTGTGGAAGCCGGCCTCGGCGTCGGTGCTGCCGGCGTATTACATCATGAAGATCCTGACCGAGGCCGGCCTGCCCCCTGGCGTGATCAACATGGTGCCCGGCCCGGGTCCGGTCATCGCCCCGCCGGCGCTCGACCACGTCGATCTGGGCGGCATCCACTTTACGGGCAGCACCTACGTGTTCTCGACGATCTGGCTGGCGGTCGGCTCCGATATCCGCAAGTACGTCTGCTATCCGCGGATCGTCGGCGAGACCGGCGGCAAGGACTTCATCTTCGCCCACGCCAGCGCCGACGTGGCCGCGCTGGTGGCCGCTTTGGTGCGTGGGGCCTTCGAATACCAGGGACAGAAGTGCTCAGCCGCGTCGCGGGCCTACATCCCCGACTCGATCTGGCCGGCGGTTAAGCAGCATCTGCTCGACGAGATCGGCGACGTGAAGATGGGCGACGTGACCGATTTCGCCACCTTCATGGGCGCGGTGATCGACAAGAACGCGTTCAAGACCATCAGCGAGTACATCGAATACGCCAAGAAAAGTCCCGACATGGAGATTCTCGCCGGCGGTGGCTACGACGACTCGAAAGGCTACTTTATCGAGCCGACCGTGGTGCTCAGCCGTGACCCCAAGAGCAAGCTCATGGTCGAGGAGGTCTTCGGCCCGGTGCTGACCATCTACGTCTACCCCGAGAATCAATACGAGGAGTCGCTGGAGCTGTGCGATCAGACTTCGCCTTATGCGCTGACCGGCTCGATCTTTGCGTTGGATCGCTCGGCCATCGTCAAGGCTACCGAACTGCTGCGTCACGCGGCCGGCAACTTCTACGTCAACGACAAGCCCACCGGCGCGGTGGTCGGCCAGCAGCCGTTCGGCGGCTCGCGGGCGTCGGGCACCAACGACAAGGCCGGTAGCTGGCTGAACCTCGAACGCTGGGTCACGCCGCGAACCATCAAGGAGACCTTCCTGCCACCGACGGACTTTCGGTATCCATACATGCAAGCTGACTGACACAGTCGCGATCGGCTGCGACCGCGGCTGATAATTGCGCTTGCCTGGGCGACCGATGTGGTACAATGCTTCCGCAAAGGGGCAGAAGGAGGCATGTCTGTGTCCACACTCACGCAGCAAGTGCGCAGCGCCGCGCTCGACAGCGGAGCCGACCTGATCGGCTTTGCCCCAATTTCACGATTCGATAACGCGCCGGCCGAATATCACCCGCGTACGATCTTCCCTCAGACGCAAACCGCCATCGTGGTGGCGGTCCGCCAGCCTCGCGGGGCGCTCAAGGCCGTCGAAGAGGGCGCCTACTGGCAGGCGTACAACTGTGACTCCTACTGGTATCTCAACGAGGTCGTGGGCCCCAAGATCCTCCGCAGCATCGTTCTGTTTCTGGAGAGCTGTGGACACACGAGCGTTCCCGTGCACAACCCCTTCTTCCCACATGCGGGCCGAAAGACCCGCGACGATCAGCCGGCCGGGCCCGACGGCATGGTCTCAATGCGACACGTGGCCGTGGCCGCCGGGCTGGGAGAGATCGGCCATTCTAAAGTCCTTCTCACCCCCCAGTTCGGCCCGCGCCAGCGCGTCTTTGCCGCCTTTACCGACGTTGAACTCGAGCCCACACCGCTGTTTGAGGGCAAGATCTGCGACGACTGCATGGCCTGCGTCCGCGAGTGCGAGGGATGTGCCATTGGCGACGACCGCAGCGTCACGTTCCGAATCGACGGACGCGAGTATTCACACGCGCCGCTCGACCCGCGTGCGTGCGGCCACGTACATGCGGGGCGCGACCCGAGCTTCTCGCCGTTCTTCACCGGCAACGAACCCGAGGGTAAGCAGCCCGCCTACAACGAGTGGACCTACCATCGGTTTCGCCATTTGGCCGTCTGCGTGGGACGCGGATGCCTGCGAGCGTGCCTGGACCATCTGGAAAAGACCGGCCGCATCGAAGCCACGTTCAATACGCCGCTCATCGAGCGCGAGCGATGGACGCTGGACGGACCCGCCGCGAAGGAGTCGACGTAGAGCAGCATGGTGATGCGTTGAGCAGGCGTGGAGTCTGAATATCGACTGTGGGCACGCCGAAAGGAGACAAGGTGACCCAGAAGCAACATCCTTGTGCCAGCCGCCGCCGATAGGTTGGCGGGGACGCAACGACGGTGACGCCGCATGCACTCCTACCGATGGGAGGTGGCCAGTTGAGCACGGGCGGCCGCCTCACAATGGCCGGGACAAAGGTGGCGAAACCCGGTCTTAGTCCGGATCGGCGGATGCAACACGCCGTCGTGAAGGCGGAATTGGAAGTAATCGCCGACCCTAAAGGACCGGCGGTGAACTGGATCCTGCTGCGGCAAAGCCCGTCGGCCGCCCGAGTCTGACTCGGGCGGCAAGAGCATACCGAAGCCAATCCCTTGATGTGGTCTCAACCCACACTCAAGGAGATTGGCGGTGGCCGGCGACAACAGACGCTTCCGCTGCGTGCGGAACGTGGGGTTTGTGTGCGAGCACTGCGGGGCGCGGGTGGCACCCGTGGCCAACGGTTCCTGTCGGAACCACTGTCCCGAGTGCTTGTGGTCGAAACATATCGATGACGTGCCGGGCGATCGTGCGTCTCGCTGTGGCGGCATGATGGAGTGCGTTGCCGTCGAGCAGGACGCGCGGCGAGGATGGATGCTGGTGCACCGTTGCACGCGCTGCGGTGCGTTGCGTCGCAACCGCGCAGCCCTGGACGACCCGCGCCAACCGGACCGCATCCAAGCGCTGGTACGCGTGACTCGCAAGGGCTGTCGTGAAATCCATGACAGCTAGTGCCGTTTTCGGTCAGAGAGTTATGGTTTCGTAACTCTTGTTAAAATAGGTAGTTGCGCGATCGGGTTATCCACAATATATAGGGTCTCCAAGTGTTGAGGAACAGCAGTTCTCGTCACAAGG
>Ga0307376_10004896_pt1 | contig 12176 bp, 10 predicted proteins | sample TR2MG_FD_202536 | JGI IMG/M metagenome (GOLD analysis project Ga0307376, IMG submission 202536) | Soil microbial communities from Risofladan, Vaasa, Finland - TR-2 | ecosystem: Environmental > Terrestrial > Soil > Coastal area > Acid sulfate soil | place: Finland: Risofladan, Vaasa | collected... | reverse complement strand
CGCAGACCACGCTGCGTTCGGTGCTGGGCAAACACGAACTGGACGAGATGCTCGCCGAACGCGAGCGGCTCAATATCGACATCCAGAAAGCGCTCGATACCCAGACCGATGCCTGGGGAATCAAGGTTGCCAATGTGGAAATCAAGCACGTGGACATCGACGAGACCATGGTACGGGCCATTGCCCGCCAGGCCGAGGCGGAACGCGAGCGGCGCGCCAAGGTGATCCATGCGGAGGGCGAGTTGCAGGCATCGGAAAAATTGCTGCAGGCAGCCCAGGTGCTGGCACAGGAACCGCAGGCGATCCAGCTGCGCTATCTGGAAACGCTGACGGTGATCGGTGCGAACAACAGCACGACGGTGGTGTTTCCGGTGCCGATCGACCTGATCAGGATGTTTACCGACAAGGCGCTGGGCAAGCCCGGATAAGCGGACTAGCGGGCATCAAGCCGGAATCGTTTCCTGCTTTGCAGCAATCGCGTCGCGGCAAGCGGCGCTGATCCATTCCAGCCATTCCGCCATGCCCGCACCGCTGCCGGCCGATATGCGGATTACCCGTATCTGCGGATTGACGGCGCGCATTCGCCACCGCAAGATCGGCATCGAAATCCTGGTGCGGCAGCAGGTCACACTTGCTGAGCAGCATCAGGTCCGCGGCGCGGACCTTGTCGGGATATTTCAGCGGCTTGTCCTCGCCCTCGATCACCGCGTGCGACTGGGAACCGTTCAGCGCCTCTATGGTTTTCACCGGCAGTGTCATCTTGCCCGAGCCGGAGCTGGAGACCAGTTTGAGCGCAAAGATGCCGTGCACGAAAAAATAACGGCGGTTCTGGTCGGCATAATCGTTGTTCTTCGCAAATATGTCGCGCTCGATCGTCACCATGCGCGACTGGCTCATGCCGGGCGCATGCGCTCCTGCCGGGCCAGTGCCAAAATCGATATGGTTGTGCATCAGGGCGGGTTCGCGTTCATGCGCTGATTCGTCCTGGCACGCGCGAAAATGCAAAGCCTCGCCGGGTTTGCGCTGCCGCGAGAGAGTATGGCCACCGATCAGCGTCTGGCCTTTTCCGCATCCGCATGTCATGCACATCATGACACCTCCAGTTCCTTGGCTCTCATCCTGTCGCCGTCCGTCACCTCGATGTGAAAGCTGCCGTAATTCGGGCAGGGTTCGTAACGGGCAGTCACCGCCGCATTGCGGGCGCAAGCCATGCACCAGCCCTGTCCGGCGCTTTCGATGATTTGCAGCACGCTTTCGGCGATCGACATTTCATGCACGGCGAACCCGATCCGGCCTTACACCCCCGATATTGATCGGAAGCAATCAACCATATTAGCAATGCTGAACTTCAATTTTCCGTTTGGCAAATCTGCATATTTGCAGCGATGAGCGGAATGTCGCTTGCAACTATCAATTCAAATAGGCACAAGGTAAGATAGGCAAACGTCCAATCGAGTTAGGTTAAGCATTTCAATCAATTACGGTATTTCTGGTGATTCATCAGCGCTTAACATTGGCAATGCAATATCGTCGTCGAAATCGGGTATGAGTGACTAATCAGGCCATGACCGAACAAATATCCAATCCGGAATCAATTCCAGGAAATAAAATTCCTGCAGCAATTGCTGCCGAGGTTTCAATGCTGATCGAAAAGTTTCCCTATATCGGCAATCGAATCGACCTGCTGTGGGGTACGGTCGACTTGCAGGATTACCTCAACACGCTGATCGTAGATGAAAGAAGCGGCCGAAAAGGATTTCCGCATCTGGTTGCCGGCGCAATACTGCGAATACACACTGAACACTACAAGTTGATCAGGCCGAAACTGAACAAAAACAAATCCCCGGGAAGAGTATGAAATCATTTTCCTTGCGATGATTTTAACGGTATTCAATTACATCAGGTACCACACAGTCTTTTACCGCATTTACGCCTTTAAGCTGAATTAACGACTGTTCGCTTTTGGCCGCCTGAGCCTGTTTATATACGCCAACACAACCGTCCACAGCTCAACAGCAGACATTCTCCTGTTTTTTGCGTTCGGTGATATCCCGGCTTGATGCGAAGAAGTAGATATGCCCATTTATATCGATGCCTTTGGTGCTAACTTCTACATTGATGAGTGTACCGTCCTTGCATCGGTGCACGGTCTCGAACCTGGCATCCTTGCCGATAAAATTCCTGAGCCTCGCCAGCAACTCATCCTTCGAATACTGCGAATTCCAATCAGCAATGTTAAGTTTGCTTGCTTCCTCCCGGCTATAGCCCATCATCTCGCAGAATGCGTCATTGACCTCAATAATGTCGCCCTGCAAATCGATTACGTGAATACCATCGCGAACATTGTTTATCAATGTCTGATAATGTTTCAGTTGATCTTCTGAGTCCATTTGACTTTAATAATGTATAAATAAAAATGACAAAGCTGCATTAGATCAGGAATGCCTTGCCAGCCGGCCGGGCTTCTCGGGAGAGGACATTCGCAACCCTTGCTCGAATCAGCAGCGGAATGTCCTGTTGAGCAACAACTCAAACTCCTCAATCGGCACAGGCTTGCTGAACAGGTAGCCCTGATATGCCATGCAGCCATACTGTTTGAGCAAGGTTAATTGAGACTCATCCTCGACACCTTCTGCAATTACATTAAGCCCGAAATTTTGGGCCATGCCGATGATGGTTTTTACCATGACCGCATCGCTGCCATTTGTTGCAATATTGCGAACAAAACTCTGGTCGATTTTAATCTGGTCAAGTGGCAAATTCTTCAAGTAAGATAACGACGAATAACCCGTGCCAAAATCATCGAGCGACAGGGAGACAAATAGAACCTGTTTCAGTGCAAGCATTTTTTCAATCACCAAATCTATGTTGTCCAGCGCTATGCTTTCTGTTAATTCCAGCTTTAAGCGAGAAGGTTCAATACCGTGTTTCTGAATCATGGCTGTTACTTTTTCGACAAAATCAGGTTGTTTGAATTGCCGTGCGCTGATATTGACCGCAAGAACCAGATTGCGTGTTTTTTCGTAATGTTTCCATGCTGCTATCTGTTGACAGGCGGTTTCGAGTACCCAATTCCCAATATCAAGAATCAGCGAGCTTTCCTCTGCGATCGAAATAAAGTCTGTTGGTGACACCATGCCACGCTTGGGATGGTTCCAGCGAATCAAAGCCTCGGCGCCGACAGGACGACAATCGCGATCCAGTTGAATCTGGTAGTTCAGCTGAAATTGCTTGTTTTGGATGGCTAGTCGTAAATCCGACTCCAGAGCAGCGCGTACCTCCACCACCTCCTGCAATTTCGGGTCAAAGAATCGTACCGCATTCCGCCCGGATTCCTTGGCTTGATACATGGCCAAATCGGCATGTTTAATTAACTCATCCAACGATTCATCTTTGCCGGAAAAGAGGCTCAAGCCGATACTGGGCGAGCTGAAATGCGTATGAGCATTAAGTTGATATGGCGCAGCCAGGGAGGCGCGTATTTTTTCGGCAACGAGAGCCGCTTTTTGTGATGCTTCTTCAGAGTCCGAACCAAGACCCTCAAGCAGTACCACAAACTCATCGCCACCGATGCGAGCTACCGTATCCGTCTCTCGCAAACAGAGTTTTAGACGCTTTGCCACTTCAATCAGCATCATATCTCCATACTCATGCCCGAGTGCATCGTTTAGAGATTTGAATTTATCCAAATCAATAAACATCAGTGCCCCTGTCAGGCCATCACGTCTGCTTTCTGCGAGAATTTGCGTACTTCGATCATTTAACAGATAACGATTGGGCAGTCTGGTAAGTTGATCGTAATTTGCCTGCCATGAGATCAGATCGTCTTTTTTCTTCTTTTCGGTGATATCACAAAACTGCTCCACATGGCGGTACACGCTGCCATTTGATCGGCGTATGACCTGAATATGAGCCAGTTTTGGGTAGAGCTCCCCATTCTTGCGTCTATTCCAAATTTCTCCCTCCCAATGATCTGTGTTGAGAATCGACTGCCACATCTGCCGGTAAAATTCCTTGTCATGTCTTCCTGACTGTAAAATCTTCGGGTTTTTACCTGCGACTTCGTCCAACGCGTAGCCGGTGACCCTGACGAAGGACGGGTTAACATCCACGATAAGATTATTCTCATCTGTCACCACGATCGCGTCCGCGTTCGTCTCGTATATTGAAGTGGCCAACTTCATTGATTTCTCAGAATCAGACAGAGTCTCTGCCATCTTGTTGAACGCTGAAGTGAGTTTCCCGATTTCGTCCAGGTTACCTTTCTCCAGTTCAACAGGGACAAATTGCTCCATATTGCCCCTGCTCTGCATTGACTCTATCGTGGATTTCAGTTCTACAATCGGGGCCATGAATCTGCGTATGAGCCATTGGATGGAAAAGAAAAGCACGAATTGCAACGCAATCTGCCCCGACCACAACAAGTCTCTGCTGTGTTTGATGGCAGCCATTTCATCAGTCATGTCGAGAACAATGCTTGCGGCACCATTGACCGAACCAACTTTCACATGGTGGCACATCAGGCAGTTTGTGCCGCGAAAATTGGTGCTCACGATAAATGGCACCACCGCACGAAGCGTGGGCGTACCCTGATTTTCTGCAAACAGGAACTGTGGGCGCTTCGATGTCATCGCGCGGCGGTCCATGTCGTCCTTGACTTGCTCTTCAGGCAGGCCGACGCCGAACTGCTCCTGCACCTGCTTGGCGCGAATGATGCGCAGTTCTCTCACATTTTCGGATGCACCCATCTTGGCGATGAAAAGACGGCGGTTCCCGGGGTTGGAGATCATGCCGGTAACCATCAGCATATTCATGCCGTTGATTACGCCATCGGCGGAAACTTCAGCACGCTTTTCTGCTCCATCCAGGATATTTCCCCTGATTTTTTCCATTACCCAGAAATGAGCAAAAGACAATACAACGACCAATAGCACCTGGATTGGCAGGTTCAGTTTGGTTGCAATGCCGAGTGATTTCCACCAACATTTCAAAGTTGATCGACTCCGGTAATTTTGATCGTTCGTCGAAAGACAGCCTGATCGCGTTTATATCGGCTGAGTTTGCTGATTCTTTAGTGCTAATCGGAAATATTTCCAGAGCTGGAGAGTAGCCGGGAAATCAAGTCGATGTCGTCCCACTAGCTTCCGGACAGGTTTGCCGGGTATTCCAATGGAAGTATCTCGAAAAGACGCTCAAACAGATTTAGCACGACAGGCATCACGCCTTATCCGGCCTGGTAATAGCTGAGTTTTGTGAAGTAGTGAAATCGAGTTTGCCTTGAGTAATGAGAAAGTAACTTAAACTTCAGTCACGCAGCCAAACTTCCCTTGGTATAACTGCCTTCCATGACGTGGCCAGCCGCAAACGGCAGCAATCGGCCGATTACGGCTATTTGTCAGGTTTCAACCCGCCGCGAAGAAGCCGATATGCAATCGGTTCGCAACATTTACTCTCGCTGAAAATGTACAATCACCCTGTGCGCGTATCAGGCTAAACATAATCCCGGGCTAATGAAAGTGCAACGAAAACCCCTCATTGTTCTATTGGTTGCGGCCGTTCTGGGCGCTGTCGGCGCTGCGGGATGGCATTTCAGTCGCGAGGGTTCAACCGGCGATAATGCGTTAAAGCTGTATGGCAACGTCGACATCAGGCAGGTGCAGCTGGCGTTCAACGGCTCGGAACGGATCGTGACGATGCAGGCCAGGGAAGGCGATCAGGTCAGGAAAGGCCAGTTGCTCGCGACGATGGACAAGGTGCGGCTGGAGAACAACGTCGACCTGCAGCAGGCGCAGCTGGCATCGCAGCAGCAGCAGGTTGCCCGCCTCGAGGCAGGCAGCCGTCCGGAGGAAATCAGCAAGGCCCGGGCCGATGTGGAAGCCGCGCGCATCGCCGCCGACAATGCCGCGCAAACTTATCAAAGACAGAAGGAACTGGTGGCCAGGCATTTCGTTGCCCAGCAGCAGGCGGACGATGCCCGGGCCGCCGCCGATGCCGCGCAGGCCAGATACCAGTCGCTGCGGGAAACACTGAAGCTGGTCCAGATGGGGCCGCGCAAGGAGGATATCGCGGCAGCCAGGGCGATGTTGAGAGCCAATCGGGCAGCATTGGATGTGGCGCGCAAAGCGCTGGCCGATGCATCGCTCTATGCGCCGGAAAACGGCATCATCCAGGAGCGTATCCTCGAACCGGGCGACATGGCTTCGCCGCAGCGCCCGGTCTATACGCTGGCGCTGACCGATCCGGTCTGGGTGCGCGCCTATGTGCAGGGGCCGGACCTCGGCAAGATCCAACCGGGGATGCGTGCCGAGGTCAGCACCGACAGTTTTCCCGGCAAGAATTATCGCGCATGGGTGGGCTACATCTCACCCACTGCCGAGTTCACGCCAAAATCGGTGGAAACCACCGAAGTGCGCAGCAGCCTGGTCTACCAGGTGCGCATCTTCGTGTGCAACCCGCAGGGTGAGTTGCGCATGGGCATGCCCGCAACGGTGATGATCCATCTGGGTGAGCCTCCTGCGCCGGACGCCAGTCGCTGTCAGGAATAAGCCGCCGTGACTGCCGCCGACAGCATGACGGCTGTTTCCTCAGCGGCGAACTTACCCGATCAGATCGCGCTCGAAGTCAGCGGCATATCCAAGACATTCCAGGTCGGCACCCGCCAGGTTAAGGCATTGCAGCAGGTCAGCTTTCGTGTCCGGCATGGCGTGGTCACCGGCCTGGTCGGTCCCGATGCCGCCGGCAAGACCACGCTGATGCGTCTTGCCGCCGGTCTGCTGGTGCCGGATGCGGGAAGCATCACCGTGCTCGGCATGGACGCCGCCAGGCAGTCGCTTGCTGTGCAGGGTGCGATCGGCTACATGCCGCAGCGCTTCGGCCTGTATGAAGACCTGACCGTGCAGGAAAACCTCGACCTCTACGCCGACCTGCAGGGCGTGCCCGAAGCGGCGCGTGCGGCGCGCTATGCCGAACTGATGCACATGGCCGGACTCGAACAATTCACCAAACGCCTGGCGGGACAGCTTTCCGGCGGCATGAAACAGAAACTGGGCCTGGCCTGTGCACTGGTGCGGCAGCCGTCGCTGCTGCTGCTCGACGAACCGACGGTCGGCGTGGATCCGTTATCAAGGCGCGAATTGTGGGACATCGTATACCGCCTGGTGCGCGGGCAGGGGACCAGTGTGCTGCTCAGCACCGCCTACCTGGACGAAGCGGAGCGCTGCGATGAAGTCGTGCTGCTGCATGACGGCCGCTTGCTGGCACAGGGGCCGCCCGCCGAACTGCGCGACACCATGCGCAGCCGTACCTATGAGATATCTGCACCGGATATCGAAAAGCGTGTGCTGCAACAGCGCATCGCTCACGCGCCGGGTGTGCTGGACAGCCTGATCCAGGGCGATCACATCCGCGTGGTGATGCAGGATATGGCGCCTCCCGATCCGCTGATTCTGTTGCCCGGCGTGGGCGGCATCGTGGTTCAGGCGGTCGCGCCGCGCTTCGAGGACCGCTTCGTCGATTTGCTCAAGGCGAAAACCGGCAATGCGGAAGTTCCCCGCGCGTCCGCGGCGGACCGGGACGATTCGTCCTTCGCTGCCGAAAGTGGCAAGGGAAAAAGATTTGAAACAGGCAAGCCGGTCATCGAAGTCCACGATCTGCAGCGCCGTTTCGGGAATTTCTATGCGGTGAACAACGTCACCTTCTCGGTGGCCAAGGGCGAAGTGTTCGGCTTGCTGGGCGCGAACGGCGCGGGGAAGTCCACCACCTTCCGCATGCTGTGCGGATTGTTGCCGCCCAGCGGGGGCACATTGCGCGTGGCCGGGGCCGATCTGCGCCATGCCGCTGCCGCTGCGCGCGCCCGCATCGGCTACATGTCGCAGAAGTTTTCCCTGTATGGCAATCTCAGCGTGGCGGAGAACCTGCGCTTCTTTGGCAGCGTGTACGGATTGTCCGGCAAGCGGGGAGCGAGCCGCATCAACTGGGCACTGGACGAATTCGAGTTGCGGGACATCGCCGAGTTCACCAGCGGTGATCTTTCGCTCGGTTACAAGCAGCGCCTGGCGCTGGCCTGCGCGCTGATGCACGAGCCGGAGATTCTGTTTCTGGACGAGCCCACTTCCGGCGTCGATCCGCTGGCACGGCGCGAATTCTGGTCGCGCATCAATCTGCTGGCCAGTCAGGGCGTGACCATCATGGTCACCACCCACTTCATGGAAGAGGCGGAATACTGCGACCGGCTTGCCATCATGGCGGCGGGCGAGATCCTGACCATGGGCACGCCGGGCAGTATCAAGGAGCAGGCGCGCGCCGGCCAGACGCAAGCCGGCCGGATACCCGAGCCGACCATGGAAGATGCATTTGTTGCATTGATCCAGGCGCACCAGCGGCAGGGAGCGACAGCATGAGCGAAGACAGCCGCGCCGGAAGCATGCCGCAGGGCTCAAGCCGGATGAGGCTGCGCGGCCTGATCCGCAAGGAGTTCCTGCAGATCATGCGCGACCCCAGCAGCATCGCGATCGCTTTCCTGATGCCGGTATTCCTGTTGCTGCTGTTCGGTTACGGGGTGTCGCTCGATTCCGAGCATATCCCGGTCGCGCTGGTGGTGGAACAACCCGGCGCGGAAACGGCTGACTTCGCTGCCGTGTTCCACCAGTCGCTTTATTTTGAACCGGTGGTGTACCCGAACACGCGCGATGCCGAGCAGGCGATGATGGCCGGCCGGGTCAGCGCCATCGTGGTGTTGCGCCAGGATTTTGCGCGGCAACTGGGCCTGGCCGATGGTGCGCCTATCCAGTTGATCGTCAACGGTGTGGATGCGAACACGGCGCGCATCATTTTCGGCTATGTGCAGGGCGCGTGGGGCAAGTGGCTGGAGCACTACGCACAGCAGCGCGGAGTGCAACTGGATGTGCCGGTACAGATGGAGCAGCGCGTGTGGTTCAACAGCGAGATGCGCAGCCGGAATTTTCTGGTGCCCGGCCTGGTCGCCATCATCATGACGCTGATCGGCGCGCTGTTGACGGCGATGGTGATGGCGCGGGAATGGGAGCGCGGCACGATGGAGGCACTGCTGGTTACGCCGCTGTCGATGCGCGAAGTGATCCTCGGCAAACTGATCCCCTATTTCATTCTCGGCATGGGCGGGCTGGTGCTGGCCGTGGGTATGGCGCTGTTCCTGTTCCAGGTGCCGCTGCGCGGTTCATTGTGGGTGCTGTTTGCAGCGTCCGCGCTGTTCCTGATTACGGCGCTGGGCATGGGGCTGCTGATCTCCACCGTGGCGCGCAGCCAGTTTGTCGCCGGAATGCTGGCCATAATTATCACCTTTCTGCCCGCCTTCATACTCTCCGGTTTTATCTTTGATATCGGCAGCATGCCCGGCGTGGTGCAGGCCATCACCCACCTGATTGCCGCGCGCTATTACGTCGCGATTTTGCAGACGGTGTTTCTCGCCGGAAATGTGTGGAGTGTCATTTTGCCGAACGTGCTCGGGCTGGTTATTCTCGCTTCGGTATTTCTCGGCCTGACCTGGCGCAATTCGCGCAAGCGATTGGAGTGATGCCGATGCATAGCGAACGCGAAAAATATTTCACGGATGTCCGAAAAGATTTTGGCTGGGCACCCGTAGGAACGGGCCATGCCCGCGACCAGAAGTTTCGCGGGCATGGCCCGTTCCTACGAGAAATTGCATAATGATTGCTCGCATCCTCGCTCTGGTAATCAAGGAATTTCTCGCGCTGTTGAAGGACAAGCGCAGCCGCATCGTGCTGATCGGCCCGCCGCTGATCCAGTTGATGGTGTTCGGCTACGCCGCTACTTTTGACCTGAAGAACGTGCCATTCGCGGTATACAACGAAGACAGCGGCGCGGCTTCACGCCAGTTGCTGGCCGACATCGAAGGCTCGCCCAGTTTCAGCCGGGTGGCGCAAATCACGCACGAGAGCGAGATCGCACCCCTCGTCGATGACAAAAAAGTATTGATGGTGGTGCATGTCGGCCCGCATTTCAGCGCGGACCTGCTCAGCGGACGGCCGGCCGGGTTGCAGGTGATCGTCGATGGCCGCAATTCGAATACCGCGATGCTGGCGATCAACGACACGGGCGTCATCGTCGACCGCTTCAACCTGGATTGGGCCGCAGATCACGGTGGCAACCAACCGCCGGCACACATCGAGACCCGCGCGTGGTTCAACCCGAATCTGGAGAGCCGCTGGTTCTTCGTGCCCGGTATCGTCGGGATACTGACACTGCTGGTCACGATGCTGGTCACCGCACTTTCCGTTGCGCGCGAACGCGAGCAGGGTACCTTCGACCAGCTGCTGGTCACGCCGCTGCGCCCCGCGGAAATCCTGGTCGGGAAAACCCTGCCCGGTTTCATCATAGGCCTTGCGGAAGCCAGCGTGATCGTGTTGGCTGCGGTATTCTGGTTCAAGGTGCCGCTGCTCGGCAGCCTGTTTACGCTGTATACCGGGATCGTGCTGTTCCTGCTGTCGGGCGTCGGGGTGGGATTGATGATCTCTTCGTTCGCGGCCACCCAGCAGCAGGGTTTGCTGGGCGCGTTCATCTTCATGGTGCCGGCGATCATCCTGTCCGGTTTCGCCACGCCGATCCGCAACATGCCGCAACTGGTGCAGGACATCACGCTGCTCGATCCGCTGCGCTATTTTCTGGTGGTGCTGCGCGGTGTGTTCCTGGAAGGCACGCCATTCCACCTGCTGATCCCGCAGCTCTGGCCGATGGCACTGATCGGCGTGGTCGCGCTCAGCATCGCCGGATGGCTGTTCCGGCACCGCATGTATTGATTGCCGGGCCCGGGTTGATTTCCCATCCTGAATGAGCTGGCACAGCTGCTGTCCGCTAACGAACTGGCGGAATCTGACGAATATGCCCGTTGACCGGCGCCTGATTTACAGCAACGACTTGATGGTTATGGGCTAACATTCGGGCTAATGAAGAAAAGCGGTGCTTGCCGGTTTCCGGTGGGGAAATCGACCGCGGCAAGACAGCCTGTGAAGAATTGATTGAACTACGCAGTGATAAAAGCAACCAAGCTGGCGGGTTGTTGCGCTAGTCGAATACATAACGGGTCAAATACGAGCGGCTCCCCAGGCTGTCATCAAGCTGTTGACGGGTGGCTGTTAAATTGTCAATTCAAAAGCTATAGAGAAGATAGAGAAGAGGGATATGGAAACAGTCATGCATCACACCATCCACCACACGGCCATTACACGGGGCATCCGTCGAATGGCCTTCGTTTTGCTTTGCAGCCTGTTCATGGGATGGGCTGTCCCGGATGCGTTGGCGGCCGCCTCGCCGGGTTCGGGCGATGTGGTTCGCGCGACCCTGGCTAACGGGCTGCGCGTTATTCTGGTCCGCAACACGCTGGCTCCGGTCGTGTCGACCTCGATCAGCTACCAGGTCGGCGCCGACGAAACCCCGCCGGGATTCCCCGGCACGGCCCATGCCCAGGAACACATGATGTTTCGCGGCAGTCCCGGCCTGTCCGCCGACCAGCTGGCCAACATCGGCAGCCTGATGGGCGGAAGCTTCAATGCGCAAACCGGCCAGACGGTCACGCAGTACTACTATACGGTGCCCTCCGAGGATCTTGACGTCGCCCTGCACGTGGAGTCGCTGCGCATGCGCGGCGTGCTGGATAACCAGAAGGACTGGGACCAGGAGCGCGGTGCCATCGAGCAGGAGGTGGCGCAGGATTTGTCCAATCCGGAATACATTCTGTTTACCAGGCTGCGCGCCGCAATGTTCGCCGGAACGAGCTACGCGCATGACGGCCTGGGCACCAAGCCCTCGTTCGACAAGACCACGGCCGCGATGCTGAAGTCGTTCCACGACAAATGGTACGCGCCCAACAATGCGATTCTGGTGGTCGCGGGCGATCTCGATCCGGCCGCAACACTGGCCAAGATCCGTAAACTGTTTGGCAGCATCCCCGCCAGGACTTTGCCGGCGCGCGTGCCCTTGCACTTTTCGCCGGTCAAGCCCGAGTCATTCACGCTCAACAGCGACCTGCCCTTCGGCATGGAAGCGATCGCGATCCGCATGCCGGGCATGGACAGCCCGGACTACCCGGCGCTTGAAGTTCTTTCCGATGTGCTGAGCAGCGAACGGGGTGCGCTATATGACCTGGTCCCCCAGGGCAAGGCGCTGTCTGCGGGATTTTCCTT
>Ga0307376_10004895_pt1 | contig 12177 bp, 11 predicted proteins | sample TR2MG_FD_202536 | JGI IMG/M metagenome (GOLD analysis project Ga0307376, IMG submission 202536) | Soil microbial communities from Risofladan, Vaasa, Finland - TR-2 | ecosystem: Environmental > Terrestrial > Soil > Coastal area > Acid sulfate soil | place: Finland: Risofladan, Vaasa | collected... | reverse complement strand
TCCGGCCGCGAACGGGCGCGAAGCCGTCGCCGTGGTGGACCTCGGCGTTGGCGACGGCGTTGAGACGAAGGTTCCGGCGGGCGAGGTCGACGGCGCGGCGGTTGATGTCTACGAGGGTGACCCGGCCGTCGGGTGCGAGCAGGGCGGCGACGATGCCCACGACGCCGTAGCCGCAGCCGAGGTCGAGGAGGCGGTCGGTGGGCTCGACCTGGATATGCTTGATGAGGAGGCGGGTGCCGCGGTCGACGCGCTCACGGGAGAAGACGCCGGCTTCGGTGGCGAGCTTGAGGGTGAAGCCGCGGAGGTCGGTTTCGATGGTGTAGGGGCGGCCGCCGGGGGCGGCGGGTTGTTCGCTGAAGTAGTGGTCGGAGGGCACGAAGACAGAGTTCGGAGGGCGGGGGCGCGTCTCCTGTCCGAGCGCCGAAACGTTAGGGATCGGCCGGCCGCCGATCGGAGACGAGGGTGCCTCCGACGGAGACGTTTTCGGGCGGGTTCTCCTGGACGATCACAATGATGTGGCCCGCGGGGCGCTGGTAGACGTCGCACATGACCTCGGTGAGGCGGCGGGCGAGGTCGCGCTTCTTCTCCACATCGAGGGCTGGGCCGGAGATGTTGACGATGGGCATGGTTGCTCGCTTTCGCAGTCGTGTCTATGCGGCCGAGGGCATTCCGGCCTACTCATCCTCGACCCAGACGCCGCGGACGATTTCCTCAAGCGTTGTCTGGCCCTCGCGGGCCTTCTTGATGGCGTCGTCGCGGAGGCTTTCGACGCCGAGGCTGTGGGCGAGCCGACGGATTTCGCCGGACGACTCGCGGCGGGTGATGGCGGAGGAGATGACGTCGGTGACCATCATGATTTCGAAGACGGCGGTTCGGCCGTAGTAGCCGGTGCCGCGGCAGTGGTCGCAGCCGCTCCCGCGGTAGTAGGTGCTGCCGTCGTCCTCGATGCGAAGCGTCTCCAGCACTTCCGGCTTGGGACGGTCTTCGGTACGGCAGTGCTCGCAGATCTTCCGGACGAGGCGCTGGGAGATGAAGGACGTGGCGGCCGAGGCGACGAGGAAGGGCTCGGCGCCCATGTCCACGAGGCGGGCGGCTCCGCTGGCGGCGTCGTTGCAGTGGACGGTCGTCAGCACGAGGTGTCCGGTGAGGGCGGACTGGATTCCCATGCGGAGGGTCTCGAGGTCGCGAATCTCGCCGACCATGAGGATGTCGGGGTCCTGGCGGAGGACGGAGCGGAGGCCGGAGGCGAAGTCGAGCCCGATCTTCGGATGGACCTGAATCTGGGTGGCGCGCGTGAGCTGGTACTCGACGGGGTCCTCGATGGTGACGACGTTGCGGCCGACGCGGTCGATGGAGCTGAGAATGGCGTAGAGGGTGGTCGTCTTCCCGGAGCCGGTGGGGCCGGTGGCGAAGATCATTCCGTGGGGCCGGTTGACGATGTGCTCCTGCATGTGCTGGAGGTGGTCCGAGGAGAACCCGAGCTCCATCAACCGAAGGCCGCTGGCGGTCTTGGGCAGGAGCCGGAGGACGGCCGTCTCCCCGAAGATGGAAGGGACGACGGAGGCGCGGATGTCGAAGACCTTGCCGCGGAGGCGGGCGTCGAACCGGCCGTCCTGGGGGAGGCGGTGATCGCCGATATCCATGCCGGCCATCACCTTGAGGCGGGAGAGGACGGCGGGGTGGAGGTCCATGGCGTAGCTCTGGTGGTCGAAGAGGACGCCGTCGACCCGGAGCCTGATCTGGAGCTTCGTGGTGCCGGACTCGAAATGGATATCGCTGGCGCGGGACATGATGGCGGTTTCGAGCAGCTCGTTGACGAGGGAGACGGCGGGCGCGTCCTCCCCTCTTCCCATCATCGGCCCGGAGCGGGCGTCGGCCTCGACGACGAGCCCCGGCTCCATCAGGGCCTGGCCGGTCTCGAGGTCCTCTCGCTCCCCGTAGAAGCGCTGGATGCCGCGGTCGATCACGCGCAGGTCGGCGCGTGCGGGCCGGATGTCCCTTCCGGTGAGGCGGCGGAGCTCGTCGAGTTTGAGGATGTCAGTCGGGTCGACCATGGCGCAGACGAGGACACTTCCCTGGACCTGCATGGGGAGAATCTGGAGACGCATCGCCTCGCGGCGAGGGACCAATTCGAGAGCGTCATCGTCGACATAGAGGTTCAGCTCTGTGATCGTCGGAACGGCATCCTTGGGCATAGCCGTCTCCCCCGGGAATGGAGCCTGGGAGTGCGCCCACTCCCCTATGGCGCGCATATGATAGCCCAAGCGAAGGGGTTTGTCACTAGAAGCTGTTTCATAACCCGCCTCGGCGGGTTGTGAAACAGCAGCACAAGCCGTCAGGTTCCGGCAGGCGCATTTCATGCCAGCGTCTCCAGCGGGCAGCCAGGCGAGTGAGGGTTATGAAATGCGCTCTACGGGGTGGAGGCGGGTATGGCGCGGGGGAGCTGTAGGGTGGGGTCTACAGCCACTTTCTCTTGCGGAAGAAGACGAGCATGCCGATGGTTGCTGTGAGCATGAAGCTGAGGAGCGCGGGGTAGCTCCAGCGCCAGTGCAGCTCGGGCATGTACTCGAAGTTCATGCCGTAGACGCCGGCGAAGAATGTGAGGGGGATGAAGATGCTGGCGAAGATGGTGAGCACCTTCATCACTTCGTTCATGCGGTTGCTGATGCTCGACAGGTAGGTGTCGTGCATTCCGCCGATAATGTCGCGGAAGGATTCGATGGTGTCGATCACCTGGATCGTATGGTCGTAGACATCGCGCAGGTAGGCGACCGTTTCCTGCTGGACGAGCCGGGACTCGCCCCGGCTGAGGAAGCTCAGGACCTCTCTGAGCGGCCAGACCGAGCGACGGAGGTAGATGAGCTCGCGCTTGAGCGTGTAGATGGAGTGGAGCGTCTCCCGGTCGGGATCTTCGACGAGCTCGTCCTCCAGGTCCTCGATGTGGTTGCCGAGCGCCTCCAGCACGACGAAATAGTGGTCTACGACGGCGTCGAGCAGGGCGTAGCCAAGGTAGTCGGCGCCTCGCTCGCGGATGCGACGGCGGCCGCTGCGGAGCCTTTCGCGAACGTTCTCGAAGACGTCGCCGGGAGCCTCCTGGAAGGAGAGAACGAAGCTGTCGCCGACGACGAAGGAGATCTGCTCGGCTGTTATCTCCTTCGTCTCCGGATCGAGGTCTATCATCTTGAGGACGACGAAGAGGTAGTCGTCGAAGTCTTCGACCTTGGGACGCTGCTGGGTGTTGAGGATGTCCTCGAGCACGAGGGGGTGGATGCTGTAGCACTCGCCGATGCGCTGGAGCACGTCGACGTCGTGGAGCCCGGTTATGTTGATCCAGGTGACGGTGGGCTTGTCCTTGAAGGCGACGCACTGGTCGGCGGACGTGAGCGCAATTTCCTCAATATGATCGGGGGCGTAGTCGAGGACCGAGAGCTGGGCTTCCGCTACCGTCCGCTCGCCCACGTGGACGAGGGAGCCCGGGGGGAGCCCAGCCTTGCGGGATGTTCGCCGCATGAGCTTGCGCATGGGCCGTCACCTGCCGTTGGCCGGGGAGTCGGGCGTTCTTACCGCTCCCCGGCGGCTGTTTTCGGGGTAATATGCCATCTGTCGGGGTACGATTCCGGTAGCGGCACTGGGCGGGCCGGGTGCGGATGCAGACTCCGGCGTGAGCGTGTGGAATATTCGTATAGGGATGTACTGTAGAGGCGGAGGGACAGGAGCCCAAGACAGGGGGAAGTGATATGACGCGCAAGTCCATCGTTTTCCTGGTTCTAGCTGTATGCCTGGCCGGAGGGACAGCGCTGGCCGTAAGCCTGGGCGAGGCGGTGGTGAAGACAGTGACGATCGGGGCCGTGGTGAGCGCCGTCTCAGGTCCCGCGGACAAGGCGATCAACACGCTCACCGCGAACAAGAATGTGCCGGCGGGAACCGCGACGAAGGTGGTTCCGGTGGTGAGTCTGGGTGAGAAGGGCTATGCCGGGGCGGTGCAGGTGGCGGGCTCGAAGGAGCTGGTGAGCAAGACGAAGGCGGTCGCTCAGCTCGAGACGAGCTGGAGCAACAAGCAGTATCGCATCAAGCTCCTCATGCCCTTCGACTCGGTGAATCCCATCGGCGCGAACCGAGTGCGGGGGCTGGGCGTGACCGGGCTGGTCGATGTGGCGATGAGCAGCAATGCGTATCTTCTCCCGCGCTCTCGGGGCTGGAACAGCGGGGATGTGATCAAGGGCGCGGCCATCGGCTACGCGACGAGCCAGTATGGCGCGCAGCTCAACTCGTTCATCAACGGGGTGTTCAAGAACGAGGGAGCGACCCCGGCCGGCGCCACCAAGGTCGTGCCGTATCTGAGCTTCGGCGAGAAGGCCTACATCGGCATGATGCAGGTGGCGGGGCCGAAGGCGCAGGTGGACAAGGTGCAGGCCGTGTGGCAGTACGAGGACCTGTTCGACAGCGGGCGAGTGCGGCTGCGAGCGCTGGTGCCGAGCGATACCGTCAACCCGATCAAGGTGAACCGGGTGAAGGGCGTCGGCTGCACGGCCGTCATCGACGCTATGCTGCTGCGGGCGCGGGAGCACCAGAAGCGCCCGGACGACTACCGATACTTCGACCGTGCGGGGATCTTCGTGGGGCTGGGAGAGGATCCGCACTATCGACCGCCGGGATGGGACAAGGGCCGAAAGACCGGCTGGGCGAAGCACGGCGATCCGTATCATCCGCCGGGATTGAGCAAGAAGCAGGGGCCGCCCGTGGTGGTAGTGGTGGACGACGATGATGACCAGGGCGAGCAGCATAGGCACCAGGAGCGGCACGGGAGAGGCAAGGGTAGAGGCAAGAAGCAGTAGGGCGCAGCCCAACCAGGTATTGTGAAAGAGAGGGACGCCGAGAGGCGTCCCTCTTCGTTTTGGCGGGTGCTGGGTCTAGTGCGGAACGTACGGCGGGTATTGGGCGCGGTAGGCGTCGGGGGGGATGGTGGGGTTGGTCCACTCGTCGCCGAGGGTTTGGACCATGTCGCTCATTTCGGTGACGCCAGGGGCTGACCACTTGGCGACCCATCCGGCCCGGAGGTGGGCGGCGTAGGCGCTGAGGCCGAGGATGAGGAGGGCAGAGAGGGCAATCGCGACCGGGAGAACGCGGCGGAGGTTGCCGCGCCAGGCGGTGTGGAAGCGGGCGCCGGGGGCGCGACTGGAGAGGGCGGCGAGGAGAGGGAGGAGGATGAGGGCGAGGCCGGAGGCCGCGGCCGCGATCGAGGCATGGGTGATGAACGGGCGCAGCCATGAATCGTCCGTCGGGTCGATCCCGAGCGCCGAGCTCAGGAGGGCGACGGGCGGCAGCACGATGGCCGCGGCCATGATGAGCTGCCACACGGGCCGAAGGTCGGTGGCCTCGTCGGCGGCGCGGCGGGACCAGGCGCCGACAGCGAGGAAGATGACGAGCAAGTGGACCGCAAGTGCGAGGATCGTGGCCGCAACTGCCAGGTGGCGAGCAGCGTTGAGGTAGCCCTCGAATATGCCGCCGCCACCGGTGTAGTTTCGGCTGGCCTGGGTCTGGAGCTTGGAGAGGATGAGGCTGTCGAGGAGCGCCTGGTCATTGGCCTCGCCCATCTGCTCGACGTAGAGCGAGTGCTGGTCGCCCAAAAAGTAGCGGCCGCCGAAGAGAGGGCCATCGGGGATGCCGCTACGGTCGCCGGGAGCCCATTGCCAGACGGGGCTTGCCCCAATCACCTCGATGGCGACGCCAACGAGGAAGCCGATGATCGAGTCCGTGGATTCCTGCATGTGGCGGCCGAAGTCGGCGGCGCTCTGCCACCAGGTGATGGCCGTGCCGGGGTCACCCCGCATGGCGGCGAGGCGGCCCTCGTAGACGGCGATGCGGGCAGTGTCGCGGAGGCGGGCGAAGCTCGGGAACAGCAGCGACAGATTCGAGTTGACGATAGCCTCGGGTCTGGGCATGCCCATTGCCATGAGAAGGCGCTCGACGGCCTTGGTGCGATCGATGGCGTGGGAGGTGATGAGGGGCATGCGACCGGCCTGGGCCCAGGTGGAGAGGGCATCGCTGTCGCGGTGGAGGCCGTACAGGTATCGGGCCTCGAGGGCGACGGGGAGGGCGTTCTCGGGATCGGCGTCCTGCCAGCTTCGGAGGGCGGCGAGAATGGGGTCGGCCTGCTGGGGGGTGAGCCTGTCGGGGAAGCCGGATTCGGCGATACGCTTCTGTTCCTGGGCGACGGCCGCGGCGTCGGCGGGATTGACTCCGGAGCTGCCGATTCGGTTGAAGCTCGGGGCAATCTGCATGAGCCGCTCGCCATAGGCGGCCCAGGTGACCGGGGTGTCGGCGGTCTCGGCGGCGTGCTTCAGAAGGTCGGTGTCCTCAGTCAGCATCCCCGCGGCCATGAGCATCTTAGGATCGTTGGGGTACTGTTCCTCGACGAAGGCGGTGGCGCGTTCCTGATAGGGCTTGAGCATCGCCCGAAGGGGTGCATCGGGCTGCTGGACGATGTCCTTGCCCGGAACGAGAGCGTAGAGGCCGATGCGGGGCTGCCGCCGCAGTGCGGGGACGACGGCGGTGATGATGATGACCGCCAGGACGATGAGCCAGGAGATGCGCACGAGTCGCATTGGTTCTTCCCCCTTGGCGCTTCATTAATTAGATGCGGGAAGGGGATGAGAAGTTCGCGACGCTGGCAGGAGGCCCTTCGGGGCCCCTCAGGGTAAACTCGCTGCTGCCGAACAGGAGAAGCAACGGCCGGTGGGCCCTTCGGGTTTCCTCAGGGTAAACTCGGGTGCGCCCGCCCTACGGAACGACAGCGGCCGGCGGGTTAGTGGATGTAGCCGAGGGTTTGGAGCTCGTGCCGGAGGGTTGGGGGGAGGTCGGTGGGATGGGGGACAGGGTCGGGGATGGGTTGGGCGTTGGGGTCGAGGAAGTCGACGGGTGGGATGCGCTGGGACTGGGCGTGGCGGCGGAAGGTATGGAGGAGCCGCTGCGCTTCTTTGGGGCGCTGGGCGATGAGGTCGGTGCGCTGCGCGGGGTCGGCGCGGAGGTCGTAGAGGGCGCGGGGCTTCTCTTCCCTGAAGAGCAGGAGAGCGTGATCGCGGTCGCGGATCATGTACTTGGCGGGGCCGATGGATTTGGTGATGGTGTCGGGGGCGGCGGTGTCAGTGATACCGGCGAGCAGAGGCAGGAGGGATCGCCCCTGGACGGCGTCGCGGGGATAGGGGATGCGGAGGAGGTCGCAGATGGTGGGGAGGAGGTCGATGGTTTGGGTGAGGGCGTCGATGCGGCGTCCCGGCGTCGCCTCGCCGGGGAACTTCATAAGCAGGGGGATATGGGTGGCTTCGTCGTGGATGGCGCCGACATGCCAGACGTAGCCGTGCTCGCCGAAGGCTTCGCCGTGGTCGGAGGTGACGATGAGGAGGGTGGTGTCGAGGAGGCCGGCGGCGGCGAGCTTGTCGACCACCTCCCCTATCGCCCAGTCGGCGTAGCGGAGGTTGGCGTCGTAAAGGTTGATCCAGTCGGGGAGCGGAGGGTGGGGGTGGCGGTGTAGCCGGGCGGGGGGCTGTCGAAGAGCCGGGTGAGGTGGTCGGGCTGGTCGTAGGGTGTGTGGGGCGGGAGGAAATGGAGATAGGCGAAGAAGCGGGAGTGGCGGTTGGCCTCGAGCCAGGTATCGAACTGGATGAGCAGGGACTTGGGGGAGAAGCTGCCGCCCTCGTCGACGGGCTTGGTGCGATGGTAGGCTTCGCCAAACTCACGGCCGATGCCGACGGCGGGTGAGGCGCTCGGGTTGGAGCTGAAGAGGGCAGTGCGGAAGCCGGCGCGGGAGAGGGCTCCGGCGAGGGTGAAGGGGGGCTGCCAGTCGGGGGGCGCCTGGTAGAAGATGCCGTGGGTGTCGGGGAATTGGGAGGTGAAGAGGGAGACGGTGGAGGCGGCGGTCATGGGGATCTGGCAGTAGTGGTTGGTGAAAGTGGCGGAGTGAGCGGCGAGACGGTCGATTGTGGGGGTGGTGGGGCGTGGGTAGCCGTAGCAGCCGAGGTGGTCAGCGCGGGCGGCATCGATGACGATGAGGACGATGTTGGCGGCTTCTGCGGCCTTGCGGAAGGGGACCGCGGCGGGGGTGTCGGGGGTGACGGGGGCGCGAGCTTCGCGGCGACCGACGGCAAAGCCGGCGATGATGACGAGGATGGCGGCGAGGCACCGGTAGCAGAAGCGGCGCTTAGCCGGGCGCGATGGGAGGGTGCGCGGAAGGCCGCGCGCGAGCGTATCTTTTGTCTCCCCGCCGGCGGCGGAAGCCATGTGACTCCCGATGACTCAGAGCGAAGGCTCAGCGCGGTTGGATTGGCTTACGATAGCACGGGGTTCGCCGGAGGACAAGTGCCGCGGGGGACTTTGGGGCGGGATGGCGCGAGGTGCTCCTTGCCGGGGGATGAAGGAATGAGTCGGCTCGGCGCTGGGGCGGGCGCGACTACGGCTGCAAAGGGAGTCGGCGATGATCAGGGAGTTCAGGGAGTTTGCGCTGCGCGGGAATGTAGTGGACATGGCGGTGGGGATCATCATCGGGGTGGCGTTCGGAGCGGTGATAAAGTCGCTGGTGGATAACGTGCTGATGCCGCCGATCGGGTTGCTGCTGGGGAATGTGGATTTCAGCAACCTGTTGGTGGTGCTGAAGGCGGGGGCGCCGGCGGGGCCGTACGCGACGCTGGCCGAGGCGCAAGAGGCGGGGGCGGTGGCGATCAGCTATGGGGTGTTCGTGAACGCGATCGTGAGCTTCGTGATCGTGGCGTTCGCGGTGTTCATGGTGGTGCGGCAGGTGAACCGGCTGAAGCGGGAGGAGGCGCCGGCGGAGCCGACGACGCGGGAGTGCCCGCGGTGTCTGTCGTCGATCTCGGTGAAGGCGACGCGGTGCGCGTTTTGCACGTCGGAGGTGGAGGCGGCCGCGGGGTGAGGGGCGGGGGCGGTGCAGGCTAGTCGGTGAAGCGGTATTTGAGGAGGGCCCAGAGGGCTTCGACGCCGTCCCACCAGCGGATCTTCTTGCCGGCTCCGATGGAGCGGGCTTCGTAGGAGATGGGGACTTCGTGGATGGTGAGGCCGCGCTTGCGGACCTTTGCGGTGACTTCGGGGCAGAACTCGAAGCGCTCGCACTTGAGGGGGATGGCTTTGATGACATCGGCGCGGAAGACTTTGTAGCAAGTGGCTTCGTCGGTGAGGTCGGCGCGGTAGAGGAGGTTGGCGAGGAGGGCGGCGACGGAGTTGAAGAGGCGGTGTGGAAAGCGCATGCCGCGGAACTCGGGGGCGCGGGTGCCGTAGACGACGTCGGCTTGCCCAGACTCTATGGGGGCGATGAGCTTGGGGTAGTCGGCGGGGTCGTATTCGAGGTCGGCGTCCTGGATGAGGACGATGTCGCCGGCGGCCGCATCGAGGCCGCGGCGGATGGCGGCGCCCTTGCCCTGGTTGTGCGGCCGGCGGATGAGGGTCAGGTCGGGGCCGGCGAGGGATTCGACGATGTCGGGGGTGCCGTCGGTGGAGGCGTCGTCGATGACGATGATCTCTTTGTCGACCGGGGAGGCGCGGACGCGGGAGATGGTTTCGGCGATGGTGTCGAGCTCGTTGTAGACGGGGATGATGACGGAGACCTTCACCGGGTGCTCCTGTTGTCTCGATAGCCGGTGCGGAGACGGCGCCGGGCGGCAAACGGCTGCAGGCCGAAGCCTCCGCTACCCGGAACGGCAAACGGCAACGGCCGGCGGGCGTGGGTACGCCCGCCCTACAGAACGGCAACGGCCGGCGGGCAGGCGGAGACCTGCCCGCCCTACAGAACGGCAACGGCCGGCGGGCGTGGGTGCGCCCGCCCTACAGAACGGCAACGGCCGGCGGGCAGGCGGAGACCTGCCCGCCCTACAGTGGCAGGGGCAAGCCCCTGCCCAACAGAACGGGCGGCAGGCGTGGGTACGCCCGCCCTACAGACGGCACTTCGAGCTATAGAGGTATTCGGCGGAGTTGGTGTTTGGGCCTGCCGCGTGATAGAATCTAGCAATATCAGACATGGGGGAAGAACTTTTTTGGCAACCTCGCCATCTAATAGCTGGGAGGGCGAGATGGAAGAGGCCGTCCGATCCGGCAGCTGGTCGGCGGACGGGCGTCTGGCGGCGGCGGATGACGCGACGCTGGTAACGGCCTGTGCTCAGCACGAGCCGGGAGCGTTCCAGGAGCTGCTGTCGCGATATCGGAGGCCCGCGATAACGCTCGCCTACCAGATGTTGGGGAATTCGGAGGATGCTGAGGACGTGGCACAAGAGGCGTTCGTGCGCGTCTTTCAGGCGATTCCGCGATTCCGGGGGCAGTCGGCGTTTTCGACGTGGCTGTACCGGATCGTGACGAATCTGTGTTTGGCGAACCGGCGCCGGAGGAAGGTGACGGTGGGGCTGGATTCGGTGAGAGAGCCGCGGTCGAGCGACAGCCCCTCGAAGACGGTGACGCAGGCGTTGGTGACGCGGCAGGTGTTGGATGCAATGACGCCCGATCTGAGGGCGATTCTTCTGCTGAGGGATCAAGAGGGGTTGAGCTATTCTGAGATCGCGGAGGCGCTGCGTCTGCCGCTGGGAACGGTCCGGTCGCGCTTGAGCAAGGCCCGGATGTCGTTCCGGCAGATCTGGAACGGGCTCTCCGAGGGTGGAGAGGAGCAATCGTGACGTGTAGATTGTATGAAGAGCAGCTATCGTCCTATCTGGACCAGGAGCTGCCGGCGGCGCGAGTGGCGCGCCTGGAGGCGCATCTGAAGACGTGCCAACGCTGCCGGGAAGAGCTGGAGGCAATGGGGGGGATTGCGGGCCAGCTTCGGGCCGCCTCGAGCTTGCTGGAGGTGAGCCACGACTTCGACAAGCGGGTGCTGCGAGCGTTCGGGTACTACCGCGTGACAGGCTGGCAGAAGCCGGTGAAGTCGTATCTGCGGCCGCTCGTGCTGGCGGCGGTGCTTCTGCTGGGAATGCTGGCGGCGATGTGGAATTTCCTGACACGACCGTATGAGCCGGCTCCACAGCCGGCCCCAGCGTATTCGGTTGGGGCTCCGGCGGCAACGGGCGCTCCCGCGCCGGGAGTTCCGGAGCGGGAACGTCGAAGATAGAGGAACTGAATCGAAGCGGCGCGCCCCCGGTTGCGACGAGCAGCCGGGGGCGCAGTGTTTCTTGGGGGCGGGGAGGCGCCTCAGCGGCGGCCGGCGAGGGCGCGGACGACGTCAGCGCGGGAGACGATGCCGACGAGCTTGTCGTCTTTGACGACGGGGAGGCGCTTGACCTTCTTGTCGGTGAGGAGGATGGCGATCTGCTCGAGGGGGGTCTCCTCGGAGATGGTGAAGGCTGGGGCCGTCATGATATCCTCGACGGTCTCCTGCTCCGTCGTCCGCCCCAGGATATCGGCCTCGGTGACCATGCCGATGACGCAGTGGGAGTCGTCGATGACGGGCAGGCCGCTGATGCCGTGGAAGTAGAGGACGCGGGTTACCTCGGCGACTTTGCACGACGGCCTCGTGCTGACGACCTTCCTGCTCATGATGTCTCTGGCGCTGACCATTAGGTTCTCCCCCTTTGGGCCGGCGTTTGGAGCGGAAGGAGCCGCGCCTGGGGTACTCTTGCTCCGTCGGGGGCGGGATTCCTGCGGCCGTTGGGGGGTGGATTTGCGCGGGCGAGAGCGGCGGTTTCGGGACTGAAGTCCCGAAACACCCCCGGGAGACTGGCAGGAGGCAAGCTCCTGCCGAACAGAAGGGAGGCGGCTGCGCCGCCTACGCAGGTTGAAAACCTGTGCTACCCGAACGGCCACGGATGCAGGCTGAAGCCTGCGGTACCCGTCTACGATCGGGCGCACAGCTGTGCGCCCCTACAGAACGGCAACGCCCCGGGGGGCGGGGTGGGAGGCTACAGGGTGCGGTTGAGGAAGGTCTGGAGGTTGCCGCCGAAGAGCTTCTGGACGTCGCGGGTGATTTCGTCCTCCCCTATCTGCCAGCCGGTGGCCAGGAGGTCGGTGTACTTGTCGGTGAGGGCGGCAGCGATGATGTGGCGGGAGTGGTCCCACTTGTAGATGAGCTGGTCGAGGACGCGGGCATCGGAGTGCTGGGGGATGACGCTGAGGCCGAGGAGCTCCAGGCGCATGCGGGTGATCTCGTCGACGAGGCTGGGGTTGTTGAGGAACCACCAGCAGCCGAAG
>Ga0307376_10004894_pt1 | contig 12178 bp, 7 predicted proteins | sample TR2MG_FD_202536 | JGI IMG/M metagenome (GOLD analysis project Ga0307376, IMG submission 202536) | Soil microbial communities from Risofladan, Vaasa, Finland - TR-2 | ecosystem: Environmental > Terrestrial > Soil > Coastal area > Acid sulfate soil | place: Finland: Risofladan, Vaasa | collected... | reverse complement strand
GGTCACGTCCTCCACCCTTGACGACGAAACCATAAATCTCTTCTCTCATCTCAATAGCTTTCAATGCTGTTTCCAAAGAAGCATGTCCCGTAACCAATATAATATAAGTGTTTTTGTCTATCGCCTTGATTTTCTTAGCTAATTCCAAACCAGTGATATCGGCCAGTCTGAAGTCGACCAGAACCACATTGAAGAACTTCTTTTTAACTTCCTCAATTGAAGCTGTTCCTGTTTCCACCTTGGAAACCTTATAACCATCATCCTCGAGGATATCAGCGACTGTCTCTCTATAATTTGCATCGTCATCCACTATTAATATCTCAACCTGTTCTTCTCTTCCGAATTTTTTACCCAAGTCACGAACTTTCTGGATAGCTTCTAACATTTTTTCCACATCAATTGGCTTAAACAGACAGGTATAAGCTCCCTTTCTGAGAGAATCTTCTACAAATTCCTCCATAGAATAGGCAGTCATCATTATTATTCCCGCTTCCGGTCTAAATTCTTTAATCCTCTCCATGGTTTTGATGCCATTCATCCCGGGCATCTTTATATCTAAGAGAATTACATCGAAACTACCTTTTTCCGCAAACCCCGCCGCTTCATACCCATCTTTCGCCAGGACGATCCTGTATCCCCTCCCAGCCAATATATCCTTTAAAGTTTCCCGATCTTCTACTCTATCATCTACTATTAGAATTACAGGTTTTTTCAAAGCTTCCTCAACAACTTTTATGACTTTTTTAACATTAAACGGTTTATAAATAACAGTATAGGCGCCTTCTTCTATAGATTTTTTCACCAATTCCTCTTTGCTGTCTGCGGTCATCATTATCACTGCAGCAGTGGGGATAATTCTCTTTACCTCTTTGTAAGTCTCCAAGCCGTTTATGCCTGGCATGCTTACGTCCATAAGAACAACATCAAAATATCTCCTGTTTACTAATTTAATCGCTCTTTGTCCATTTTCTACCATAGCCACATTATATCCCCTGTCCTGAAAGATATCGCCTACTGTTTCCAATATGCTTATGTCATCGTCCACAATCAAGAGATTGACATTTTTAGCCATTCCTCTCCTCCTACATTTTCATGTGGAATTGTAGGGGACGACCGCCGTGTCGTCCCTCTTACATTTTCATGCGGAATTGTAGGGGACGACCGCCGTGTCGTCCCTTGGTCGGCCACCCGATACATCGGGACATTTTTTCATTTAGCCAGTGGTAAACTAACAATAAAAGTAGTTCCTTGCTCTACTCGGCTTCTCACCTTAATTTTTCCTTTGTGTCTCTCCAGAATTCTCTGGACTGCTGCCAATCCCAGCCCGGTGCCTTTGGTTTTAGTACTAAAGAAAGGAGTAAACAATTTCTTCATATTCTCAGGAGAAATTCCACACCCTGTATCAGTAACCTCCACCTGGGCCATCTCCTCTTCAATGTAACTGCGGATTTTAAGTGTTCCTCCCTCCGGCATGGCCTGCCAGGCATTGTTGATAAGATTTATGAACACCTGACGAATCTCATCCGGGTTTACAAGAGTAGGAGGAAGCTCTAAAGAGAGATCTATCTCCACCTTCACTGTTTCAGGAATGGAGACAGCCGATAGGGAATCCTCGATTATTCTATTGAGATCTAAGGGTTGAGCCATCGGCGGCCTGGTCCGGGAAAAGCCCAATAGGTCACTAATAATTTTGTTAGAAACAACAATCTCTTTCTCGATAATTCCAATGTGTTTTTGAATCTTGGGGTCCAGTTCTTTTCCAAAAGACATTTCAAACTTTGTTCTAATATAGTAGATAGCATTGTTAATCACGCCCAGTGGATTGCGAATTTCGTGACCAACTACCGAAGCCATCTGGCCAATCGCAGCCAGTTTTTCACGAAGAACCAGCTGCTCCTGAAACTCTTTCAATTTCTTAACCATAAAATTGAACGTATTTGCCAGAGTAGAAATTTCGTCACGCGTATTAACCTTTACCTCATGACTAAAATCGCCCTCTCCCAATTTCTCTGCCCCGACTATCAATTCCAGGATCGGACGGCTCAAGCTTTTTGCCAAATAGAAGGCTATGAACACCGACCCCAAAATGCTGAGCGCTATCCACAAGACGGCATTCCTTTTCATACGGGCTATAGAACTATAAGCTTCACTCTTAGCCTGCTGCATAATTACTCCCCAATCCAAACTTTCTGCCCAGGCATACGCTCCCACCATTCCTGTCCCGTTCTCATTAGGAAATCCTTCACCTGAGACATCCACACCAATAGGTCCCCCAATTTCAGTTAAAGCTTGCCTGACAATAAGAAGTTCAGTCGCTTTCTCAAAATTTATCGCCCTTTCTGATTCCGGGTGGAAAATCGTTCTGCCTTCACTATCTATCAGAAAAGCAAATCCCGTCTTTCCAATTCTAACCCCACCAATCTTCCGCCAGAGCTTACTTAAAGTCGCTGTAACAAAAACATATTCATACTCAGCCTCAAGAGGATAAACCACATTTATGCGCGGTAGATCGTCTTCATAATAGATATCCCCCATCTGAGGAACCCCTGTCATTTTGGCTTCGATAAAAGCTGGTTCCTTGCTTCTACTGATTAGTCTGGAGGACTCCTGTAGGAAACTTGGATTATGCGCTTTAATCACTTCATCACCCTTTTTATCCAGCATGGAGATGAGAATGAAATCCTCATAACGGGAAAGAACGGAAAGCAGAACCTTCATTTTCTCCTGCCAGGACATCTTGGGAAATTTTTCAAAAGCCAGAACAAAAGCCAAGTCTAAATTAAGTCCTGAGACATAGTCATCAATATCTTCTGCTATCGCTTGCGCCAGTTTGCTGTGAGTCTCCAGAACCGAAACCTCTAGAGCTTCACGGTTAATATTAATCATCCTAATTCCCTGAATGAGTAAAGGCACTACTACCAGAAGTGTCATAATTAAGGCGAACTTGTGAAACAATCTGACCTTTTTTATCATTTCCATCCTCCGTTAAAAATACGAATATCTAAATTCATTTGGAGTCCTTGCGAAAGCAAGGTCATTTCCCTCCCTTTCGGGAGGACTCCAAAAGACTCTGGATTCCTCGCGAAAGCGAGGGTTGTTTAATCCTCCCTTTCGGGAGGACTCCAAAAGACTCTGGATTCCTCGCGAAAGCGAGGGTTGTTTAATCCTCCCTTTCGGGAGGACTCCAGCCTTTGATACTTCACGTTACTTTAGGGAGATTATATCAATTTCTATCCTTCGGTTATACGCGCGATGCTCCTCTGTATCATTGGTATAAAGTGGTCTATATTCTCCATAGCCTATTGCCGAAAGCCTTCTGGAGTCTACTCCCTGTTCAATAAAATACCGGATCACGCTAAAAGCTCTGGCTGTGGAAAGTTCCCAGTTAGAACGGAATTCTCCGCTTACAATGGGTTTATTATCTGTATGACCTCCAACCATTATTTCATTCGGCATATCTTTAATTACTCTGGCCACTGCGTTCAACACAGAAATTATTTCCGGCTTAAGCTCAGCCTTCCCCAAATCGAAAATGACAGGACTACGAAATATTACTTTTATTCCTTCCTTATCTATTTTTACATTAGCAAACTTCTTTAAGCGTTTCTCATCAATAAGCCCATACATCTCCTCTGTCACTTCTCTCTCCCTTGCCTTCTTAATTACTCTCTCCATATATTCCTTATTCACCTCACCACCCACATCTTTCTGAAGCGACTGGACTATTCTTTCAAACCTTACTTCACTTACCACAAATGAAAAAGCGTATAGAACGAGGAAGAAAATCATCAAAATGGTCATCAGATTGCCGTAAGGGATAACCCACATCGTAGCCTGTGGCGTAACTTCCTCTTCAGTTTCCAGTAAATGTCTGTGTTTATCTGCCATAATCCTTCTCCGTGTTAACCGCCCCTAACGGGCGCCCCACCAGCACACTGGAATCCTTGCGAAAGCAAGGTCATTCCTCCCTTTCGGGAGGACTCCACCTGTTCATTATGGAATACGGACAATGTTAATTTCTATCCTGCGGTTCTTAGCCCGATTATCCTCAGTATCATTGGGATACAGTGGTCTGTGTTCACCATAGCCCACTGCCGATAGCCTCTCAGGTTTTATATTCTCTTCTTCGATAAAGTATCTAATCACGCCGAAGGCACGAGCAGCTGAAAGCTCCCAGTTAGAGCGGAACTTACCCCCAGTTATCGACCTGTCATCAGTATGCCCCTCTACCAGAACAGCATTGGGTATATCTTTAAGAAGCCTTGCTATCTGCTGAAGAACCGGAATAGCAGAAGGCTTCAATTCACTTTCGCCCAGAGCGAAGAGAACGGGATTAGCCAACATTATCTTCACCCTCTGCTCACTCACCTTTACAGTGGCGAAACCGCGAAGCCTCCTCTCCTCCACATAATCTATCATCTTTTTGATAGCGTCTTCTTCTTTTTTTGCAAATACGTCTTCCCTCTTGCTAAATTCTATACGAATGGCTTTATGGATTGTCTTTTGAACATCAGCAGCCATCCTGCTGGTCCCAAATAACATCAGAAAGAAGAGCATCAGGTTGGTCATCAAATCCGAATAGATAGTTAGCCAGATGGGGCTTCTCCCTCTTCTTCTTATTTCTTTTTCTTCTGTTCTTAGAACCATTTTAACCCCTGCTCAATTAACTCTGGAGTGTGAAACGAAAGTTTCACCCGGTCAAGCTTTCGCTTGACACTCCAAGAATCTGGAGTCCTTGCGAATCGCGTAGGGGCGACCCTTGCGGTCGCCCGAATCTCCTCCGATTTCATCGGAGGACTCCAGTCTATTTTAAACCCTCCTGCGAAACTTATAAGCAAGGAATGCCTGTAATTTTCTCTCCACAATAAGAGGAATCTCTCCCTTCTGAATGGACAGAATCCCCTCAATCATTACTTCTTTAAGCAAGAGCTCCTCTTCGCTGTGGGCATTTAATTTCCCGGCTATGGGAAGGAAAATAAAGTTCGTTCCGAAAATCCCATAGAAAGTCGTTGTTACAGCAATTGCCATAGAAGCACCCATAGTTTTGGGGTCAGCCAAATTCCTCAGCACCTGGACAACCCCGATGAGTGTTCCTAAGAGTCCAAATATCGGAGCGTAAGTTCCCATTGTGCGGAAGATGCCACTAACCTGCTGATGCCTCCTCCTGGTAAAGATTATCTCCTTCTCCAGGTTATCCCGAATCATCTCAGGGTCGAGATTATCAATTATCATCTGAATCCCATCAATGAGAAAGTTATCTCTCAAATTATGGATTTCGTTTGCCAAAACCCCAATCCCTCCCCTTCTACCCACTTCCGCCAATCTAACCAAAGTCTCAATTGCCTCAGACGCAGTATATTTTCTCGAAGGAAACATTACCAATTTCAATGCCTTAGGCGCCTGTTTAAGAATTCTAAAAGGATAGGTAATCAAAGTGGAAGCAAATGTGCCTCCAAAAACCAGAATGGCAGCACTCAAATTGAACAGAAGTGACGTAATTTGACCTCTCGCCATAACATAATAAACGGCTCCACACCCCATAATAAGTCCAAGAATAGTCATTAAATCCATACTTGTGCCTCCCACGAATTAAATCTTTTTACCACGCAAACAATCCATTGGAGTAGCGAAACTTGTTTCGCGATAATAACGCAGAGCAAGCAAACGCACCGCAAGCGGTGCTACTCCAATTATTGGAGTAGCGAAACTTGTTTCGCGCCAATGTAAAGCTTTCACTTGACACTCCTCGTCACTGTGCCAGTTATCTTCCTTCCACTCCCTCTACCGGTGCTCGTGTCGAAGGTATTCCAGCCGTTCTCTTTTTCGCTACTGAACGCTGATACCACAAGAAGCCGGCTATTAATAATGCTATAATTACTGCTCCTGCTATCCAGGCAGTATTTGTTTTAACTTTCTCAACTAGTGTAGGACTTCCGGAAGGAGCCACGGGAGTTGGTGAGCGTTCTTCCTCAGGAGCACCGACTGTCCGCACAGCAACCTCCCCCGTCTCTTTTTCCACTACACCGGGCTCGCCAGCCTTCTTAGCTTCGCCTGGAGCTTCGAATGTAATCTTTTCCTCCCTATGCAATCGACGTACTACTTTAACAATTATCCGCTGGGCCTCTTCTATCTTCTGTTTTCCCACGGGCTTGCCCATCTCCATTTCCTGCCTGAGCATTGCCTGAGCACCCTTAGAAAGTTTACCCATAACTTTAGACTTAAACCCTTCAGTAGTTCCCCTCAGTGCTAATGAAACTGTCCCCAGGTCGACCAACCTTAAAACTATTTGAAAATTTAAGTTATCGAGGTTGGTAATGTCTTCGAATGTCACTATCTGTTTCCTGACCTTCTCTGCTAATTCTGGTTGCTTCTCCTTTAAAGATTGTAAGATATCCTCCCTGGTAGTTTTATCTGCTTCATCGATTATCTGCACTAACTGCTCCGTTCCTCCAACGATGTAACCAATCCTTCCTTTAATATCCGCTTCCATTGCATCTACCACATCAGGGGGCAATCCTCTTACCCTGGCAATCTTCTCAGTAACTCCTGCTTTAAGGTCTCGAGGAAGAAAAGCCATTACCTGAGTAGCTTCCCTGGGCTTTAAATAGGAGACAATCACAGAAATAGTCTCAGCTGTCTCATCTTTTAACAAGTAGAGGAGATGTTTTAAATTGTCCTGATTGATGAAGTCGAAAGGGCGAGAAGGCTTTTCTTCTTCTTTCTCACCAATTTTTTCTTTTGCTCTCTCAGGAACATCCAGTTCAATGGTAGTAGCAGCCGGACCAAAAATTTGAGCGGGTGGAGCAACCGCGCCCCCCCTTGGCCTACCTGTTTGGAAGATTCCGGCAAGTCCTCTAAGGAAAAATCTGATGGGAAAGAGAAGAAATAGAAGGAAAATAATAGCGAATAGTGGCCAATAAATTGGACTACTCTTTATAGTGGACCAGACAGTCCGGGATGGCTCACTGAAATGTTGCCTCTTTATTATCAGGTCATCTCCCCGGGCCATATCTAAACCCATTATCTCAGTAGCCACGGCCCTTACTGTTTCAATCAGTGTCTCCTCTATTTTCTCATCCATAATAATGGTAACTATCACTCTTTTCACAAAAGATTTTGGAAGCACCACTACCTTTTCATATTCTCTTTTCATTTCCCCACCAGGGAGAAGTTGCTCCGGTGAAGGAATCTTCTCTTCACCTAATTTCTCCCTCACCGGAACTCCCGGGAGAACGTATCTCTTTTCCTCCCGGACTACCTCGCCTGACTTCTTCTCCTGAATCCAGGTTTCTCTGGCCACCTCTGTAGATTCAGTTTCCGGCTCCACATTAACGATTACTATGAACCTATCTGTGCCCAGTATCTTTTCTAATAATCCTTTGAGCCTGTTTTCAAAACTTTTCTCTAAAGCTATTTTCTGTTCAATGATAGAAGCGAGTTCAATTGCAAAGGCACCAGTAGTAATCAAAATTGCCAGAATAAGTGGAATCCAGAACCGCTTTTTTAAACTGAATTTTTCCATTTTTTACCCCCTCAACAAAAGGAAACCGCAATTGGTAGCCGCAACCTTTAGGTTGCGAATTCATCAGCATTCGGTAGTCGCAACCTTTAGGTTGCGTGCTGTAAATTACGCAGGCTGAAGCCTGCGACTACCGTTTTATAGATCAATAGGCAGTTTACTTCCTGCTTTATTATAGTATAAATTATCAAAATTGTCACCGTTAAAGTTATAACGCGGAGCTCTCGCTCCGCTACTCCAAATATTAATCTATCGCTTCTTCGCTTTCTCCATTGCCTCTTTAATCAATCGCTGCGCCTGTAAATGGATCGGCTCGAGCTTCAACACCTTCTCAAACTCAGCTATAGCTTTTTCATACTCGCCTTTTTCGAAGTATGCAAGTCCAGCATTATAGTACTCGTCCATATTCTTCTTCCTCTCTTCTTGAACTGTCAACCATACTTTCTCCTCTATCCTGTTCATCAAGGCTTTCGATTGTTTGTGTTTCGGTTCCAGCTTCAATACCTCTTCCAGCTCAGCTATCGCCTCTCCCCACTGACGTTTCTCATAATATGCCACTGCGCGGGTGTAATGCTTTTTCATTTTCTTTACCTTTTTTTCCTTAGTTTTAGCAATTTTCGCCTTTGCTTTTTCTATAAGTTTCTTCAATTCCGCATCATCGGTGCGCACTTTAACCACTTCCTCCCATTTAGCGATGGCTCCATTATAGTCACCTTCCTTGTAATCACTGACCCCTTCTCGGAATTTCTGTTCTATCTTCTCCTTTGTTGCTATTAGCTTTTCCTCAGAAGGGACTTTTACTTTCGGAGGAAGAGCCGGATGGGGAACCTTGGTCTCTTTTTCCTCCTTTTCAACTTCTACTTTCTTTTTCTCTTTTTCCCTTTTAAGTTCTCCAAGTTCCTTTTCCAGCCTGGAACGATCTATTCCCGAAGGCTTAAACTTATCTATAATCGACTGGAGAAGTCCTATCCTGCCATCGATATCGAGACTCTTCTCCACTCTCCGATAATACTCCAGCGATTTCTCAAACTCTTTTTTCATCTCTTCTCTCTTAGAGGGAACCTTGGGTTTCTTCTTCGGCGGGATGATTCCTTCCTTTCTCAAAGATTCGAGCACTTCTTTATTCTCAGGCTCTATCTCCAGAACTCTCAGCCAGAGTTCCTTAGCCTTCTCTTTCTGCCCGATAACATAATAGGCTGAGCCCAACCTGGAAAGAGCCAGTGTATTATTAGGTTCGAGCTCAAGGACTTCCTGGCATTCGACAATTGCCAGGTCGCTTCTATCTTCATAGAGATAGTTAAGTGCCCGATACATCTTCTGCTCCACAAGTGTCATTCCTTCACTTATCTTCTCCTGCTCAGCTATGGCTGGATACTCTCTCTTTAGTACATTTAATAATCCTGGTATCTCCTTGTTTTTAGGAGCAAACTCGAAAGCATACTGAAGTGTAGTTATTGCCTTCCCGGGTTTGTCCTCAATATAGTAACTGACACCAGTTCTAATAAGTTCGGCTTCTCTTTCCAAACCCATCTCTTTGGAGATTACGTCCACGATTGAAGACAGTTTCTTAAACAGGTCCTGTATCTCAGGTCTCTGGGGATCCAGTTCCACTGCGAATCTCAATTTCCCCAGCGATTCACTGTACAATCCATTCCTATAAACTTCTATTGCTTCCTTATAGTAATTTCTGGCAAGCTCTATTTTTCTTCTCTCCTCGAGCATCTTAGCTTCCTTCTCTCTAATTTTTGCCAGTTCCACTCGGACTGCCTTTTCCGACGCAATCTCCGCCAATCTTTCCTCTCTTGCTCTTTTCTTCTTTTCCTTTTCAGGTGCAAAACGGAGAGTTAAAGATATACGATGGGAACCATAAGTATCTCTTATTCCGGAAAGCGGATAGAGGAAGGCATAATCGAACTGGAAGAGGTATTTAGCATAACTTGCGCCCAGGGAGAGGTTACTGAATCTTCTACTTCCCACACCAAGACCAGCCCTCACTCCAAAAGTTCGGTTTGAGAACCACTTCTCCGCGCCACTATAAACATTAACGTCCCCGTTCCTGAATGTTGTGTCGAAGGCAAATGTTAGAAAGTCACTATTGTATAGAAAGCCAGACCTCACTCCTATAGGGACTCTACTTTTATTATCTTTTAAGTCCATATGGGGCTGATTAATATCTATGAGGGAAAGACCGAGGGAGTATTCCCTGTTGAATTTATATAGGAATCCCAAATCGGTGCTGAATCCTGTTTTAGAATATCCCCTGCTAAACACCGGGTCGCGCTCACCGGTAGTATTACCGAAGTCATCAATAGCACTTTCAGTGTAGAGGGTCTTCCCATATTTCTTACTTAGCAACTTCAAATTTAGCCCTGCCAGAAGTTTCTTCTTAAGAGTATTTCCATAAGAGAGGATAAAACTATTCTCTCGATAGAGACCCCGTAAGCCGAAATTCAGCCACCCTACGCCCAATGTCCCCCAGTGGTATAAAGGATGGGCATAACCAACGAATCCACTACCCAGATTACTCCCGTCATCTAAACCCCAGTACAGTTTCCCATAGCCACTGGTAAACTGGGACTCGTCCAGTTGAGCCAGACCCGCTGGATTATAATAGATGGCATTAACATCATCAGCCAGAGCAGTGTAGGCATTCCCCATCCCGATGGGACGGGCCCCCACACCTAAATCCTCAAAGTCAGCCCAACAGGTCACCCGGACACATACCAGAATAGCGCCCATCAGAATTATCCCCGTAATCATTTTAATCAACTTATTCATTTTTTGTCTCCTCTCAATATACTTATTTTTATCTCTTCTTTCAAATGGTATTTGTAGTTGGACTCCCCCCGATTTCATCGGGGCAATTATCTTCATTATTTTGCCAGAATGACTGTTCCATTGATAACTTTCCCTTCTCCCTCTAACTGGTATATATAAACACCGCTGGGAGCAACTTTGCCTTTCTCATCCTTACCATCCCAGGCGAACGATGTCTCTGATTGACCGATGTCGAGTTGACGCACCAGAGCGCCTCTGATATCGAAGATTCTGCATACGATGCCTTTCTCATTGGGATTGGCATACTCGAAGTTGACCACATCGTTCAATCCGTCATTATTGGGCGTGAAGATTCTCGGATATACTTTATTCAGACTAAATTCAGTAGCGGCAGGCGCTTGTTTAATCTTATACCTACCCAACTTCTTCATCTTTATCGTAATTACCTGCTCATCCGTATCCACCCTGGCACCAAGCTTCACCCACTCAATTCCATTGAACCAGAATAGAGCCAGATTTCTTCCCGCCTGACTCGCCTTTATATTAGTTCCCTTCACAGTACCTTGACCGTTTACTTCGTAAGACAGACCTACGGATGCCTTCGGCTTAGCGAAGGAGAAGCTCTCAATTTCCTCAGGGGTCTCATTACCATAGCCTCTGAACGCTTTGTATTCATAACAACTTATGACTTTGTCCTTATTCTCTTCTTCTGGAACTTCCTCAACGGTTATGTTCAAGTCATCGCCATAAGAACTGCTTTCTTCATACAATATATCTGTCAGTTCCTCAGGAATGATTACCCTCGCTTGCATATCTTCTGCCAGAGCAATTACATTCACTTCTTCATCTTGTACCATTAACATCATCGAGTCGCCACTCTCTACACCTTTAGAATCGACTGCTCTAACTTTGTAATAATACGTCTCACCAATGATATTTTCTGTTTCAGTCCAGGTCAATATCGATTTAGCCACAGTCGTTGCCGGGTCGACATTGAATCCTGCAAGAGAAGTAGAGCGATATACTCTATATTCTTCTAAATCAGTGCACGGTGACCCATCTTCGTTTCTGGTTACTTCTTTCCAATCAATCTTTATATGTTCGCCACCATCAACCAATGTTCCCTTGACGCCACACGGTTCTCTCGGCCTTAAGCTCGGGCGAGCACTAACCTCATAAGAAGCATCACTAACATTATTCGCTTGATCTACTGCTTTAAGTACATAATAGTAAATGACTTCGTTAGTTAACTCTGTATCAACATATCTTGTTGTAGGATGAGTCACAGTAGCTATAGCGACATCATATGAGCCACTAATCGTGCTACGATAGACCCAATACGACTTCATATCAGGCTCAGTATTTGGAGTCCAGGTAAGAGTAACCCGTTTATTTCCAGCCTTAGCTACCAGACCAGTAGGCGCAGCCGGTGGAGCATCAACAAGCGCCTGCGCCCATGCCGTCGCTCCATTAGACAAACCTGACCAGTTGCTCGCCTCATCAGCAGTCCATAGCCTGAAGTAGTATGTAGTGCCAGGGACCAACCCATCAGTCTGGTCAACAATGCGAGATTGTGGGTCTCCTGGATTAACCGCGTATGAGAGGTTCTTAATTTGAGCATCAGCCGTGCTCCAGGAAACCGTGTAGTTGGAAGAGAACTGGATATTATACTGACCACCATTGATTGGATTATTCCAATCATCATCACCCGGCGCCGTCCATGTCAGCCGAATCTCCCCCTGTCCAGCCCATGTTTCCGCAAACAAATCCGTAACCGCCGCCGGCGCCGTCGTATCTCCCAAGACCACCCAGACCGTTACTGTGTCAGATAATGGACTTTCAAGCACCAGCGGTGGTTTATCAACAGCACTAATCGCATAA
>Ga0307376_10004893_pt1 | contig 12181 bp, 10 predicted proteins | sample TR2MG_FD_202536 | JGI IMG/M metagenome (GOLD analysis project Ga0307376, IMG submission 202536) | Soil microbial communities from Risofladan, Vaasa, Finland - TR-2 | ecosystem: Environmental > Terrestrial > Soil > Coastal area > Acid sulfate soil | place: Finland: Risofladan, Vaasa | collected... | reverse complement strand
ATCTTCAAGGCATACCTGGAAAGTCTGGATAATCTCGAAATACCCGAAGGGGCGGAGATTGACAGGTTTTTTATTTTCCACAACTGCCCCGAACTGCTGCCGCTAATAAAGGACAAATCTTTTTATGCGGAATACCAGACCGATGAGCCATACAAGACTGATGAAACTTCGCATCACTGGACAGGTACCAACGTGTCCCACGTAGCCGGAATGAAGAATTGTATCCTGGATTTTGCCAAACGAAATGATTACGACTATGTATTTTTCGTGGACAGCGACCTTATCCTGCACCCGCGGACGCTGATTACTCTTCTTGATGCCAAAAAGGATATAGTGGCCGAGATAATTTGGACCCGTTGGACGCCGGATGACATCGAGGCCCCCAACGCCTGGGACTTCAACATGTTTGAATTTAAGCACGAGAAACGTCTGGAGGAATGGCGTGTGCCTGGTTTATATCCCATCGGCATGACCGGGGCCTGTATCCTGATCAGTAAGCCGGTTATACAGGCCGGCATTAATTACGACCGGGTGTACAACATCAGTTATTGGGGTGAGGACCGGCATTTCTGCATCCGGGCAGCAGCGCATGACTTCGGTATTTGGCTTGACACTCACTACCCTTGTATTCACCTTTACAGGGATAGTGAGTTTGAGAAATACAGGCAAGGCGAACTTCGTTTTTAACCAACCCCATGCAAAGTTGAGGGGTTATTTTTATGGCCTACCATAGCCAGAAAGGATGATTTTTTATGGATGAACCAATTTTAAGCACTGCCACACCACCGGCAGACCCTATCCCAGCAGCACCGCCGACCGATCCTGTAATACCAACAGACCCACCGGCGCAAGACCAGTCAACCGGCCCAATCCCAACCGATCCGACACCGCCGCAGACCATTAAAATTAAGTATAACCATGAGGACAAGGAGATTCCCTATGATGAGGCTGTTCAGCATATTCAAAAGGGACTCAACTATGACAAGGTTTATGAGCGGTATAACGAGTTAGCCAATCACCCTGGCCTCGCCTACCTTAACGAGATTGCTCAGGTTAATGGCGTAACTGTGGATCAACTGGTTGGCCACTGGAAACAGCAGAATGAACAGGCAAAGCTGGATGAACTGATCCAAAACAATATTCCCGAAGATGTTGCCCGGGAAATCATCGAGGGAAGAAAATTCCGACAGCAGTATACCCAGGAAAAAATGACCGCTGAGCAGCAACGGAAACAACGGGGTATGTACGCTGAATTTATGGAAAAGTTTCCAGAGGTTAAGCCGGAGGATGTTCCGGCAGAGGTATGGCAAGAGGTAAATAGTGGCAAGCCATTGGTTGATGCGTACACCAGGCATGAAAACCAGGCGCTAAAAAATCGTCTTGCCAAGATGGAAGAAACCCTGCAAACCCGTCAGAAAAACGACCAAAACGCACAATCAAGTCCGGGTAGCGTTACCGGTAACGGCAGCGTGCCAACGGGCTATTATTCCAAGGAGCAAGTTGAGAAGATGGACCCCAAAGATGCCGCGAAACCAGAGGTTTACAAGGCAATTATGGATTCCATGAAGCACTGGAAATAACGAAAGGAGAATTAAACTATGTCCGTAAATAATTTTATCCCGACCATTTGGACGGCGACAATGCTCAAAGAACGTGACCGCAAGCATGTTGCAATTAGCAACTGCAACCGCGACTATGAGGGTGAGATCAAGCAAAAGGGTGATAAGGTAAAGATTAATAGTATCGGTGATATCACCATCAGCGATTACACCAAGAACAACTTCGCCACCGGGTTAGCCCTGCAAACCCTGGATGACGCTTCCACCATGCTGGAGATCACCCAGGCCAAGTATTACCACTTTGCCGTTGACGACGTGGATAAGGCACAGGCTAACCAAAAGGTTATGAACGAGGGTATGAGGAAAGCCGGCCTCGGGCTTAACAACCTTGCCGACCAGTTTATTTTTGCCAAGTACACCGAGGCCGGGAACACTGTAACCGCAACCGTTACATCGGCTAATATCATCAGTTCCCTTGCGGCTGCGATTCAAAAGCTGTACGAAAACGATGTACCTGAGGGTGAAGAAATCGCCTTTGAGGTATCGCCGCAGGTTTACACCAAACTCGTCCTGGCGAAAATCGTGAAGGATTACGGCAACACAAAAATCCTTGAAAACGGCAGAGTTGGACAGTATTTGAACTGCACGATTTATCTGTCCAATAACGTTGTCCAGGTCGGCACGCTGAGCAATTGCCTGCTGCGGACCAAAGCGGCCATTTCCTACGCTGAACAACTTATTGACACAGAAGCCTATAGGCTTACCAGCGAAGGCTTTGGTGATGCCGTTAAGGGGCTGCAACTGTATGGCGCCAAAGTGGTCAAGCCCAAAGAGATTGTCAACCTGGCGCTTACGACCTCCGCTGAATCCACAATTTAAGGGAAGGAGATAAAAAACCATGACACAAGCTATCACCGTATCCACTGCCGTTCGTGACGGCTCGGTTGACGTTACCCTACACGCTGCACAGGCGGCCAACACGGTTGACTTTTCCACCAAGCAAAATGAAAAGATCGTGATTATCGTTCAGAATACCAATGATGCCGTTGCAGTAGAAACGGCAACCATTACCGTGTCTCCGGGTGGCTTCTGGCGTAAAGACCTGGGTACCCTGTCCGTTGACGTTGCGGACGCTAGTGTTTACAAGCAAATCGGCCCCCTGGATTCCGCACGGTTCAAGGGTACTAACGGCCTGGTTACCATTAATGTGGCCGTGACCCAATCCGGTACAGTTTCGAGCGTAAAGCTCGGCGTGATTAATCTTCCGTAGAAAAAGGGGACCTTCGGGTCCCCTAAATTCTTTAAAAGAGGTGAGGACGTGAAATACAGATTTTTTGGAGAACCGGGTTTGCATATAATGGATTCTGAAACCGGTCACCCGTTATATAAGTTTGATGATAACGGGGAGATTGTTTTAAGCGACGACAACCCGTTCCTCCGACGGATGATGAACCACTATCAACATGAGCCGGTAGAACTAGTTGCTGTTGATGCGCAGCCGGAACAGGATGCCTCTGCCGAACCATCTAAGTTTAAATGTCGGAAGTGTGATTTTGAAACCAATAATCACGGGGCATTTCTGGCGCACTGCAAGAAAGAACATCCGAAAGAGGTGAGGTAAATGACTAATCAACTGGAAGCAGTATTATACAATCAAGCGGCAAACGGGTGGGTGGCAACGGACAGTCAAGACAATGCTCTGGCAACTGCAAGCAAGGCCGGTGTTGCTGGTAAGGCCCACGTTATTACCGGTGTTTTTGCAAGTTTCAGCGGTGCGGTCACAAAGTTACTTCAAGTTAAGGATGGCTCCACTGTAATTGCCGAGTATTATATCGTTAATGCTAAGGATATACCTCTAATAAATGTCAGGGCAACATCCGGGAATGCCGTGTCTGCTGTATTGGCGGCATCCGGTACGGGCGGTACGATTGGGAAGGTAAATATTACCGGGTTTACTGTTTAAGATGAAAGGTGGGGCATATTATGACTCAAGAGGTCAAATGCACCGACTGCGGTTATGTCCTGGCGACTATTAACTCCAGGGATAACAAAATTAAATTAACTATGCCGAGCGACCCACAGGAATACCTACTATCAAACGCAGCCCATTTAGTTGTCTGCCCCGGCTGTGGAATGGAAAATAAGATTTATTAATCACCTCCTGAAAGGGGGTTTTTGTTTTGACCTCAGATGTAATTATTAACAACTGCTTAAAAGCTATCGGTGAGGATGACCCGCTCGCCCCGGTTGAAATGACCCGGGTAGAATGTCTGCAACTAATCAATTTATTCTATCAGAATGAGATTGGGGAACGTCTCAAAAACCTACTCTCATATACTTATGATGCTAGCGACGCGGCGCACACAATTACCTCCGGCATCGGCACGTTACCGAGTGATTTTTTACTTCCATCCAGGGCGTACGACGGAGACGCGGAGACTGACGACCCACTGGAACAAATTTTTGATATCGAAAATAAGGTTGCTGACACGGATACAACATCACAATATATGATTCCAAACACAACGCAGTTATGGATTTTCGGCATAACTCCGACTAACACCATTAAGTTTTATTACTACAACAAACCTACCGCTTTAACAGACAGCGCGGCATCGTCGCCAACTGCATTAAAAGAAAAGTTCCACCTTGACCCCTTTGTCGTGCATATCAAAGAAACATATGCCATGAGAAACAATGACCTAGCAGACATGCTGGACTTGAAGACGCTTAAATTGGATATTCTTGACGCCATTGAAAAGGCGCATAGCGTAGAAAAGCATGACGATAGTACTACTGTCATTAGAGATGTTTATGGGGTGTTGTAAATGACATATGATCGCATAATAAAGAGGCAAGGCCGAAACCGCAGTCGTAATAAACAACCCCTGCCAATCGAGCAAAAGGATTGGCGAGGGGTTAACTATGTAGACGATATTTACACCATGCCGCCGCAGCAACTGCCATTTGCCCAAAATGTTGATCTGGGAGCGCCTATCGGGGCAATATCCAAGGTGGCAGGGTATGAATCCCTGTTTACCTCCCTTGGTGCCGGGAAGATTTTGGGCCTTCACACCTGGGAGCACTCTGTCGGCGATAAGTTGATCGCGGCCTGGGACAAATACCTTTACCTACTTTCCGGCGCCTCTGGCAGTATTGCCAAGACCTCACAGGCCGATTGGGACGCGGGAACCAAGACCAACCTTGACACTGCGACGACCCCCGGAACGGTCCAAATGGCGAAGGCTGGGACTAACTTCAGCGAAGTGGACACGCTGACTGCTGATTTCAACGGTACGCACAGCAGCACCAGGGCAATAAGCGATTCGGTGCAGCTGGTTCCCAACGCAGGGGCGAGGTTTTATATCCAGACTGCCCTCGCCCCCTACAACCCGGCTACCGAAAACGGTGCTTGGGATGATAGCGCTTCGACTAATAACCGGAAGTTGTCTAAAACCAAATCAGGCGGTGCCGGCTCTGATGGAAGGGTTGAAACATCTGCAACCAATGACTGGGATGCATTAGTAATGAAGGTGGTAACAGACGGCCTGCCGGCCAATAAAAGCATATCCGGTACGCTGGCCTGGTGTTTGGGTGTCCTGGAATCCAACGCCGACGCCAATATGTACTACCATGTTCACGCTTTTGTCACTGCCGGTGATTCCGATGTTGTTCGCGGTACATTATTAAACAATTATATTGGCGCAGTTGAATGGCCTACCACAGCGGCAGGGTTGGCAGTAGGAGCCCAAGCCGTAACCACTGTAGCTGCTTTAGCAGGTGACAGAATAGTCATAGAGATAGGATATCGGGCATCCAATACCTCTACTACCAGTTACACCGGAAGTGTATGGCTGGGCGGCACAAGCGCAACCGATTTGACCGATGGCGGGGATGAGACGCTATATCCCGGTTGGTTCGAGTTCTCCAATGACCCAACCGCCGCCACATATACGCTTTCGGGGACTTATACGCATACCGTGCAAAATGTGAGCAGCGCAGTTATCGCAAACGCAGCCACGGTCACCTTCAACAAAACCGAACCGGCCAATACAGCTATAACGATGGAGGTAGCGGTTTCTACTGACGGCGGGTCCAACTGGGGGGCATGGGCGGCTAAGAACAGTGGGGATACCATAATAGCCGCTGGTACGGATATAAGCAACTACCGGGTAAAATGGCGGGCTAATCTTACCTCTACGGACGGCGTAAGTACGCCCAGTCTGAACGATGTAACCGTGGCGGTAACAACCGGATATTTACCTGAGGGGACATGGATTTCCCCGGCGTATGACATGATCAGTACGCCGCTCACGGCAACTCTGGCCTGGACGAAAACCGCACCGGCAGGGACGGCGCTGGCATGGTATGCAGCCGGTTCCAGTAACGGGACAGTATTCGGCGACTGGCAGCTGGTGGCAACCACCGGTGACGCAATACCAACTTTACGGTATGTCAAGATCAAGTTTGTTCTGACCGGCACGGCAAGTGCCACGGCTACAGTTACAGACCTATTGGTTAGTTACTCCAACTCCTACTCACAGGCCAACAGACTGGATATATCGCCACTGGGCAGGACCAGCAACTTACTCACAGGAAACCGCGTTAGGATGCAGGACCATAACAATATGTGCTATTGTGCGGATGGACTCAGGCCGTTTGTTTTATATGTGGACGGAACCACGGCGGTAACAGGTACAGCGCAAGCGGTTACTGGAAATACTATGACGTTGGCGGCAGGGGCCAGTGCGGTTAATAGTTTTTACAACAACGCGTTTGCTACAATTACAGGTGGTTCATATATAGGTAAAACCGGTTTTATAAGTGGGTATGTAGGCGCGACGAAAATAGCAACGTTTACAACTCCTGGGAATATACCGGTGTTTGATGGCAATTACACTTTTGCCCGCGCTTCTGTAGCCTATAAACAAGATGGCTCATCCGTTGCTTCAGGAGTTCCAAGGTATGAAACAGGAACTTATGGGCAGGCAATTATGATAGAGGAAGGCACGACTAACCTTCTTCTATACAGTGAGCAATTCGCTAATGCAGCATGGGCCACTTCTGGGACAATAGTAGTTACGGATAATACAACGGTTGCACCTAACGGACTAACAACGGCAGCAACACTTGCCGGGGCTTCAGCTGGTGCGTACAGGTATCAACATGTAACGGGTTATAACCCTGCGAGTAAAACAATAACCTTTTCCGTTTGGCTAAAAGCGGCCACGCCATGTACCTGTTATCTTGTCTTGGGTAGTTGGGCGGGAGGTAGCTATCCATCTTCTGCATTATCTATAACAGCAACGTGGCAAAGATTCTCTTTCACGGCAACTTATGGGGCTGGCGATACTGGTGATCTTGTTCCATGGATTACGGTAGGAACCAATACAGTCAATGTCTGGGGTGCACACGTTGAATTAAAGGATTATTCCACTTCGTATATGCAAACTACTTCTACCGCGGTTGCCCGCGCCGCTGAAACACTTACCACTCCAAACGCAGGCGTATTCACGAAGGGTAATTGGGCAGTAGATCTGATATTTACACCGAAAGACAAACAGGATGTCACCTATAATATGCTCTGGGTAAACTATATTGATGGTAGCAATTTTTATGCTATTGCCATTGACACAACAGGTCATATTTACGCTAGGACAAATACAAACGGGACACCTACGACAATCACAGACACTAACGTTGTTGTTCTAGGGTCAGCCTATTACATCACCTTTTCCGGTGACGGCTCAAATTTGCGCCTCTGTGTAAACGGCACCCAAATTGGAACTGATACAGCATACACCGAACCGGTTGGAGCGCTTCCGACAAATATGAACATAGGATTTTATACGGGTACGTCTTACCCGGCCAACGGCCTTATCGACGACCTCCGTATTTCCAATCGCGCCCGCACCTTGGCCGAGCACCAGACAGCGTATACCAGCGGACAACCGTTAACTTATGACTCAGTAACGACGTTTAAGGCGAGTTTTGACGATCCTGCCAATACCACTTATTCAATCGGCTCAGCAGTTAAGGCAAGAAAGGCGGGAGTAGATCCTCCAGGAACTGCTCCAACACTTGCAGATTCAACAGTAGCAGGGACACCAAACGGGGTTTATTACGGCAAGATTACCTTTATCAACGCGGATGGTTACGAATCTAATCCATCAAGTGCCTCTGCTTCGTTAACTGTAGCCAGCAAAAAAATCACCTGGACGGTTCCGGTAAACGCTTCAGCTGGTAACACTACGGCGAAACGGAAACTATACCGCACCAAGGCTGGTGGTAGTGTTTACTATTATGTTGATATTATTAGCGACAACACTACTACGGCATACACGGACAATATAGCGGACACTTCTTTAACCATTCTGATGGAGGACAACAATAATATCCCGCCAAATGCCTCCATTGTGTATATGTTTATGGAATATATGTTTTATGCTAATGGTAGTGATCTATGGTTCTCGAAGGTTGGAACGCCGGAACAGGTCCCCAATATTACCGGGGATATCCAGGTTAATACGTTGCCAAGCACGATATTGGATATTAAGAGCAATCCAATGGCGCTTATTCCGCAGGGTGAGAACTTCATCGCGCCGATCACGACGAATACCGGCTTTATTTTTGACTCTGACCCTACTGTGGATACCACAATAATGAGATTGATTGATAAAAATGGATCATTATCATTTGAAGCGTCTGATATTTGCATTGACCCACAATTAAGGTCTATCCTGGTCTTTCCAACGAACACAGGGATCAGGACGCTCCTCCCTGGTTTACAGGATGGGAGTATTGAATCCACGCCGATGTCCCGGAATATCCAAGACTACTTTGACCGGACGGTTAACCGAACAAATATGGCCGGCATATTCTTTAACAGCTACTATCTCATTTCGGTGGAACATCATAACCCCGATACGGCGACAAACGAATACCTGACCTTTGCCTATGATTTCAGGACTAGCGAGTGGTACGGGCCTTGGACGTTTGGGTGCTCCTGCTACATTATTTCTGCCGGCGTTCTTTACGCTGGCGACACCGCGGTGGGCAAGATTTACCGAATGTTTACGGGTAGCTCTGCCGCCGGTGCAAACCTAAAAATGATCGCTGATTTACCGATGATATCACCAGGTGGAGAGAACCGGACGTATAAGTTTAATAAATTCATGCTGATGTTATCGGCTGACAGCGATACAAGCGTGACGACAGTTAAGCCAAAGGTTGATTCCAGGGAGGCAACTGTCACCCTGGGTACTCTTACCGATACGTTCACGGGAGTTGTTCGCCTGGGTCATAATAATCTGCGGTCGAAGAAATACAAGATCCCACTGGCAAGAGGAAACACGTTGTCCTACCGGATTGAGGACGATTCGACGCATCCGATCTCGATTCAGAAGGTTATTACGGAATGCGAAGTTTTGCCGTTGAAAAAGTAAAAGGCCGCCTTTCGGGGCGGCTTAAAGTATATAAAAACGGAGGTGTTTTAAAATGGCATTAACTTCCTCATATAATCCTGCAATACCTGGGAGCGATTGGTATAAATCAAATATTTTACAAAAACCTGTAGGAACACAGACAATAGCAAATAGGGCTATTGGCAATACAGCCAGCGGAGCAAATATGGGTAATGTTATGCCGGATTGGTTGAATACCGGGGTCCCGGATTGGCCAGGGCAATATACTGGAGGATACGGTACTAATCCAACTCAACCAACCCAAACAACTCAACCAACCCAAACAACCCAAACAACTCAACCAACCCAAACAACTCAACCAACCCAAACAACCCAAACAACTCAACCAACCCAAACAACTCAATACCCAATCGCCCCAAAGTTAAACTTTTCCATGCCATCTGTTCCAGAAATATCTTGGGAAGAAGCTCAGGCGCGGGCAAAAGGTATGTTTCAACCCCAATACGAACTTGCCAGGATGCGCAACGAAAAGCAATTTGCCGATCAGCGTGCGAGGCTTCCGGGGTTACTTAACGCCAGGGGCTACTTACACGGTGGCAAGCGGGAGGCTGGAGAAAGCGGCCTAACCCAAGACCAGGCCATGACGCTAAACCAATTAGACACCGACTTTGCATCAAAGCAGCAGCAGGCGGCAAGTTCTATTTATAACGATGAAAGGGGCGCGGCCAATACACTACTTCAGCAACTTATTAACCAGAAAAACAACGAAAATCAGGCGGCTCTCCAAAAGTGGAATACGGAGTACAATGCGGCATTCCAGGGGGAACAGGGCGATAAAACCAGATCCACTCAGAGTGATATTCTGAAAAATGAAGCACTTATGAAGTGGATTGACTATTTCCTTGGTAACGAGTAGGAGGTGGGTATAAATGGCAATGGATTTTTCGCAATTTGCCCCTGACATGCAGAACACGATTAAGCAGGCACAGCAGGTAGCCGGGTTAATTAAGGCCCAGCGCAGCCAACAGAGAACGCAACCGATTACGAGTGCATTGTCTGGGTTGGGTGAACAATATAAGTCTGCCCAGACCGACGAACAGCGCCAACAGGCAAACAGTTTGGCAAATATGACCAGGAGCAATTATCTCCAGGGCGGCGGCTCACCAGCGGATCTTCCTTCTCAAAATTGGGGAAGTGACCCTTCGCAGGGATTCCAGACCGCCGAGGGATTTCAAGCGCCCATCACAGGCTATGAGGGGTTAAAGCGGACTGATGCCATATCTAACAGGCGGCAGTCGCTATCTGACCTATTTGAAAAACAGAAGTGGCAAGCTACCCCGGAAAGCCAGGATTGGTATCTACCAGCAGCCAAACAGCAGGCAGAGGCTACCCTTGCGAATACGTTGAGAAGCGCAAACGCTCCTTACGGTAGAAGCGGTGGCGGTACAAGTAAACCTAGCCAAACAGTCACCGACCGGGGTAATTACGGATCTGCCCTACAAAGTGTAGGAGACGCCCTTGCAGCCCTTGGCGGTGCTATGGGAGGGCAGCCATATGCAGACAAGTATTCTACTGAATACGGGGTACTAGCTCCCGTCCAAGTTATAGAAAAACAGATCAACACACAGAGACCGCAACTAATTTCGCAGGGGATTGACCCGGATAAGTTAATCAATGAGGCATATCAAATGGCCTACGGGAAGAACAAGAAGGATTACTGGGATTCGGCAAATGGTGGTGATTAAATGGCTTGGGACTTTACGGGCGGGATAGGTTCTAATATCAATGAAGAAAAGAAGAAAAAAAGTTCCTCCTGGGATTTCACTGGTGGGTTAGATTTTTCTTCAGTTACAGAAAAACCTGCAATATCCGATATTCCCGGCGAAGGATCCCCCGAGATAAAACGTCTTGCCAGTGAGTTATTTGTGGATGCTCCTCAAAGCTTAACTCCCAATCCTCCTGTGGAACAACCTAGATCGTTCTGGCAAAAAGTTGGAGATGCAATTTCTACCATGCAGGGGAATGACACCGGGGCGACAGAGCCGCCTCCATTTCAACTCCCTGCCGAGGCGCGGGGGCCATTTTCGCAGAAGCACCCTATTTTAGCGCAAGGTTTATACCAGGCCGGCCAGCCGATCCGGGATATTATGAGTAATCCCTGGATGGAACGTACCGGGCAGGCCGGCGCGGAAACAATGACCATGCAGGACAACCCAGAAAAGGCCGATACCGGAAGTAGATTTGGCAATGTTTCAGCCGATTTACTTGGTGGACTGATGGGATTTGCCGGTAACCCTGCCAGCGTAGGCGCGAAGTTGTGGGGAGGAACGGAACAGGCCATTAGCGGAGCCTTGCCGCTTATCCCCAAACTTAACGTACTTCCGGCGATAGCACAGACCGGCTTAAAGATGGGGGCGACCACACTACCCTACGAGGCAACCAGGGCTATAGCTAACGACAGACCATTTGACGCTGGCGAGGCTGGAACTGCGGCGGCATCTAATGCACTATTGGGTATGTTGTTGCATGGCGGCGGGAAGGCGCTGGCATCGTTCAGGAGGCCGGGAGAAGTTCCGGGGGAATCTACCAGGACAATACCGGAAGCTCCTCCTGGGGTAAATACGGCACCGCAAAAGCCGTTTACTTCTCTTCGTCTCCCGGGTACCGAAAAGGCGGCAATGGATCGCCTTAACGAGGGAATCCAGGAGGCGCAAAACTTCGTCAAGCACAATGATGTACTTGCGGCGTACCCCCCGGGGACAACGGTTGAGGCGGCTTTGGCTGATATCAAGGCCAACACTGGTATTGACTTACCTAAGCTCATGAACGATGTCGAGGCAATACAAGGTAGGCCGGGGTTACGTCAACAGGCGGCAAATGAGGCGCAGTTTAGCAGGCTTGGACAGGCAGCGGGGGCGATACCGGAGCCTGCTAAGCTTGTCGGGCCTGGCCGTGAGCGCATACTCGGTGGGGCGCCCCCTTTGAGAGTTACACCTCCGATGGTACAGCCGGTGCGTGGGGCATTGCCGCAGGGCATTAGTCCTATACGCCGCATTCCTGAGAAAATGGAGCCCCTGGCAAATGGTCAGCGCGTACGTAGCCTTGGGGTAAGTACGGCAAAGGCCGAGGGTACGCCCCCGGAAGTGCAGCGCGGTTTAATTAATGAAATGGTTCCCGGTGGCCGCGGTGCTTACGATG
>Ga0307376_10004892_pt1 | contig 12182 bp, 12 predicted proteins | sample TR2MG_FD_202536 | JGI IMG/M metagenome (GOLD analysis project Ga0307376, IMG submission 202536) | Soil microbial communities from Risofladan, Vaasa, Finland - TR-2 | ecosystem: Environmental > Terrestrial > Soil > Coastal area > Acid sulfate soil | place: Finland: Risofladan, Vaasa | collected... | reverse complement strand
TACCCCTTTTTTATTAAATATTTTTTAGCGAAGCTAATCTTGATTCTCTTTTAATTCGTACATCCATAAAAGATGCTGGAACTTTTCCAATAGGTTTTGGAACGCTTGGTTGAGGCCTGTCTCTCTCTGTATCGGAAACTTCCTCTACGTTCAATTCTTCCTCTATTGTGTCTTCGTTAGTCTCTTCTTTTTCGTCAGCCATTTCTGCTTCCTCTTCCTGTTTTTCAAGAGAATTTGGAAGTTCCTGTTTCTTTCTTCTTTCATATGCCTCTAGAGAGGGGCTAAGTTCACTTTTCTCAACCAACATATAATCTCTGTCTACAGGAAAACCTGTTTCCCATCTTTGCATCATTGTATTCAATTCTTTTTCGGCTTCTACACTTTCTTTGTATCCACCTACAAATCCTTCTCCTAGTCCTTCTTCTCTGTTTACTCCAAACATAGGACCTTGTACTCCATATTCTTTTCCTGTTTCTGGGTCAGTGTACTGGATGAAACTTGATTTTTCGTCAGCATCTTCTGGACTCATTCCTTGTTCAGCTTGAAGCTTCGAAGAATAGTGGTCATCCATAGTAACAACGAAGTTATTCCATTCGATTGTTTCTACTGTTTGTGAATCTGGCTCAGCAAGAAGCGCTTCTGTTTCATCAACTTCTTCCATAGGTGCATCGTTCTCATCTAATGGTGGGTCTGTTGGTTCTAGACTCCTATCAGCCACTTCACCGGATAAATCTTCTTCTTCAGCGGCGAAAGCTTTTATAAAATCATTTCTCAGCTCATCCTCAGAGGAACCAGTCATAGAACCCAATACGCTTTTAAGCTGAGTATTCTGCTGTTGATATAATTCCTCAGGGCTAGAAACGAAGCTTAAAGCATTCCTTAAGTGAGCATTTTGTTTTTCTTCGCTCTTTTTAGACATCCTCATCATCCTCCATCATTGAATTTCCAAATCCGCACTTGTGGCATCTTACAGAACCGCCTTTAGATTTCATAAGATTTAAATCCACTCCACATTTCTCGCACGTTTTGTCCTCAATGATTTCAACAATTTCATTGTTTTGGATGTTAGACACTGATTGTTTATAAAAAGACATAATATACCCCGATTTGTGATTTATTTAATATAGTAAATTAATATAGAATTTATTAGCTTCCCCACGATTTTGAGGCGCTTCCCCCACCATATTCCGTGCTGTCGTGCGCTGAAGGCATGGAATTACTGCCTTGGTCCGTATTTAAGAGTCCTGTGCCTCTTGGTAGTGCTCTGGACGTGAAATCATTACCTTCTTGAACTTGTAGAAGTGAAAATCTTCCTTGGCATTTTCCACAAGTCCCAGTCTGACTATCATCATTTATAATTAAATTTACTTTATGACCGGGACATTCCGGACAGAAATATGTGCCTTGAGGAACACCTTTATAAGCATTCATTTCTTGAGAATTCCACGGAGCGTCAGGGGTTGACGTGTATGGCCCACCACTAGGAACGTGAGGGGACTGACCTATGTATCCTTTTACATCTCTAAAAGAAAGTTTAATCATTAAACTTCGCCACCGCCTTCTCCACCGGGAACAGAATCAAGTCCACCAGCATCAGCTTCACCGCCACCCATATCTCCAAGGTCGCCTAAATCTCCCATGTCTCCGCCTAAGTCACCACCGCCGAAGTCCATTCCACCGCCACCTTCAGGTGGTTCTCCTTCACCGTCACTTGGAGCCGCTGGTGCTTCCTTCTTAATTTTTTCGGAAACGTTAATACCTTCTTCACCAGTATATGGCTGTTCAAGTCTGTGGTTAATTTCCTTGATTGGGTCGATTTCCTTATTAATAAGTTCCATTTCCTCATCAAAAGAAACATCCAATGCTCTAAAGTATGTGTGAAGAGAAACTTTATTCTCTTTAACCATTCCTTCAAGGGCTTGCTGATATTCACGGTTATTCTTGAGATTGATTTTGTCCCAGTTAACCTTTGGAAGAATTAATTCAGTCTTGCCACCAACAATTTTTTCAAATCCCTGAATCTTACATATAGGTCTAAAAATTTTAAGCTCCAACCATTTTTCTATAAGAGTTCTAAACGCAACATATCTTTGTTGAAGAACTTCAAGAGCAACAGAAGCATTGGCATATGTAGGACCTTCACTATGAGTAAAGGCTTTTGACGTGAATAGACCAGTAAGAACACGGTCTTCAATTCTGTCCATGTCTCCATCAAGATTTAAAACAACTCCTGTGGAACCAACATACTGAACCTCAAGTCCGGGATGTGTTACTAGTGTAAAGTTAGGGTCATAGGTTGCCTCTTCAATCATCTGTCTGAATGCAACTAAGTCATCTGAAGTTGGACGATATGTTCCGTCAGCCGTACCAACCTTAAATATTTTTAATGGAGTGATGTGATTATCCGCAATAGCAAACTGTGCTTCACGCAGTTTATCACGATACATTAAGTCTTTGAAAACACGAGTCAAAATACTTGTTCCTCTCACATCATATGGCGAGTTCTTACGGGCCAAGTGTGAAACATATCTATTGCTTAAAGGAATATTCTTACCAGCATAAACGTATGCAAGAACCTCTGGGTCAATCTGTGCTCTTAATGCAATGTCGTCTGGGTTAGTAGATGTAACAAGTCGTTTAAGTTCATCATCTGGCATCAAAGAAATCATGGATGTCGTAAGTACGTTTGATTTAACTTCAATGTAATCTGGGTTCTGGATAATAATTTTTGACCATTCACCTGTATTATCATCAAGCTCAGAATATGGGAACACCTCACCAATGATATTATATTCCTTACCAATGTCATAAATGATTGAGGAGAAGTTTAACTTGTCCAACATCTGGTTAAAGAATTTTGTAACAAGTGGGTCATCGGATTTTACACCGAAAGCTGAAAGAGGATAAGTGGAGTGCAAGTCAATTGCATTTCCAACCCAAGGGTCAGTAGCATAATAATGTCTTGCCCAAGCGTTAACTTCACGCCTGTCCCTTGGAAGCATTAAGTTTGATTCTTCGTAGAAAGGCGAGAATGGTTTAGGTGTCATCCTAACCACCTGTGCATTAGCCATTCTGTTCATCCCACCACCATTATTTGATGGAATGACCGTGTTCCTAGTCATTGAGGATGTCTTATTTATAGACCTTTGTATAGACCTACTTCCATCGACACTTATCTTTTTAAACATTGGTATCTCCAAATTCTATATCGCACAAGACTGAATCTTTTTTGAATTCACCAGCAAGTGCGTCTTTGAGTGTGTTGAACTTCTCTATGGAGGCTATTCGTGCTTTTAAAAGAGGAAGTCCCTCTTCTTTGTCGTCCGCCGCAAGAACATATTCCTTGAAGTTTCTAATGTAATTCATGTAGTAGCCCAAATCAGATACCGTATCCATTGAGGGTTGTTCTGCTATTTTAACGCCAGAATTAGCTAAGTAAATATTATAAATTGTCAAATCATCATTATTAAGTTTAGAACAAATTTTTCTATGGTCACTCTTGCTAATAGAAGAATCTTTTATTATCTTCTTGGTTATATCTAAAGCCGTTTCAATTGTTATGGATTCAGAGTTACTAGCAATGGATGTCTCGATAAAATTAATAATATAAGAATGGTCTTTAGCAATAGTGTTTGCAACCATGTCCAAAGGAAACCCTTCTAAATTGGCATAACGTCCACCACAAAATTCAGCCAAAGAAGAGCAAATGTATTTATCCTTCTTCGCCCCGCTTGCAAATTCAACCTGTAAACCCTTATCCTTTTTGTCCTTATTCATCTTATTAACGACAACTTCGAATTTATCTCCGGTCTGGTCGTTAATTCCGATAGCATTGGACTTTTCGGATTCATCTCTATATGTGTCATTTATAGAATTTTGTTGGTTTAAAGACTGCTCGTCTTTTTGTTTCTGTACAAAGTCTTGCTGATTCATAACTTCATAACCAGCGAAACTTTTAAGCACAAAATCATTTAACCATTCTGGGATTTCATTCATTGCCTTCTCCTTAATTTCTATGCATGTTAGGTAAAGTATTACGAGATGGGCCTCCGGGTCTCTGAGGTCTTCCACCGAAACTCATGGTAATTGGTGCTGGCATGGATAGGTTGAGTGAATTGTTTCCAAATCCGGGTCCAAGTCCAGTTTCTCCTAGTTGAACAACCGAGGCTAGATAAGCGTAGTTTAGACTGTGTAACGCATCGTTTGGAGCATAAGGGTCACGCTTAACATAACTACGAGAAATATTTCCCGTTCTGTCGGAGTATCTAAGTTCTGTATTGCAAATCTGTTTTACAAACCAATTAATTTTTTCTGGTTGTTTGTATGGCATAACTAAATTGCCTTTCCTCACAACGTCAATAATATCCTCAAGGAACGCATTTCTATCGACTGATAACATCCATGTGTCTGTGTCGTATTTAAGTTTATTTTTAATGTTGGTCGAGTAGAAACAACTCTTAACTTTGCTTTGATATTCTTTTTGTAATTTCTGGCACTGATATTGTCCAAAGCCCCAGTCAGCTACAACTGAAGTACAATTGTACAAACGAATCATATCTGATATATAAATAACCTGTTTATCAATGTCTGATTCTAAAATTCTCTCGGTATGTTCAATTTTATATTTTCCAGTAGCCCTATCTTTACTTATAATAGTAGCAACAGTATAAGCACCCTTATCTTTCTTATCGTTTCTTCCACCCCAGTCAAGACCCATGAACGTTTCCATTGGTGGTTGAATCATAGAAGTTAAAGGCATATCCTTATAAGGTTCAGCACAACGGGCTATAACTTCCGCTTCTACTAAAGGAGCACCAGCACCGGAGAAAAATTCTCCCATAACTTCGTTTCTAAAACGAGCGTCTGAATATTCAGATTGTCTTAGAGCAATTTGTTCCCTTGTAATTCTTGGCGAAAGTAACTGTGAAACATGGAAACCAACACGGTCAGTGTCGTATCTAGCTGGAATCCATTTTCCATCTTTCATAATTACTCTTTTATCACTCCACAATTTACACTTATCACATTCAACCATAAATTCTTTTTTAAAGTTTTCAAGTGTAAGTCTGAAATAGTGGGAACATCCGGGACATTTTAGATGATAATGTCTTTGGTCTGAGGACAACCATAATTTCTCAAATTTAGTTCCAGCCTCTTTAGGAGTACCAAAAGAGAAATCAATCTTGTAATCAGAAGCATCCAAACAGGAGTTCGTGTTAGCAATAGCATCTTCAGTCCAATCCTGAAACTCATCTCGTGAAAGCATGTCTGCGGGAATACCACGCAAAGCATCACCATTCCCCCAAGCTGACTGGATATAATAATTATTTTCTTTTGAGAACTGTACAGAAGAAACTGTATCACTTGCACCACGCACATGTGACTTCAAGTTTACAAGCTTTGGAACACCATCTAATTTCTGAGATGTACGTATAGCTTGCTGAAGTCTGTCCTTTGAATAACGTGAGGCTTGCTCGGACCTTGGGAATGCATGAAGAACCGTAAAGTTCTCATAATTCTTAAGAAAATACAAAGAAATATTCAAAGCTGTTTCGGTCATTTCAACCTGACGACCTTTAACAACTACGACTGGTTTCTTTTCAATCATTGAACCCACGCATGAGTATCTATAAAGGTCAATGAGGTACTCTCGACCTTCGCCAACGATTTTAAATTTTTTGCCCTTAATCGTTCTGTGCGACTCAATAAAATAAATTGGGTCTACATTAAGGACTTCATCTAGTATGTTTTGCATGATATCCTGATAAAAAAATAATTATAGCCAAAATAATTTGTTTAAGTTGACTATAATTATTTTGTTTGTTTCATTTATTATAACAAAATGATTAAAAATTTGTTATGTTATTTATTAAGCTCAGGTCTTACGTGTTATACCTTTATTCATAGACGAACCATACTGATGAACCATATCCATAATATCAACAAATGATTCACGTAAAATTTCCATCTGTCTTAGCACCCCAACTACATGATAAAGTCTTTCGTCAATATTCCTATCTCTACCCAACTTCTGCTGAGCCGCATTGGATTCATTATTTAAAAGCATAACATCTTCTTTTAATGCATCGACAAATTGTTTCTTTGTACCATAAAATGGAAACGAATCTATTTTACCTTTTATGCGATTATATAAATTCATTGCATCGCCAAGAATTTCATTTATTTCGCTTCGTTCCATTGATGAATAATTTAATTTATCAATCGACTTCTCTACCGCCACAATCCCCACATTGGGATTATTTAGAAATGTATCAACACTGGAATCTTTTAAATACTGCTCTTCTGGGTCGTATCCAGCAGATTTATTTAGACTTTTTTTTTCAGACGCTACGATTGAAGCAATTAAGCCCATTCTCTTGGCTGAAGCATTAGCTGGTTTCTCACCCTCAGGAATTCTTTGCATTTCCTGTTTAAGTTTGAATTCTTCGCCTTTAGGACCCATAACTTTCTTTGTTTCCTGAGCGGAATCTTCAAAAGCTTTCTGTTCATATGGACGTGAATCCTTACCACCGGGAGCCGTTGTTTGCATTGGCTCATTTGGATAAGCTATTTCTCCGGGATAACCAAGTGTTTCTGGGTCGTTTGATGTTACTTTCCCATCAACAGATGCTTCATCAGCACCTTGGAAATAAGCTGTCTTTCCTGCTTTCGCAGAAGCTTCAGCTTCTTTTTTATCTTCAATGGAACATTCGTCTTTTTCCATTGTTTCTTCTTTATCTTCTCCGCCTTTCTTGTTTTTTTCCTGCCATGCTTTAAGTCCTGCTGGAAGTTCACCAGCGGTTTTTGCTTTGGCTTTTGAGGAGGCCTCTGCTGGACTTTCTTTTATAAGTCTGTCTCCGGGAACGTCTTCTTTATTTCCGGGAACTTCTTCTTCAGATTTTAATACAAGTTCCATTGCGGCTGTTTTAATTACTCCTGCCTCAGAAGCAGTTAAGCCTGTTCTCATGCTCAACTCTGCGATTGCTGAGTCAAGTGTTGGGAAGTAACCTTCCGCTACTGCTTCAAGTACATCATGGGCGTAGTCATCTGTTAAATTGGCTTGTAGAACTTTGTCATTGGCTAAATCATTAATCCATGACTTCTTTCCCCAAGCATCTTGGTTTTCTGCGATTGTTTTAGACATTTTTTATTTCTCCTAGTTTGTTTTTTTTGGGACACGCCCTTTATTAAATTGCTTCCGTACTTGGTGGTAAACTTGATTTCTGTTCCGGACCCGCTAACATGCTGAATGGGTCTTCTTTATACTCTCTTCTCCATCTCTCATCTACTCTTTCTTTCGTAGCATCATCATATTCAGTTACTCCAAATTTAGAGCGTAATGAATCGTAAGCTTTACCATCTAAAATTCCTTGGTCAAATCCTTCGGAAAGAAGTATTCCTGCGTATTCTCTCTGTCTTGGAATGTCTATGAGCTTTTCGATGGTCTGAGCCAAAGCTCTTTCGGCATCATACTTCTCAGGATATTTCTCAACAATCATCTTGATTTCTTTGAGGGCCTTCTTATGTTTACCTTCGCTTCTCAAAGCCATCTGAAGATGAGGGTCGATACCCAGTTCAGCTATATATATTTTTTTAAGTTCATATTGACTAATCATCATTATCCTCTCGAATTATTTCGTCTAGTCCATCAATAGTACAAGCGTAGGAAAGAGCGTGATTTTTTCTAAATTTATCAACAATCTCAAGTCTTCCATAGAATTCCTTGCCTTCCACTGAAACTATACTTATTACAGGATTTCCCTTTTCTTTCTTTTTAAAGTAAAAAGTTAATATAAAACTTTCCGCTCCGGGAACATCAGGGGCCAGTTCTGGTTTCATAAATCTAAAACCCTCTGTCTTTACTTTTGTTTTCTCAATGTAAACCATATATCTTTTCTCGAATTTATATCTCTTCTTGATAAGATAATCTATGCCCATATCATTTAAACCTGAGCGTTAGGGTTTGCCTCCGGAGCAACTGGCGCTTCTGCTGGCAAAGCTGGAACTTCTTCCTCCACTGTTACTTCCGGTTCATTGATTTCCTCTTCAAGTTCATCTTCTTTCTTTTCAAGTTTCTCTTTACCTTTGGTGGCTTCGTTTATTTTGTTTAACTCAGCATCAATCATACTTCTTACTTTGTCATACTGAGCGACACCGTTAAGGTCAATTTTTATATTTGGATTAAAAACTACATCCTCAAGTTGTTTCTTGAGCTGATTGTAATACTCTTCAGCTTTCTGAATTGAGAGCATGTTGGAAATTTCCCACGCTGGGCCAGCTTGTGCCATTTGAGTTAATTCACTTGGACTTGGAGTAACCTCAACGTTAATTGCACCAGTGTCTTCTGCTGGGGCGGTTTCTTCAACTGTCAACTCTTCTGCTCCTGCTGGTTCTGGGTCTGCACCCTCGTCAGGTAATTCCCCCAAACCTTCAAGACCGCCAGCGTCTTCTGCTGGGTCGGCTTCTTCTACATTAACTTCCTGAGCTGTAACAATTGTTCTGCTTAATGAACGTGCCTGAACAACTGAGTCAAGTGGCTCATAGTCTGGAATGAATTTTTTAACCATTGGAGCCAGTTTATGCCAATTAATGTTGGGCATTTTTCCATCTGTTACATAGTGAAAAACCTCTTCGAATGGTTTATCTCCATGTTTGTCCTTGTAAAGCTGAACTGATTTCTGTAAAGATTTCTGTAGGAAACCTAATTCATCTTCAGCTAATCTTCTGCCGAAAGCTGAGTTAGCAATTCTAGCAAATTCAAATCCTGCTCTTGTAATATTTTTATATACTGCACTCTGATTTTTTATAATTCTAGATATATTTTTTTCTTCTTCTTGCATATCAGTTAAATTAAAAGCTTCTTCTAAAGCATTAATATCCTCTTCGTAATTTTCGTCTTCAACGCTATCGCCTATATCCCCGTTAAATCTTTCAGCCACTACGATTTCTTCATTCATGGATGCCTTTGTTCCAACTGGGTTTATGTGGGCAAGTGGAGTATAATCAGGAATGAACTTTTGAACCATTGGAGCCATCTTATTCCAGTCGATATTAGGGAATTCCTTTCCAGCGATTGAGAAGAAAATTTCCTCAAATGGCTTAACTTGTCCAGCCTGTTCTCTTTGTTTGTACATGTTTATTGCTCTCTGGAATGCTTTCTGGAAAAAAGAAGCCGGAATTTCTTCCTTCTTCTGTGGCTGAGCTTTCTGTTGTTCAGCTAAATCTGCGGCTTCTTCTGCATTCAAAGCCGTAATAATTTTCTGTGTATTGTTCATGGTTGCAACAATTTCTTCTAATTCGGGATTTGCCTCAACAATTTCTTCGTCTGAAGCGAAACTTCTAAGTGTATCAACATAATCAAACAAGCTGAACATGTCTCTCTCATTAGCTGTAACAACTTTTTGTTTGTTGGAGGCGTAATAGTTTGTTCCCTTATGAGCGTCAATACCTTCTGAACCGATACTGTCTTCCCAACCGTTTGACCAGTAGTTTTTGAAATCGCCATTGTGGACCATTCCGTTTTCCTGAAGACTGGCAAGAAGCATGAAAATATCCTGCTTGTTTAGCTCCGCCACCTTAATGGCTTCCCTAACGGCATCTCTAAGTGAAATCCCGTCCGAGACTACCCTAGTGATTACTTTGTTCGCTAATGCTTGGTGTAGCGTTAAGGCATCTTGAAATCCAGCCGTTTTCTTAAGTTCTTTAGACATTGATTGCTCCTTTAATCCACTTGGTCTTGGTCTGCGGAATCTTCTGAGTCCACATCCACAATAAACTCTGTGGTATTTTCGTTTGATATATCTTGTACTTCCATGTCTTCCTCTTCCGCCGATGGCAAGGAAGTTATGATGTTGATATTTGTGTCTTGCCCGTTCTTGTTGTTTATTTCTATTTTAAGACCACCAAGCTCCGTCATTCCTTGGGACTCAGCATATAAATTCATTTCTTCTCTTAAAATTTCAAAATATCTTCCAACCTTAGAAGCGTCAATCTCAAGTAGAATTCTTTTAGTAGCATTCTTTACGGCCTCTGATTCTTGTTGGGCCTGATTTATATTAATAGTAGTACCTGAAGATTCTTTTTCCTTATTAAGTTTTTCCATATCAGAAAATGTTTTAATAAACGATGTGTTAATACTTTCGAATCTTCCCACTAACTTTTCTAAGATTTCATAGTGGCGAGGTATAAACACTGGGTTTCCCGCCTCATCAACCGTCTGCTCTTTCAAGAGCTTGATGGCACTCATGACTTCGTTTTTCATGTCGGTGAACTCATCAACGGCTTTTCTTACCACTTCTGTTTGTTCGTTCTTGACAGCAATAAAATCTTGTGCGGCTGTGAATGTTGTAAGTGCGTTTACGTCATGGTGTTTGCCTAATGCCGCCGCTTCGTTACGTGCTTTATTTATTTCAGCACGACTCATACTCAAGAAGTTCTTTCTGTAATATTGCAACGAAACTTTAGATGTTTGCCATCTTTTATCTCTTTGGTGCTGTCTCAACCACGCCGCAACTTTCTCGGAGGTATGACCATTTTTAAACATTTCATCAATTACATCTTTGTTTGGATGCAAAAGAACTGATTCTCCTAACATAATTAATCCTTATTTAATGGGTGGTTCAACAATAGACAACTTTTCAATTACAGCTTTTATAATCTTTTTAACTTCATCATTTACTGTTAAATTTCTTTTCTTAAACTGTTCAGTCTGAGAAGCTAATGTGTCATAACCTTCATAGAATAATTCCTTAGCCATTGTAGTAGCATTGAAATTTTTCTGGAACGGAGTAGCGGCCTCAGGATTGAAATCCTTAGGGTCGTATTTGGTTTCCATTATGTCTCTTGCTGATAATTTAATTCGTTTCATTGTATCCACCTTTATCGAATTGAGAAGCCCAAATCATAACGGTCTTTCGATGTCTGATTATCTATGCTTCCTTTAGCTTTATAAATTTCTTTCCCTTTGGGACATTGATATGCGTTATCATTCATCTTTCCAAGCCTTACGCCTGTATGAATTGGACAATTTGATGAAATAATATCAACACCCTGCCAAGGAGCAATGAGAGCGTCCTGACGTTTATCTCCGTCTAAGTCAATCGTGTGATTGAATAAGTTCATTGCTATTTTCTTTCTATAGTTTCTTGAACTGTATCTTGGTCTTGCTCCGGGTTGTTTAGCGGGATGAGATTCAATCGTAACGAATTCAGTTCCTTCATAATAAACAGTTGATTCATCTTCTTGTTGGCTATTTGGTTCCCATTCATCTGGTAAATCTTTTGCCCAGTCTTGAACCTTCATACTTCCAGAACCTCTTACAGCATTTTTTTCTTTAATGTCAACTTCAAGCTTTTCCTTAAGAGAAACAGCTTCAGCATAGTTGTTTACCTTTTTGCTGGAGATAGGATAATTCTGATTGTAATACCATCCACCTTCTTCTGGTCCGCCGTATTCCTGTACAGATTCATAAACGTTAACGTATAAATCCGAATCGTTTAAGTCATTAGCCTCATATACAAAATCAATCTCTGCGTTTTTTGAGCCTCTATCAGTAACAACTCTGGGCATAATGTTTCTTATTTTATCATTGTTCTTTAAAATTGATACTGCGTTAGATATGTAATCACCTAGTTTGGGCCACTTTAGAGAACGAATTTCTTCAGCTAAATGTGAAAAATCATCACCAGTAGCTCTTGAATCCTGAACGTTTCGGTAAAGTTCTTTGTAAGTTCTGTTTACCTCTTCGCCATCTATTTTAAATTTTTCTATAACTGGCTTTAAAGTTTCCTCAATGGAGTTCTCAATTTTTTGAATCATCAAAGAACCTTTTCTTTCATCTCCACCGCCAATTTGTATCTCTGAATCTTGGTCCCCAAGGTAGACACGAACATATGGTGTCCCGTCTTCACTGTCTTCGCCAAGTTCTACTCCGCCCTTAAGAATGTTCACTGCCTTCTTATGGAGTGAGGCATATATTTTGGCCCTGTAACTCATTATCTCTTCGTCCTATCCTTATCTGGGCTAATCTTGTCAACTTTTTTGAAGTTATCTTTTTCGTTGATTGGCTCACCTGAATTGTATGTATCTAATGCAGAGAATCCGGATGTTTGTTCTGAAATAGAACCAACTGCGGACGTAACCTTTTCACATTTAGGACAACGCCACACTTCACTGTCTCTTTC
>Ga0307376_10004891_pt1 | contig 12182 bp, 8 predicted proteins | sample TR2MG_FD_202536 | JGI IMG/M metagenome (GOLD analysis project Ga0307376, IMG submission 202536) | Soil microbial communities from Risofladan, Vaasa, Finland - TR-2 | ecosystem: Environmental > Terrestrial > Soil > Coastal area > Acid sulfate soil | place: Finland: Risofladan, Vaasa | collected... | reverse complement strand
TGGACACCTTGCCGGTGCACTGCCTGCCTTTCTCTCAGAAGGTGATCGAGGCGCTGATGCGTCTAGGTTTGCGCCGAACCAGTGAGGTGTTGCAGTTGCCGCGCGCGGGACTGCAAAACGCCAGCCACTTGCCCACCTTCGCCACAACAACTGACCAGCTTCGCCAGCGAAACTGACCATGGCTAGCAGCCAAACTGCCCACCCTCGCCAACTGCTGCCCACAGTCGCCAGCGCACTGCCCATTCCCGGCAGCACGCTGCCCAGCGCCGGCAGGCTACTGACCACCCCGGCTTTTCACCCGGCGCATAGATTCACCCTTCAATTCCAGTTTGACACTGCTGTGGACGAGCCGATCCAGGATCGCGTCGGCCAATGCCGGATCGTTGATGTAGTTATGCCAATCCTTCACCGGCATCTGTCCCAGAATGATCGTGGCACCAATGCCAACGCGGTCATCCAGTACTTCAAGCAGATCCGAGCGTCCTCGGTTCGACAACGCGGTCAATCCAAAATCGTCGAGGATCAGCATCTGCGCCCTGGCGATCTGGTTTCGCTGCCGCGCAATCGTTCCATCTTCGTGGCCGATGGCCATCTCTTCCAATAACCGGGCCGTCCGTCGGTATGCCACAGTGATTCCTTGGCGGGCGGCCTGCACGCCAAGGGCACAACCGACCCACGTCTTTCCCGTGCCCGTCGCTCCCGTGATCAGCACATTTCGGTGCGCGACAACCCAGGAGCAGGTCAACAGATCCGCCAAGACAGCCTTGTCCAAGCCGCGTCCCGATCGGTAATCGAGATCTTCTGGGGCAGCGATCACCTTAAGCCTGGCGTTCTTCAAGATGCGTTGATAACGCTTGTTATCGCGCTGCGCATTTTCCGCTTCGACCATCATCTGCACGCGCTGCTCAAACCCTAAGCTCGCGAACACCGAGTCGGTCATTTGGTGAGCAAACGCTTCAGCCATACCGGTCAGGCGGAGTTCGCGCAGCTGTTCGATCGTGTGTTGGTGATTCATGGCAGTCTCCTATTCGTAGTCAGCAGCGCCGCGCACGTTCTGATGCGGCGCGATGGGGTCGTTGGCAGCAGCGTCGTCCTGCAGCGGTGTGTTCTCGATGCCGCGGGACAACATCGATCGCACGGAAGTGATCGTTATCGCTCGCATGCGCAATGCCCGCGCGCAGGCCCGGTCGAGCCGTTCCGCACCGCAATCCCGTGCCAAGCGTTTGAGCCCACGAAAGGCTTGCATCGAGGCGGCGGCAGAATGCGCCTGCTGATGTTGCTGCATGAACTGGTGGACAGCCTCTCCCGCCGTCTGCGCCCACGTCACCAGTTCCGCCATCTGCTCCTCGCCATACAGCCGATGTGCCGGTGGCTGGTGCTCTTCCTTGGTGAATATGCCGTCGACCTCATACGAACGCCGATGCGTGGCAACCAGTCGATCCTGATAATAGGCCTCGACCGTACTCGATGTGACGCGCAGGTTGACCTTGCGCGTGACGAGACCGAAGGGAATCGAGTAATAGTTGCGCTCCCAGACGATGTGGTAATCCTGCGGTGCGGTGACCCCGATCTTCCACTCGGCGTACTCATAGGGTTGCACCGGCAACGATCGCATTACCGGCCGATCAATCTCTTCAAACAGCTCGTTCCGGCTCCTGTCGCCACGTGCGCGCATCGGTTTACTGTTGAGGGTGAGCAGCAGTTCGGCGATCGCCTGGTTGAGGTCATGAAGCGAGAAGAACGTCCGGTTTCGAAGTCTCGCGAGTATCCACATCTGGGCGATGCGCACGCCGCCCTCGACGGCTGCCTTGTCCTTGGGCTTGCGGGCTCGGGTCGGCATCACCATCACGTCGTAGTGGTCGGCAAACGCCTGATACGTGGGGTTGATGTAGTGGCCGTCCTTGCGAGAGATCTTGACGACGGCCGACTTGAGATTGTCCGGAACAAGGTGTTGCGGGAGGGCGTCGAAATACGCGAATGCGCGCACATGCGCATCGATCCAGTCAGGCAATTGCTGGGAAAGAGTGCAGTACACGAACGTCTTGCGGCTGGAGCCCAACACGCCTACCCACATTTCAACGGGCGTTCGCACGCCCGTATTGGGATCCGTGATGGCCGGTCGCTTACCAGAATAATCGACAAAGAGCTCTTCGCCCGGACGGCGGGGTTGGCGCATGACGATACCGAGCGAGCGCTTGTAGCGATCGTATCGCCGCCGAAACTCGCGATCCGACATTGGGCTGGAGTCCAGTCCCGCCGCATATTCTTCATAAAGTAGCGTCATCGTCACCCCGGGACGAGCAAGCTCGACATGGATGTGAGACCAATCGGGCTCTACAAACTTCTTCTTTACGCGTTCGCGACCATTGTTCAGGCGCGCATCAAGGGCTTCTTGGGAAAGCTCGCTGATCTGCTCCCAGGTCAGCCCTTCTTCGCGTAGACGCTGGCGATAGCGGCCAGCGGTATTGTGGGAAACATTGCATCGCTGGCCGATGTCACGATTGGACATATCGGTGGTGAGCAGCAACCGGCACAGGTTCTTCTGGACCATGAAAAGTTCTCATTCGGGTGCGGATCGGGCGAGCGCAGCCGACTGTCGCAAGGGCCTGAGGTCAGGCTGCGTAGTTGACAGGGTCGGAGAAGACGAATGAGAATAGGCATGTCGGGGGTCACTCGACGCTGCAATCTCAAAAGGCCGACGTCGGCACAACGTCGGCCTTTTTTGCGCCCGCGATTCTTGTTGGCTAGTGGCTATCAGTTCCGCGTGATGGATCTCCTTTCTGACTGATCTGAGCCCCGCTCAGGGCGAATCGAGTCATGTACCGATCCGGCCAGAGCTTGGCGGGCGTGGTCGACAGTTTGGTCGCGATGAGATCCTCGACGCGGCGCGAGCGCCGATATCCTTGGCACACCGATGTAACGGTCGTAGGTTGCACGCCCAGCTCTCTGGCCACTTGCGCCAGCGAACTGCCCGCCAGCCTCAAGCGCATCTTGATCCGCTCATGGCGTTCCCTTTCTTGACGCAAGGCGATACCCTGTCAGGCAACTATGAGACTCACTATAGGCATATATGAGTAGTATCGCAAGCGCCGATCAAAACGGCGCTCTCGGCCAGCGACTCGTGACGGTTCGCGCCACGACAGGTCTGAGTCAATCCGCCTTTGCCGACTCGCTTGGATTGTCGTTGAGAGCCTATGCCAACTACGAACGCGGTGAGCGCGAGATGCCCGTGGCCCTTTTCCGCGCACTGTATGAGACCTACGGCATCGATCCGGTCTGGTTGCTGGCGGGCCCCGGCGAACAGCCTGTGAAAGCCGCCACGCGCACAATGGACTTCGCCTTGGTCGACACCATCACGCAGTGCGTCGATGCTGAATTGGCCATGATGGGCAAGAAACTCAAACCGGCCATGCGCCTGCGGATACTGAAGGCGGTCTATGCGCTGAGCGCCGAGAAGGGTCGCCTTGAGGTGGGCTCCGTGAAGGAATTGCTTTCGATCGCGGCACGCCGATGAAAGAGCCACCTGAGAAAAATTGGAACCACATCGTCATTCCCTTTTCGCGAAGAGACTCGACCGTGATAGAACACGACACTGATCGGCAGCAGCTGAAGTCCGAGGTACTGGCGGCCGTTCGCGAAGGGGCGGCAATGGCAGACGCCGCCGCATTTGACGAGTGGGATCGCCAAGTCATTGGCGATGAACGCGCGTTCATTGCACGCTTCGGGTTCGACCGCCCCCGGTGTTACCGGGAAAGTCTGCTCCGGCTGAAGCACGCCGTGGATCTGACGGATCGGGAGATTCGCCTGATGAAGTTCACCAGTTCGTTGCGCTTCGGTGCTCACGGTGTGCAACTGGCGGCCAGCCGCGGCATCGCCGTCTTCGGGCGGGGGCTGATAGGCCTCCTGGGTCTTCAGATGCTGGAAGCTTGGTTGCTCGCCACGCGATCAACAGAGCCCGCGCCGATCCTGATACTGAAGCTTGCGGGGGTCGCGTTCATGCTGATGGCTATGGGCTGGTGTGTCCATCAGCTTTACGTGCAACCGTGGCTGATCCAGCGGCGCACTCAAGAGCAATGACGGGAACGAGACCGATGGCACAACCACAGCGGAAATGTCCATGAGAAGAGCCTACCTTTAGTAATAGCGGTGAGGTAGTTGTCTCAGGTCACATTGGCACGGGGCAGGATGTAACACTGGTCAGGAAATACCGGAATCCGCAATCTTCCGTGGCTGGTGGGAGATGTAGGTACCCCTGTAGGATCAGGTGATGACGAAGGCGACCATGCGCTGACATGCGCGCTCCTTCAATCAACGCACAATTTGTTGATCGAATTTGTGGAATCGTGGGGTACCTGAGGGACAAGCCATGTTTTGTATCAGCTGTGGCAATCAAGCTACCGATGGTGCGCGTTTCTGTGCTGTATGTGGCACTCCGATTTCGGGGAGCGGCGTACGTAGCCCTGCACAACCAACGATAAGTACGGCGGCTCAACCTTCTTTCCAATCACCGAATCCCTCGGGTGTTAGAACCGAAGCACGGCAAGTGCCGACACCCCCCAATTCAAATTCCTGGGTTGGTGTTGCGACGCGCGATCGTCCGCCGCGAGCAAAGTTACCGGTTCATTCCCATGCCGACGGTCTGTATGCGGGGTTCTGGCTGCGTTTCGGGGCTTGGTTGATCGATGTGCTCATCATGACTTGTATCGCTTCTCCCATCGCTCTTATTGTTCCGGCCATGGGCGGCAAGCCCCTATCCAACGCCCCAATTACATGGGTGGTAGTGCCGATCCTCTGGCTCTACTACGCGATATTCGAATCCTCGAAATTACAAGCAACGCCAGGCAAGCTTGTTTTCAAGCTATCGGTTACAGACTTGCTGGGCCAACGGATCGGGTTCGGCTGTGCGACCGTTAGGGTATTTGGCAGATGCCTGTCCACCTTGATCTTGTTCTTCGGCTATTTCATGGTTGGCTGGACTGCACGCAAACAGGGCTTGCATGACATGCTTGCCGGTACCTGTGTCGTGCGAAAAAGCGGCCTGCTTCGTTTTGAAGAAGGTGACACGTTTGCCACCAGTGCCTCGCCATTGGGGATGCGCGCTTTGGCAATCGCGCTGATTGTCCTCAGCGCCGTTCTTTTTTGGATCATTGGCCAGTCTGCCTATCACGACTATTTGATACGTTCGCAGGTGTTGGAAGGTATGGCTATAGCAGGCGGAGCTGAGGCTGCCGTTGCCCAAGCTTACTCAGATCACGGCAGCTTTCCCACGAACAATGCCAACGCTGGCTTGGCGAGTGCCGTTCTCATCAGCGGAAAGTATGTGTCGAGTGTAGATGTCGGCGTTCAACCTGGCGTGATCGAGGTGACCTTTTCCAGTCACAGCCCGGAGCTTGCGGACAAGCTGCTGGACGGTAAGGTTCTGGCGTTTTCGGCGGTGTCTGGCGGGCGCAATGGCCAGATCAGTTGGAATTGTGGAACGAACTTGACGACGATTCCTGTCAAATATCTGCCCACACCTTGTCGCCATGGCGGCGATGGCCAAGCCCGAGCTTCGGCTGCCACGGTTAGTGTGCAGCCAAGCATGGTGGTGCCTGCGAGTGCTGGCCCCCAGACTGAGCCCAGCCCGCCCACTTCTGACACGCAATCATCTCCAAGTATCACGAAACCGTCGGCGTTCGCGATGACACCGCAACAGATCTTCGCAAAGGATTCGCCCTCGATCGTGGTCGTCAAGACCTACAATGCCACTGGACAGCCGCTTAAGCTCGGCAGCGGCGTCGTTATTGCACGAGGCCAGGTTGTGACCAACTGCCACGTAGTCAAGGACGGCGTAACCTTGCAGGTCATGCAAGGTAAGGTCGCGTATTCGGCGAGCCTGCACTTCAGCGATACGGATCGCGATCTATGCCAGCTTTCAGTGCCGCAACTAACCGCGCCGCCGGTCTCGATGGGCGATGCGAAAACCCTGCAACCCGGCGCGAGCGTGGTGGCGATCGGCGCACCTGAAGGACTGGAGCTTACGATCAGCTCTGGGCTTGTGTCCTCGTTGCGCGACTTTGGCGACGGAACGAAGATTATCCAGACCTCCGCTGCGATTTCCCCAGGATCATCCGGTGGTGGACTGTTTGACGATCAGGGCCGACTGGTTGGCATTACTGCCGCTTTCCTCAAGGAGGGGGAAAATCTCAACTTCGCGCTGCCGGCAAACTGGATCGCGAAATTATCCAATTTCTCGGCAACAGCGCAGACCGCCGAAACTTCGGCTGTGGATTGGCTAACGACGGCGGCTGCGTTAGAAGAAAAGAACGACGGGGAGGGATTGCTGGATCTTGCGCGCCGCTGGGTTAATGCGCAGCCGAAAAATGCAATTGGGTGGGGTCTGGTCGGAGAAGCGTATGTTGACTTGAACCAATACGCCGTCGCACAGAGTGCTTTGGAACAATCCATCAAGCTCGACCCAACCATCGCAGCCACGTGGTCTAATTTGGGAGTCGACTACGGGCATTTGCAACAATACGCTGCAGCCAAGGGTGCCGATGAACAGGCCGTCAAGCTCGACCCGACCATCGCAGGTGGGTGGTACAACTTGGGAGTCGCTGACGTCGACTTGCAACAATACGCCGCAGCCAAGAGTGCCTATGAGCAAGCCATCAAACTCGACCCGACCATCGCAGATGGGTGGTACAACTTAGGAGTGGTCGACGCCCATTTGCAACAATACGCCGCAGCCAGGAGTGCCTATGAGCAAGCGATCAAGCTCGAGCCGACCAACGCAGATGCGTGGTACAACTTTGGGTTCATTTGCTCAATTCAAGGTGATCGCGATGGTGTGATTCAAGCCTACCAGCATCTGCGCAGGCTCGATCCCTCACAAGCAGACAAGCTGTCCAATGAGGTTCACTTGCCGAACTAAGGAATCGTAAATATATAACGTGTACTTTTTAGCGCCAAGTTATAGACTTGCCGAATGGAAGCTGATGCATTGATTACGGCCCGGCATGAAGCGCTCATAGGGATCCTTGACGAGCGGCAAAGGCGACTGCATGCGGCGGTGGAAGCGAAGGTGTTGGGTCATGGAGGCGTCAAGCGTGTGAGCCAGGCCACGGGGGTGGCGCGGGGCTCCATACTGGCCGGACTCAAGGAGCTGGCCTCACCTCAGCCGGTCGTGGATGAGCCGCGCCGCGTGAGGCGTGCAGGGGCCGGGCGCAAGAAGCTGGTGGATCGGAACCCGGGCGTACGCGAAGCGCTGGAGCGCCTGGTAGAGCCTGCCGCCCGAGGCGATCCCCAGTCGCCGCTGCGCTGGACGTGCAAGAGCTTGATGCAACTGGCGCGTGAACTCGGCGCACAAGGGCATGCCATCAGCCATGTTTCGGTAGGTGTTTTGCTCAAAGATCTGGGGTACAGCCTGCAAGGCAATCGCAAGACGCTGGAGGGTGCCAGCCACCCGGACCGTAACGCCCAGTTCGACTACATCAACGACAAGACGCAAGCGGCTCTGAGCGCGGGACAGCCGGTGATTTCGGTGGATACGAAGAAGAAAGAGTTGGTGGGGCGCTACAAGAACGCTGGCAAGGAGTGGATGCCCCAAGGCGCGCCCGAGCCAGTCAAGGTGCATGACTTTGTGGATGCCGAGTTGGGACGGGCCAATCCCTATGGTGTCTACGATGTCGCCCGCAACGCCGGCTGGGTGAGCGTGGGCACCGATCACGACACCGCCAGCTTTGCCGTGGCCACGATTCGGCGCTGGTGGCAGGCCATGGGGCAGCCCCTTTATCCTGCGGCCAAGGAGCTCCTGATCATGGCCGATGGCGGTGGCAGCAACGGCTCAAGGGTGCGGCTGTGGAAGCTGGAGCTGCAACGTCTCGCCGATGAGCTGGGTCTGTCCATCCGGGTGAGCCACTTTCCACCCGGCACCAGCAAGTGGAACAAGATTGAGCATCGCTTGTTTTCTCACATCAGCCTGAATTGGCGCGGACAGCCCTTGGTGAGCCACGAGGTCATCGTCAACTTGATTGCCGCCACGACGACCCGCAAAGGACTCAAGGTGCGCGCAGAACTTGACCCCACGCTGTACGCCAAGGGCGTCAAGGTCTCTGACGAAGCATTCGCCGCCATCCGCATCTCCCGCGATGACTTCCATGGCGAGTGGAACTACGTCATCTCACCGAACCAATAAAAGCTATGTTATTTCTTTACGCTTCCTAACGCGACGTTTAATGCTGGACTGAAATGACCCGTATTCACACGCTCAATGCCCGTGGCCAAGTCTTGCTGCCCTTCCTGCAGGATTACTTCTCTTGGTCCGATGCTTGCACCTTCAGAGAGATCCAGCGATTCCATAACGACCTTCTGGACATCTTGAAGGCCAAAGGAATCAACTACGACGAATTGCGGTCGGCTCTGACCCCTCAGCCGACCAAGCACGAGGCCGCCTTTCTCTTTGACGAACATCGATGCGGTATTAATGTCATCGCTGGTGTGGAGTGTGCGGGCGCCCTGTTCAAGCTGCTGAGTCCAAAGACGACCCACAGCATCCTTGGTGGCGAGCTGAACGAAAGCAAGGACAAAATCGCGCGTACATTGCTCGATAAAGTTGCGGTCGTTGCCAAGGATCTGAGCTTCATACTGCCGTCCTTCTGCTACGTCCTCTATGTCAACAACCTCTCTCAAGAAGCGCTTGCGAACATTCATGAAGGCCTGAAGGCCCACAAGTCATATCAGGGTTACGTGCCTTGCACCTATGCTAGCGTGGCCAAGACCTTCATCTCCCTGGGCTTGGTCAACTTGGCCATTAAGCACGGAGCAACCGTTATCCTCGGGCACGAAGACGACCGCCCGAACAGCGAAAACTACAACCTTCACCTCCACGACTACACGGCCCTTGGCCTAAAGCTCAAGAGCCTTCAGTCCATCTACTTTGATACCTTCCTGGCTTACAAACCCGAGCGGATGATTCTGGAAGAAACGGATGATGACCTTAAGATCGCTCTGAGGTCCATGTCCAAGGAGGTCGCCCCGCTGATCGACTTCACGGTGTTCATCGAGAGCAACAGGTTCGACAACTATCTGAAGACCGCGAAGCTAGGGAAGCTAAAGAGAGCGGGCATTGACGGCCTGACCAAGGCCGAGCTGGAAGGGGCCATTCGCAAGCAGCTCAGGACGAACTATCTCTACAACATGGAGTGGGTCGATGAACCCACTCACCAGATCAGCAAGTTCAACATCATGCTGGAATTCCCAAGAGCAGGCGGCTTCCCCGAACGCTTGGTGGTTGTCTTGGAGTACAACCCCGCGCAGAAAGTGTTGAGACTGCTGACCGTTTCTTGAAGGTCGGAAGTTATGGTTTCGTGGTCTTCCTCGACGTGGACACGCATCATCGCCAGCTATCGGGGCAGCAAGGGGCACCATGCGGGGCCAGCGATGACGCGATACCAGCATAAGTCGACGTCGGCCGCAGACCGCAAGCTATGCCATCAACCATCTGGAACTTCACGCACGGGCCTGTGCGTTCGACGGTCGGGGAATCGCCGATCAGACACGAACGGGCCGTCACGAAAGCGGCCGTTCGCGACCGGCTCAAATGGGTCGGCCAGCGACCGTTGCGAAACACTCATCAGCTGGCGAATAAGCGATCGACTTTGGTCGCCGGGTTGCCCACAAAAGCCGCTTGACGGACTCACTCAGGGCGTGAAACGGCCGGTCGGCTACCTCAGATGCTTGCCGCAAAGCGCCAATTCAAAGAGTGTCGAGCACACGGTGAAAGCTAGCCCTGCTGAGCGAGACAATGGCAGCATAATCTCGCTTGGAGGTATGATCGACAGAGGCGAGACACCAGCCAACTTGTTTCCATCTACAGGGAGGAACTGGCATGTCACTAGTAGGGTTGCTGAAGCTCACCTTCGCAAGAGCGAAGGTCATGCAAAAAGCCTCCAGGCAATTGCTAGCGCACGATGACGACGGAGCAGTGGAAACGATCTACTCCTGCCTTAATTCCAATGAGTCTCTAAAGTCAGTGGTGAATTTGTTCTGCATCACCAGGGATGAAGTGAAGCTTGTTCTTGGTCAGCTGCTTACGTTCACAAACGAAGAGCTGCACGGTGGCCACTTCATTGCAGTAGAGGCGATGGTCTGCCAAGACACGCTCTGCTATTTGATGAGAGCAGAACGGTATCAGGTCCCCAAGCACGAGGCCTACGCGGCTGTGCGCGACTTCTGCAAAGCGAACGGCCGGGTCTTCCAGCCCGAATATGACTACCGCACTACACACGGGTTGTAGTCTTGGTGCTGATCTCAATGCCGCTGAAACCAGGGGCGTCTGCCTTTCGCGGCTTGGTCGCTCATCATCGTGTCAGCCCGCCCAGTGCCTTCTTCGGTCGCTCCTCGTTGTATTCCTGCCGCCAACGCTCGATCTCGGCGCGTGCATCCAGCAGGCTGGGAAACCAATGCTCGTTGAGGCATTCGTCGCGCAGGCGGCCGTTGAACGATTCGATGTACGCGTTCTGGTTCGGCTTGCCCGGTTCGATCAAAGGTGATGAGTGACATCAAGGTAGGAAAACCCTTGCTGAAAGAGGTAGCCCAAGCCATCTCCTGTAATCCAGCGGCAGGCAACTGACCACCACAAGCAAAGAACTGCCCATTGGTCAGTCCACTGGCGACGCTGGTCAGTTCGTCTGCCGGACGTGGTCAGCCGTGATGGCAATGTGTGGTCAGTTCGATGGCAATGCGCACGGGACTCCAACGCCGATTTGGTACCGACATCGTTCGCCAGCTGGATCAGCTCACAGGAGGGTCGGCAGGGATTCATACAAAAACCGGCAATTTGCTTCATAAGCCATTGAATTATGGGAATTGTTCCACTTGAGGCTAAGCCACGGTTTCCCGGGCTGCCGACACCGCATCCTCCGCAGCCCTGAGAATACGGCGCGCAAAGTCGATCGGTGTCACCTCCCTGCTGGTGTCGACGGTGTAGTCGCCGAATCGGTTGATGTGCGCCGTTCGATAGGGCGATAGTCCGGCGAGTACCTCGGGACTGATTTCGACACCCTCGTCCCGTAATTCGGCCAGTACCCGCGACATCTGCTCCACGTTGTGGAGGATGACGAGATTGGCGACAAGGTGGTTGTAGGAGACGATCTTCTGCTGCTCGTGCAGCACGTTCTCGGCAATGATCCCCTGCCCACCGAAGAAGGCCCACTTGGTGAAGTTATTGAACTCTTCGCTCTTGTTGGTGGCTGCCTGGATCGTCTTGCGGATATCTGCATCGTCGATATAGCGCAGCAGAAACATGGTGCGGATGACGCGACCCAACTCCTTGAAGGCGAAGTACAGCTTGTTCTTGCGACTGTAGTTACCCAGACGCCGCAGGATGGTGGACGCGGAGATCTTGCCGGTCTTGATCGACACCACGACGCGAAGCATGTCGTGCAGGTGCGTTTCGATGAGGTTCCAGTCGATGCTGCCTTCGTTGCTGCCAAAAAGCGACTGGATGTGGGGGTACGTCGCTTGCGGGTCGGGCTTGGACAGCGTGAGATCCTTGATGTTGCGGATACGCGGCATGAGCTCGATGCCGAGCAGATGAGCGAGCCCGAAGACCGGGAAATTCTGCGCCTGCGTGTCGCCATGAACGGTATCGGGCCGGATGTCCGAGCGGTTCTCGATCAATCCGTCGAGGATGTAGATCGCCTCATAGGCACCGCAGGGAATGAAGCGACTGAACAGTGCGATGTATTTGTCGGACACGTGGTAATAGCCGATGCCGCCGTAGCCACCATAACGGATGTGATATTCGGACAGGATGTTTTGCTCGTACACGCTCCATTTGGTGCCGTCGGCCGAGGCCGACCGACCCGTGCCCCAATAGCCGGGCAGCTCGAACTTGTTGTAGAGGTTGATGGTGTCGACGGTGGCGCGTTCGAGCGTTTCGTCCGTCACGTATTTGAGATTCAGCCAGGCCATCTGGCGGCGGCTGAAGCCGCGCACCGAGCGAGCCGTTTGGACAGACCCCAAGTTGCAGCCGTAGCAGAACAGCGTCGTCACCACCCGATGGTGCAAATCCCGAATGCGCGGCTCCGTGCCTGCAAGGGGTTTGAAATGCCGGGACAGATCCGCCCAACTGGTCGCATCGACTAGGACGTCGACGATGCTGGTTTCGGGCAGGCGTTCGGTGATGAGCTTGTCCACCA
>Ga0307376_10004889_pt1 | contig 12184 bp, 11 predicted proteins | sample TR2MG_FD_202536 | JGI IMG/M metagenome (GOLD analysis project Ga0307376, IMG submission 202536) | Soil microbial communities from Risofladan, Vaasa, Finland - TR-2 | ecosystem: Environmental > Terrestrial > Soil > Coastal area > Acid sulfate soil | place: Finland: Risofladan, Vaasa | collected... | reverse complement strand
TTTAAGTTTGGTGAGACATCTGAATCAGTAACCGAAAAACTATACGAAAGAGACCTAATATTAAAATATAAGAAGCAAAACCATGAGCAAGAAGAAAATTAAAGAAGCAACAATAGAAGCCCCAGCTAAAGATATAAAAACTCTAAAAGCTACTAACGCCATCGATAAGGATGATGTTGTTAAGATTGTTGATGATAAACCATTAACTTCTACTATAGCTGAAACAGACGTAGATGCTGTTATAGAACCACAAGATACTGAAACTATTAAATATCTTTCAAATATGAAAGACATGTACACTGGTGAGGTATCAAGACCATTCACAATAAATGATAAACAATATCAAATGGTTAGAGGTATTACACCATCTAAAGAGGTTGTACCAGCTGTTTATTGTTTAGATGATGTGAATGAGGCTGGTGATAATATAATTCACTCAGTGGATTATTTTGAGGAAAATATAGCAAACAAAGCAATAACTGAAGATTCATATGATTACGCTAGTGCTGAAAGAGAATATCATAACAAAGAAGAGTTGATGGATTATTTAAACTTAGCGGATTTAGTTGGGTTTAAACATTTTTTTGTTAATCTTGACTCTGGTGATGTTGTTGGTAAATTTAAAAATACTGTTGATATGGTTAAGTCTGGTATTAAGTTAGGTGATAGAGAAGATTATATGACAGTAAAAGCTTTAAAGAGATTTAGACTTGGTGAGTATTTTAAAAATAGTGATAATGAGATTAACGAAGATGAGTTATCTGACGCTGCTGATTCAACTAATTTAGGTAAACTTAAATCTGATGTCAAAAAATTAACAAATTTGATAAAAACTAAATTTAGTATCTATCTTAATAAATTAGATAAACCAATTGAACAAGCTCAATTCTTAACTTCAATGGCACAAGAGATTGGTGTACCATTAAATAAGTTGAGTAGTATCATAAATACATTTAAGGAAATTTCTAAAGATGATGTTATACCAGTTAGTGAATCAAAAATCATTAAGAAAAAAGATTTAATGGAATCAATTGAGAACTCCATTAAACCTAAAGTAATTAAAACAATTAAAATTAAAGATATAAAATAAACCATGAGTGATTATAAAAAATTAGTTGAGGGTGTATTGAATAAGATTAAGAATAACGCTACATTAAATGAGGGTATTTCTTATCCAGAAGGTATGACTGAAAGAATGGATTCTGTTCTAGAGGCAGAGTTAAAGTCTCAAAACCATTCATTAGGTAAACACCCTATTTTTCCTGAAGGTGATGAGTGTTCTTTTGAAGAAAAGATAATGCTTGAGCGTTTTAGTAATGTTGTTAAACAATACAAAAGGGCTCACGATGTTGATTCTGTGAATGTTAATAGCGTTAAAAAAGAAATGTTACCGTTAGTTTATGAAACTATGGGTATTGAAGCTAAACATAAAAAGGAGTTGGTTGAGTTGGCTGTTAATATGGTTAGGGAAGAATATGATATGGGTGATGATATTGTTGATATCGATGCTAAGATAGTTAACAAAATCACAATGGATGGTTTGGTTAAGAATATTAAACCAACGACAGCTGAAGGTGTTCAGTTTGAGAGTCATGATGAGATTGTAAGTGCAAACGAAGAAGTGTATAAAAGAAGGTTTATTAATGCTATGATTCAAGGGGCTGCTAAGAAGTGTAACCATATGTTCCATATGATTGATGAGGAATTAACAAATATAGACCCAAGATTACCAAACAAGTATAGTAAGATGATGTCTTCGGCTGATTACATGTATTATGTAATACCAAAGATGGAAAAGGGTTTTACTGGTGGTATGGTAAGAGTTGATTTTGATGGTGGGAAACCTAAAATAATAGCTGAAGCTATTACATTACCAGTATTAATACACGAATTAGTTAAAGGTGTTATGGAAATATTATCAGCACATGGTTTACCTAAAGATAAGATGATAGGTGAGTATGTTATTGGTAAAGCAGATTTTTTAGCTGCTGAACCATGGGATATGAGGTTAGGTCCAGCTTTATGGGAACGTTTTACTGCTATGATAGAACCTGATGATTTCCATTTAAAACATCATATCTATTCAGAATTAGTTTCTTTACCAGTTAAAGAATTTAATGTTAAGATGAGAGAAATTATGGGTGGAACTAATTCTGGTAAAAAGATAATAAAAGATATTGTTGATGATGTTAAGAATGATTTAAAGGACGATGATTTTAACACAGCAATGAGTGAGTTATCTATCACACCAAAAAATTCTGACGATAATGATGGTTTTTCTTGGGATGATATTGACCCTAACGGTGATGACGATGATGGTGGGTTTGATTGGGATGATATTAATCCTTTTATCTAAAAACCTAAAAACCACTATTTTATAGTAGTTTTACTCTTATTAGCATATTTATAGGTAAAGAATATGCTAACCACAGAAGAAATATTTTCGGAATACATTAAATGTATTGAAAGTCCTATATATGCTATAGAGACTTACTTAGAAACATTTGATAAGACTCAGGAAGGTTTCGTACCTTTTAATTTGTTTGTTAGACAAAAAGAAATCATATATGATTATGAGAAGTTTAGATTTAATCTAGTAACTAAACCAAGACAGGCTGGTATATCAACGACCACACAAGCCTATATGGCTATTAAAACAGCTTTTGCTGACCCCAACAACCCAGAAACAATTGTAATCATTGCCAATAAATTAACATTAGCTAAGAAATTCGCTAAGGGTATTAAGGATTATGTTGCTCAATTACCAAGATGGGTTTGGGGTGATGAATATTATGGTTCAAAAGAAAAAGAAGCTAAGAGTATTTTTATTAAGGATTCACAGATTGAAATTGTTTTACCTAACGGTTCAACTATAGTTGCAGTAGCAACATCAACAGATGCGTTACGTGGATATACACCTACGTTCTTAATTTTTGATGAGGCGGCCTTCGTTGATAACGGTGCTGAATTATATTCAGCAGCTATTACCTCACTAGGTACTGGGGGTAAAGCAACACTTATTTCAACACCAAATGGTTATGATTCATTGTATTATAAAACATACGAACAGGCTACCCAGAAATTAAATGATTATAATATCATAGAATTAAAATGGTATCAAGACCCTCGTTATAATAAAGACCTTAAGTGGGAGAAGGGTGATGAGATAATTAAAGAGGTTGAATTCACTTTACAATCATTTGAGAAAATGGTTAAGGATGGTTATAAACCATCATCTACATGGTATGTGGATATGTGTAAGGGGATGAACAATGATAAGAAAAAGATAGCACAAGAGCTTGATGTATCTTTCTTAGGTTCAGGTGGTAACGTTGTTGATGATGAATTTATTGAATTCCACGTTAAAAATAATGTTATGGACCCTAAGTTTGTTGATAAGTCGTATTTTGACGGTAATAGTGGTTTAGTATGGGTTTGGGCTGAACCAGTTGCAGGTCATAAATACATAATGGGGGCCGATGTTTCCAGAGGTGATGGAACCGATTATTCAACATTTACGATTATAGATTTCACAACAATGGAGCAAGTGGTAGAGTATCAAGGTAAGATACCACCAGATTTATTTGCTGAAATATTAGAAAAATATGGTTTATTATATAACGCATATTTGGTTGTTGATAATATTGGTGTTGGTAATACTGCTGTTAGTAAAATGGTTGAATTGAAGTACCCTACATTACATTATGATGAAAAGGGTAATACTAAGACAGCTGGGTTTAATATAAATGGTGTTAGGTTAAATTTAATATCAAATTTAGAAGAAAATGTTAGAAATAATAGTATAGCTATTAGGTCTAAAAGGGTTACGAATGAAATGAAGACGTTTATCTATAAAAATGGTAGACCAGACCACATGGAAGGGTATAACGATGACTGTTTAATGTCATTAGGTATGTGTTTATGGGTTCTTGAATCATCTTTCAAAAAGCTAACAAAGTTAGAAAATCAGACCAAAGCAATGTTAAATTGTTGGGTTGGTGGTGCAGGGTCAACAAGTAGGTTCGAAAAAATGGAAGACCATGGGTCAGGTTTTGTACCTAAAAACCAAAAAGGTAAGGGTGCTTTACCTAAACCTAATTTTAGTCCAGTAGTGGCTAAAAACATGCAAGACCCTGATGGTAAATTCTTGTGGTTATTCAGTGGTTCTAGATGATTAATGGAAAATTTTTGCACTTAAGGGTCTTATAATAGAAAATTTTTGCACTTAAGGTATTTTTAGGGTCTTATAATGTAAATTTTTTGTTGTTATTCGGTATCTCTAGATAATTATATAGTAGAATATATAACTAAAATAAAAAAACTTAAAACTTAAAACAATGGGACTTAAAGGAGATAAAATTTTTACACTGAAAACCTACGGTAGTAATTTATACAAATGGGCACCAATACCTAATTTACCAAATAAAAACGGCCAAAAAGGTGGTAAACAACCATTTTTTTGTACAGCACCTCCAGGTTCACAAGGTGAAGATTGGATAACTGGTTATATGTATACTTTAGTAGTTACTAATGGTCAACAACATAAATATGCTTATGTTGAGTGTGGATATGTTCAATAACCCTTTATTTTTTAAAAAAAAGGGTTATAATAGTTAAAAAAAGATTATGGCAGATAAAAAGAATTTAACAATATTTCAAAAATTAGGGCAAGTATTAGGACCTAATGGTGTTAGGGTTAGACCACAACCATCACAAACCAATAAATATAGTATTGGGAGTGGGGAGTTATTTAAAACTGATAACAAGGGTGATTACGATAAAGCTAAACTACAGGCCCAACAAAATAAATATTTGGGTCAAATGTGGAAGAAAGTTGAAACTGGTTTGTTTCAACAATCAATTAGTTATGAAACAACTCGTATTGGTTCATATTCTGATTTTGAAGCAATGGAGTTTTACCCAGAGATTGCAGCTGCGTTGGATATTATGATGGAAGAATCTACCACTCTAAACGATAATGGTATGATAATGAATATCTACTCAGAGAGTGATAGGGTTAAGGGTATACTTGAAGATTTATTTTTCAATAGATTAGATTTACATACTACGTTACCAATGTTTACAAGAAATACTTGTAAATACGGTGATAATTTTGTGTATTTGAATATTGATGATAAAAACGGTATTATAGGTGCAAAACAAATGCCTAATTATGAGATGGAAAGAAGGGATGCTGGTTTATTTGATATGATTGCTGGTAACGGTAATGAAGATAAACCTAATAGTGATAAAGTTAAGTTCTATTGGAGAAGTAGAGATGTTGAATTCAATTCATGGCAAATGGCCCATTTCAGATTATTGGGTGATGATAGAAGATTACCATATGGTACAAGCGTTCTAGAAAAAGCTAGAAGAATATGGAAACAGTTATTGTTATCTGAAGATTCAATGTTAGTTTATCGTGTAACTAGAGCACCTGAAAGAAGAGTTTATAAAGTTTTCGTTGGTAACATTGATGATGCGGATGTGGGGGCTTATGTGAATGAGATTGCTGATAGGTTTAAAAGGATGCCAATTATTGACCCTCAAACAGGTCAAATGGATTTAAAATACAATCAATTATCTAACGACCAAGATTATTTCATCCCAGTTAGAAGTGAGGATGCCCCTAACCCAATTGATACTTTACCTGGTGCAACCAATCTAGACCAGATAGCGGATATTGAATATTTACAAAGGAAATTAGTAACAGCTTTAAGAGTACCTAAAACCTTTTTAGGTTTTGAAGAACCTACGGGTGAAGGTAAGAATTTAGCATTACAAGATATTAGATTTTCTAGAACGATTAATAGAATACAACAATCTATGTTACAAGAATTAAACAAGATTGCTATTATTCACTTATACATTTTAGGTTTTGAAGAAGACTTAGATAATTTTACATTAACACTTAATAACCCATCAACTCAAGCTGAAATGCTTAAGATTGAACATACTCAACAAAAAGTTACCCTTTATAAAGATGCGGTTTCTGATGCTGGTAACGGTTTTGCTGCTATGTCTATGACAAGAGGTAAACGTGAGATACTTGGTATGTCTGATGATGAAATCAAACAAGACTTACTTGAGCAACGTATGGAGAAAGCTGCTGCATCTGAATTAGAAAACACATCTAATGTTATTAAACATACTGGTATGTTTGATGTTGTGGATAGGGTTTATGGTGATTTCCAAGCTGCATTAAACGGTACACCAAGTGAAGGTGAGGGTGAAGATGGTGAAGGTGGTGCTGGTGGTGGTGGTGGCCTAGGTGGTTCATTCGGTGGTGGTGGAATGGGTGAGGAAGATTTAGACTTTGGTGATGAAGCTGACAGTGAAGCTGACAGTGAAGCTGGTGGTGAAGCAGACCTTGGTGCAGATATAGAAGGTGGTGCAGAGGCTGAGGCTGAAGTAGGTGCTGATGCTGAAACACTTGGTGAAGGTGTTAAAAGGGTTAATAAGGTCCTTACTGAAAGAAAACAGATACTATCTGATAATTTAAATAAAAGAAATAAAAAGTATCAAAATATCTTTATTAATAGATTGGTTGAATCGATTAAGTCAGATGTTAAAGAGGTAGGGAATAAAACTAAAATATACGATAAAAACGTTAAAATCAATGAAGGTGTAACTAATATGGTTAAAGAAATTGATGATATGTTGGATGAAGATTAATTTTTAACGTTAATTACGATATTTATAATAAAACAAACAAGATATGCAAAACTTTGGTAAAATTAAAAACACATTCAACAATATATTAGTTGAGAGTATGATGACTAAAGATGCTGATAAAAAAGCGTTATTCAGTAAATACATCAAATCAATAAAAGAAAACGAAGTATTAAAAACACAATTTTTAGTTTACAATAACATTGAAACTAAGGTAGAGAAAAATGAATTAAGAGCTACTGAATTCGTTAAAGAATGTATAGCTTTATTCAATGGTTTTGATAAAGTTGTTATAGCTGAAGCAAATACTAAATTAATGGGCCTTATTTCTTCTGAAAAAAGTGTAGAAGAATACGGTGATTCACAATTACATGAAAGTATTTCAAAATTGATTTTCGAGAAAAAATCAGCTAGTAATTTAGACTCAGTATTAGAAGCACAATCATATATTGTTAATCATATTATGAATAACGAACCTAAGATGGTTAGTGAAAAAATAGACTTACCAATGAGTATGGTATCATCAATGTTTGTTGATACCTACAATAAGAAATATGAGACTTTAACTGAGTCTGATAAGAAAGTTTTAAAAGTGATAATCGATTCAACTGATGCTGAAAAAGTAGAATTATATTCTAACATTATTAGAGAGTGTATTGATTTAATTGACGCTAAATTAGTTGAGGCTGATTTAGAATCTAAGGATAAATTACTTAAAGTTAAAGATAAATTATTAAATGATACAAAAGAAATAAATGAAGATTTCATTGGTAAAATATCTAAATTAGTTGATTTAAAAAGTGGTTTGATTGAGAACTAAAATGTTATGGTAACAGATAAAAAGAAAGATAGTATTTTTAGTAAACTGGAAAGGTTCACCATTCCAGCAATACTTGTTTTGACCTTCACAATTGGGGGTGTTTATGCTGTTCAAACACAGACTATAAATCACCATAGTGAAGAGATAAATAAATTAAAAGAAGAAAATAAAAAGACTAATTCGAAGGTTAATGAAATAGAAAAGGTTCCTATTAAGTACGATGAACAAATAAAAAACTTAGGAGTTAAAATGGATGATTTCACAAGTACCACTAACGAAAATATTAGAGATTTAAGACTTAGTATTGAAAGAAGTAATGAATTACTAATTAAAACTTTAGAAAGAAAAAGGTAAAAAAAAATGAAAAACTTGATTTCTTTATTATTAGTAACTTTATTTTTTGGGTGTGTGAATAATGAGCCTACAACACCAATTCCAGATTCGTACACTGCCGAAAATATCACATATGCGAATGTGTATAGTGATTTAATTGAACTTAAAAAAAAATACGAAGCAGTTGTTACTGAAAATGTAGAATATCGTATCGAAATTCAACAAAAAATAGCACTTATTGATACTCTGTTAGCTAAGACCGTTAAATACCAAAACAAATATATTGAATTAACTATCATTAATGATGAGATTAAAGACTTAGCTAATATGAATGAGAAGTTAGTTAGGATAGTAACTGAAGAGAATGAATCTATTAAATTAAAAAATGATTCAATGTTAGTTATTTTAAATGAAGAACAAGACCTTAAAGATAAAGCTTTAAGTGAGAATAAGAAATTAAAGAGAGTAATACGTGACGCTGATAAGATAATAGTAACTGGTGTTAAGATTACCCCATATAATTCTTATAGGGGTTTTTTTAGTAGTAAAACTAAACAAGATGTAACTTATAAAGCTGATAAAATAAAGAGTATTGTTATATCATTTGTGGTACCACATAGTACAATTTGTAGTAAAGGTAAATATGACTTATCAATTATGGTTTATAGTACCCCTGGAAATAAGTCACTACAAGAAATAGTATCTATAAACTATACTGGTGCTGAAATACCAATTAGTGTTAAATTTGATGATAAGAGTTTAATCTATACAAAGGGGTCCCATAAGGTATTAATCAAATCAAATGGTATCGTGGTTTACGAGGATGTTTTAATCCTAGAATAACCAGGTATTGACTTATTCAAAAAAATTGCCTATACTTGTTTAAAATACCAGGTATTATGAAAAAAGGCAAAGAACTAAAAATCAATAAATTCAACAACTATAAGATAACTTACGGTAGTGTTGATAATAAGAATTCAAAAGCTATCTATATAAAGATATGTGCGTGGGGTGACCCTAAGCTTGATGATGACTTGACTTACAATAGAATCATTAGGAATATAACTAAAACAATCAAACAAAATTTGTTTAATAAATTTAATGATGATGTTGATTGTGAATTTATAATAAAAAGAACTATAGTTGACTTGGATATGAGAGTGTCGGGGGTTAGATATGGTAAGAAGAGTTTCACCAATTGTGATGTTACTTTATTTTTAAATGATGAAGTACCTGTAAATTCAGATATTATAAGGCCAAAACTAGATGAGGTAACAGAACTAATTGTTGGTTGTTTAGAGGATAATAAATATTTTACTTTTTATAAGCGAAAGTAATCCACACATATTAAACTAAAAAGCCTCATTATGAGGCTTTTTTATTTTACTCATATATTTATAACATATATACATATAACTATATGAGCATGGATTCAAATGATATTAAAGTATTAAAAGCTGGACAAACAGGTTTCGGTTTTTTAATCGAACAGGACGCTGGGTATATTTCTCCAGATGAACCTAGAAACCAACCATTCATTAATGAGATAAAAAAATTGGATAACGGTAGTAAACTAGCGATAGTTGAACCGTTGGTTGTTTATGTAGTATTACAAAAATACGGTATCTTAAATAAGAACGGTAGAATATACCCAGAAGCAATCCTAAGAGAACAAGATAGGTTATATCAACAAGCTATTATAGAAAGAAGAGCTGTTGGTGAATTAGACCATCCAGAATCATCAGTAATCGCTGGTGATAGAATATCACATAATATTATTAAAACATGGTGGGAAGGTCACACACTTATGGGTCAGATGGAAATCTTGATGACTCCTGGGTTTATTAATTTTGGTATCGTATCAACTAAGGGTGATGAGGTAGCAAACTTATTAAGAAATAGAATTAAAATTGGGGTATCATCTAGAGGTGTTGGTTCATTAAAAGAAGGTAAAGATGGTAGTCAAATTGTACAAGATGATTTCGAAATAATCTGTTGGGATGTGGTAACTGCCCCATCAACACCAGATGCATGGATATTTAGAAATAGAGAAGAAGGTAAAAGATACGTTGAAAACGTTGAGAAAAAAGCAACACCACTTAATGAAAATCTAGATAGATTTTTAGGTTAATATTTTTTTTTTAATTTTTTTTACACAAAAAACGATTTTTGGTAAAATAACGAATATTTATTACATAACAGGGGGATTGTATCTTCCTTATTATTTATCTAATAAATTGAATAAATAAACAATTAATAAAATGAGTGAAAAAAAATCAATACTTGAAGAAGCCCTTTTGGATATAAACAAAATCCAAGAAGCTTTAAATGCCAACACAAAAGAAATACTTCGTTCAGTTGCGAAAGAAGAAATTGATAGTGTGGTTAAGGAATCAATTCTAAAAGAAGAAGATTTCGAAGAAGAAGATTTAGGCACTGATATTGATGCGGCAATTGCAGAACCAGAAATTGGGGCTGATGTTGATGCGGCAATTGATGGAGAAGAATCGACTGATGATATGAGTGATATTGTAGGCTCTGAAGAAGTGGTAGATGCAGCGATTGCAGAACCAGAAATCGGAATGGACGCTGATGCGTTAAACGGAGACACTATAGATATGACTGCATCTTCTGATGATGACGTTATTGCCATTTACAAGAAATTGTCTGGTGATGATGAAATCGAAATCGTAGGTGACGAAATACATTTAAATATTTCAGAACCAGGAGAATACGTTGTTAAAACTAACGATGTCGTAGGTGGTGAAGCTGATGCTGTTGAAGCAGATGTTGATACTGACGGAGTTTCAGTTGCAGATTTAGGTGACTTAGTTGATGATTTGGGTCCAGAGGACGCAGGTGTTGAAGCTGGTACTGAAGATGATTCTGAAGTTGATTACGAAATCGAAATGGGTGATGACAATGAAGAAGGTGAAGAAGTTGAAGGTGGTGAGGAAGAAGAAGAAGAAACTGAAGAACTACAAGAAGCAATTCCAGTAGGTTTAGCACAATCAAAAAGACTTCCTGGTAAGGCTGACATTGGTCAACCAAGAGGTGCAGGTGCACAAAACGAATCAGTTAAATCTAAAGCTAACTTAATATCTGAAGCTGACTACAAAAAACTAGTAAAAGAATCAAATAACCTAAAAACAGAAAATGAAGAATTCAGACAAGCTTTGAAAAAATTCAGAGGTATGTTGGTAGAAACTGTTGTGTTTAATTCAAATTTAACTTATGTAACTAAGTTATTTATGGAGCATTCTACAACTAAAGCTGAAAAGCAATCTATCATGGGAAGATTTGATAATGAAGTTTCTAATTTAAAAGAATCTAAAAAGTTATACAAAGCTATTGCTTCTCAATTAACTGACAGAAAACCAGTTAACGAATCAGTAGAAAATAAAATTACAAAAGAGGTTGCTACCAGTACATCTAAACAATTAAACGAATCTACTGCGTATGTTGACCCTTCAACAAAGAGAATCATTGACTTGATTAACAGAGTTGAACAAAAATAATAAAAATAAAAAACAAATAAAAAACAAATTATGTCACATTTATTAACATCAGGAGAAGTTGGTAGTATCGGTATGAACCATATGAAAGCTATCCGTAAAGAAACACAATCAAAATGGGAAAGTTTAGGATTTCTTGAAGGTCTAAAAGGACACGTAAAAGAGAATATCGCTCAATTATATGAGAACCAAGCTTCTACATTATTAAACGAATCTACAACAACACAATCATCTGGTTCTTTCGAAACAGTTGTATTCCCTATTGTAAGAAGAGTTTTCTCTAAATTATTAGCTAACGACATCGTGTCTGTACAAGCTATGAACATGCCAATTGGTAAATTGTTCTATTTCGTACCTCAAACTTCTAGCCGTGTTGACGCTGCTGGTGTTGCTGGTAACGATTACAACCAAACTGCTGCTTCAGACGTTTATGGTACTACTTATTCTGCACACACTTCAATGGGTGCTAATGGTTTACCTGAGTGTGTGAACTCTGCAAACTGTGCGGTTACTCCTTTTCAAGCTAAAAACTTGTATGATGCATTCTACAATGACGGTTTATTCGACAACTCTAAAGGTACGTTGACTATCGTTACTGGTGGATGGAACGCATGGGCTCTTGGAACTGATGGTCAATACACAATTATCGCTGACGGTGCTCAATTAGCTACGGCTACTGACGGTTCTGTAAGAAGTGTTGTTATTGGTATCACTGGTTTCACTCCAGGTGCAACTAACAAAGCTGTTATGACAGGTGCTGATGGTAACCAAATGGATACTGAATCTTTCTTAGCTTCTTTACACGTTATTTCTGCAAATAATATCTTAGACCAAGATGGTAACA